>ERZ1292629.4324-Hain-H43-01um-R1-4324-length-10444-cov-10_pt1 | contig 10444 bp, 12 predicted proteins | sample MGYA00564399_ERZ1292629 | MGnify/ENA primary metagenome ERZ1292629 (study PRJEB36523, sample SAMEA6512636) | groundwater metagenome | collected 2019-01-08 | study: AquaDiva: Metagenomics assemblies of 32 groundwater samples
AATGGGGACATCTTGTCAAATCATAACTTCAAATACTTACGAACAGCCAAGAAACTTGATATCGCCCCGATAGCTACACCGGAGCCAACAACAATCAAAAGAATCTCAAAGAAATTACTTAAATAATAATCAAAAATATTCAAACCAATAAAGAAGTTTTGAGTAGTGTTGCCAAGCCAGTAAGAAATAGGAAAAAACAAGAACATAGTAATGAGACCAGAAATAAGGCCAACAATAACACCAGTAACAACAAACGGTCCTTTTACATAATTTTTAGAAGCACCAACTAATTGCATGACGCTGATTTCTTCGCGCGAAATGTAAATTGTCAGGCGAACAGTGTTAAAAGTGATCATAATAGAAACAATAATTAAAGCCAAAGAGAGTGCTGAACCAAGATTTTCGGCTGAATCTATAATTCGAGAAAGTTTTTCTATAGCTATTCGATTTTCAAAATAATTAATCTTATCAATTATTTTCTCGCCACCGGAAGAAAGGATATTTTCTTCATTCAAAAAATTGGCGATGCCCTCATATTGGGACGGTTCCTTTGCTTTTATATTTAGCGAGGCTCCAAGAGGATTATCTCCTAGTTCTTCTAGGGCCTGTAGAGTAATCTGATCATTTTCATGTTGTAATCTAAAATTTTCCAGAGCTTCTTCACGACTCATATATTCCACTGTTTTCACTTCCGGTAACGTTTCTATTTTAGTCTTCAAGGATAAGATAGTTTCTTCCGGAGCAGAAGTTACGAAATATACGTTTATATCAACTTTGTTGCGCAACTCACTCATGGTGATATTTAAAATGGCACTAACAAAAATAACCGAACCTATCACTGATAGTGTTATCACCATTACCAATATTGATGCCAACGAAACATAGCCACTTCTCCAGAAATTGAAAAAACCGGCTTTTATTATTCTTTTTAGTTTAGTTTTGAATGGTGGTTTTTCCATGTTTATTTATAGTGAATTTATTGAACTATAAAATATATTTTCCTGTTGGATCATCTCTGACCATTTTACCTTCCTGCATGGTAATCACTCGCCGACCAATTGAATCAATCACTCCCTTGTTGTGAGTAGTTAGAATCACAGTAGTTCCCAAATCATTTATTTTCTTAAATATTTGAACGATGTCATAGGTATTCATCGGGTCAAGATTTCCTGTCGGCTCGTCTGCAATGATTATATCAGGTTGATTAACAATTGCCCTAGCAATAGCCACTCTTTGTTTTTCTCCGCCTGAAAGTTCACCAGGAAAACTCCAGATTTTGCTTCCCAAATCCACCAATTCCAAAACATGAGGCACATCAGACTCTATCTCTTCGTCCGGTCGGCCAGCTGCTTCCATAGCGAAAGCAATATTCTCATAAACATTTTTTTGTGGCAAAAGCCTAAAATCCTGAAAAACCGCTCCTATTTTTCTTCTAACAAAATTCATATCCTTACCGGAAAGAGTATGGATGTCTATATCGTGCAACAAAATCCTGCCTTCAGTTGGTTTTTCTTCAGCCAAAAGCATTTTTAAGAGTGTAGTCTTGCCGGCACCCGATGGCCCTACAATTGAGACAAATTCATTGGGTTTAATAACAAAAGAGACTTTGTCTAAAGCGACATAATCTCTATTATATTTTTTTGAAACATTATCAAAGATAATGGACATATTTTTATTATAACTTATCTCACTTCCTCTTACAATTAAGAGAGGTTTATAAAAAATTTAAGACCAATTATTTAAAAAAGTATTTGACATATAAATATATAATATGTTATGGTGTTTTAGGAAGGAACGTTATGAGCACACAAGTTTTTTCAGTTGACGAGCCCCTGATTGAGGAGCTCAGAGGTGTGTTTCAAGTAAAAGAAGACGTGTATTCCGTCATAAAGTATTTGGCGGAAAAGTGCGGGATCCGGAGACCCAAAACCGGATGGGAATCTCTGGTCCTTTTCGGCACAGTGGCAAGAGACGGAACGGGTATAGAAGAGGTAGCCGGAGATCTTGTTTACCTCTCCAAGGGTCTTGTTGTTTTTGTTAGCAACAGAGAAGACCACATCCTTTCTGGGTTACTGGAGAAGTGCGGACCGCTCACCACCCAGCTCTTCGCCGTCAGAGGGTTCAACCCTCACACTTCTACCTACATCTGGCCACACGACCCCCGGCGGTTCAAAGATTGTCCGGTCTGGGTCAGTCGTGACTTCGGGCCGGAGCAGGCGGGAGCGGATCTTGGTATAGACAAGTTTCGATGGTTGGTCATGAGAAGGACCCTCGGCAAATGGCTCCCGAAACACCAGTAGTCCTCTCGGGACTCGCATCAGAAGCTGTGCGGGTCCCATTCTGTTTTATAATTTTTTTAACCTAAAGCTTTTGCTCAGCAGAAATAAACTCATCTAAATCGCCCTGTTCCAATACAGCTTCTACGTTAGAAGTTTCCACATTGGTGCGGTGGTCTTTGACCATTTTGTAAGGGTGCAGGACGTAGGAGCGGATTTGACTGCCCCATTCAATTTCGGTGGTTTTGCTTATATACATATTTTCCTGCTTTTCAATTCTTTTATCTTCCAAAGCCTTATATATTTTACCCTTGAGAATAGCCATGGCTTTTTCTTTATTTTGCGCTTGGCTTCTTTCGCCATCCGCCTGTGCCGAAAGGTTTGTCGGAATATGGACAATACGCACCGCTGTCTCCCTTTTGTTTACATTCTGGCCACCCGGACCACTTGATCTTGAGAGTTCTATTTTCAAGTCTTTTTCATCCAGTTCAATATCTTTTTCATTTTGCTTTTCAAATTTAGGGATTATTTCAACCATGCTGAAACTTGTGTGTCTCTTGGCATTGGCATTAAAAGGAGAAATCCTTACCAATCTGTGAACCCCCGATTCATTTTTCAGGACACCGTAGGGTCCTGACCCTGAGTTTTTCGAAGGGTTGCCATTTATTTCAACCGTAATATTTCTGTAACCACCTTGGTCATTTTGATTTTCATGCAAAATAGTATAGCTCCAACCTTTATTTTCAAAATATTTAAAATACATTTTCAAAAGCATAGCCGAGAAATCTTCGGCATCATCTCCGCCAGCACCGGAAAAAATGGTCATGACTGCATCTCCTTTGTCATACTGTCCCACCCCATCCAGTTCATCTTTTAGTTTCTGAATTTCTTTAATAATAGCTTGAGCTCTTTCTTTATCACTCCAAAAATCCGGCTTTATCATCACCTCTTCTAATTCTTTTATTTTCTGTTCGATTTCTTCTTTTAGCATTTAGATATATTAAAATTTACTCTTGTACTGGACTCATTATCCGTATTAAGCGAGATAGAGCTTCTATTTCAGATTGTATCATTACTATTCGTTCAGCTATAAACCTACTTTGTTCATCTACACTCATGGGGACAGTTATTTTATTTACTCTCAAATACCATTCTATGAATTTCTCTGAGGATTCAGTTATGAGTCGTAGCTGAGCTTCTTGTGCGCGTTTGTTCGCTTCGGCTTGTTCCATAGCCCTATTTAAAGCTTCATCAATAACTTCGTCGGGTTCATACATGGTGATATATGTATGTGCTAATTCCATTTGGAACTCTACCCTCTTTGAAATTGTTGTCCCCGGACTTTCCGTTTCTTCAAACCTTCTGTTATACCAACGATCAAATTCAATCTGAACCTGCTCTTTAGGACTTCCACTATCAATAAGCTGTTTAATGCGTTCTCTAAACTGATCAAAAGTCTCGATATTAGATGGTCCACCTTCCATATTTTTACGTTATATAATAATCTTGGAGCCACCTCGCAGGATCGAACTGCGGACCCCCACTTTACGAAAGTGGTGCTCTACCAACTGAGCTAAGGTGGCACAGCTCAATCTTAAACTATTTTAATCAATCATCAAACTCGTCGTCATCATCCCTTCTTGATTGAGGTAGAGTTGGGTTTGGATTGGCTATAGTCGGGGTAGTTGGATTTGCAGGGTTGGTAGTAACTGTTTGATTTAAGTCGCCTATATAGTAAGCGGCAAGCATTGATGTAGCAGAAGAAGAATGGGATCCTGTGCCGCCCTGTGTGGCAAATGCCGTAGTAGCGTCCGTGCCGCAGCTGTTCAATATTTCAGCTGCGCCTCCCGGGTGGCTACTTATAAAAAAAGTAACATCGTAAATTTTACCAGAGATTAAAAGCCAGCAACTATTGACTGAGTTATGTTTTGCAAGTTCAATGGAAGTAAGAGCTATGGTTGTACTTGGAGTAATTTTCGGAACAGTTTGAGTTGGAAGAGTTGGAGTTACAACAGAAGCAGAATTTAATTTAGTTTGAGTAGTATTATTTGTCTTGGTTGAATTTGTGGTAGTAGTTTTTTTAGAATTTAATTTTAGAGTCTGATTTAAATTGCCGATAAAATAGTCGGCTAGCATTGAATTAGCATTTGTTGAATGAGATTTACCCTCTGATCCCTCGGTGCTATAGGCCGCTGTCGCATCAGTGCCACAAGCCGGTAAAATGGTTTTGGCCTCGCCTGGATGATTTGGTAAAAAAGTCGTGACATCATAAATTTTGCCAGATATTAAAAGCCAACAGCTGGCAGATGAGTTGTGTTTAGCAAGTTCAACAGGAGTAAGAGCCAAAGTGTTCTTAGCAATGCTTGAATTCACTCCGGATGCGACACTGGCTACTTGACTGGCACTATCAATGTTTGAGCTAACAACAGTAACGGACTGATTATTTTTATCATAAGAAATCAAGCCAGCTGCAGCTACAGCCGTGAAAACGGCCCAAAAAATAAACATCGATATGGTTGCGTATTTTTTCATGATTTTAATCTTCGTGATTTCTAACGGGATTCATTTTATAAGCTAAATTCCTCAGAATGAATTTTGTCGTTGCTAAAACCGAGGCTTACAAATTGCTCTCTCAGACTCTGCATAAAGGCCGGCGGGCCACATAAAAATATCTCCGCTTCGGAGACTTCATTACTACTTCTGACGATTAAACCGGCTGAAATATGACCGTCTTTGTCGGAAAAATGATGGTGTAATTTAAAATTGCTTTTTAGCCTTGAAATTTCCTCTAACTCTTCTATAAATGCTGCTTCACCCTCATTTTTGACCGAATAATAGAGATTTATTTCATAATCATTGCTTTTACCAGTGGCCACATGTCTAGCCATGCTCAAAAATGGAGTAATACCAATGCCTCCGGCTATCCAAATTTGTCTTTTAGATTTTGTTTTCAGATAAGAAAAGACCCCAAAAGGCCCCTCAATGGAGCAAATAGCTCCTGGCTTTAAGAAGTAAATCATGGAAGTGTAATCGCCTAAAGTTTTTACGCCTAAGGACAAGTTAGTATCACCCGGATAAGAAGTGATGGAAAAAGGATGCGATTCTGAAAGCACTCCGTCATTTTCGAATCTTAAAAAAATAAACTGGCCGGGCAAAAAATTAATGCTTTCTTCCAGCGGTTTCATTTTTAATTCAACTATGTTCTCATTTATTTTGACCACTTCTATTAACCTGTATTTGTATTCTTTTTTCTTATAAATACTCAGAATAGTTCTGTAAATATAAGAAAGAGCGCCAATACTGGCCAAAAAGAGCATATAGTATTTTAATAAAGCGTTATTTGAAATATCGCTCGGCACCAAGAGCATATGAAGCCCGCCTATAAATAAAACTACTCCCAAATATTTGTGGGTATTTTTCCAATTTTGATATTTAAAATTCAGATAGAGAGTGATGACCATCAGAATAATAAAAACAAGTAAAGCTATTTCGCCTAAAATTATGTAAAAAATTTGAAAAGAAAAAAGGAAATCAAAAGAAGCTTTCAGAGAAATTAAAAGATACTGGATAATTAAAAAAGTAGGATGAAAAAGAAGCAAAGCAAAAGCCACGCTCCCAATTAAATGATGTTTTATATAAACTCTGTTTAACCCTTTAAACCACCTGTCCAAAAACTTGAAACGGGCCGAGAGCACAAAATTAATTGAAAGCAGAGACATGCCCAAAAGCCCCGCTACCTGCCCTAAACTGCGAAAAGTTCCGGAAGTAGAGAGAAAGCGATCAGCCAATGGCATCATAAAAAACCAAATTACAACAGGTATCACAGCTAAAATCCATACTAAAATATAGCTAAAATTGTCTTTTAAGGACTTTATCATTAAAGTTTATTATAGCAGAAAACAATATCGGAGCCGTTGAGCAGGATTGAACTGCTGACCTCGTCATTACCAATGACGTGCTCTACCAACTGAGCTACAACGGCTTATTAAGAGGATATTATCATATTTCACATACCCTATTCAATTCAGCTAAATCTTGGGTTGAAGGATTAAGAACTGATGATACGTTGATGCCGGTTAAGTAATACATTATTGATTTTGAATTTTCTACATGATCCATACCCAAAGCATGACCAAGCTCGTGAGAAAGAGCTAGCGTTAAATCTTTTTTATTACTAAACTGATAAATATTTATCTCACTGCCAGTATAATCCGCTTGATTAAATTCCAAACCACCATTGTATTTTTTATTATAATCTTGAGCCACCTTATTATATTCAGAAGCCTTTAAGTTTCGTTCTTTAAGAAGAGTATTTAGTTGCGCAGTCATATTATTTATGGGAACCATCTCTGAATTTAGCCTTTTAGTTTCAGCATTAAGGTATCTTCTTTCTGTCTCCAGGGCTTGATATTCCTCCTCTGGCACCCCCCCTTTTTTGTTCCAAAAAGCCACAACTGTATCATAGGCAGCTTTTCTTTTTTTAAACGACGCTAAATCTTGCTCATAGGGGTAGGCTTCCTGGTCGTATTCATTTTTAAAAAGATTAAATTTTGTGTCAATTTCTTTAAAAGCATTTTCTACTGCCAACAAACCAAATTCTGTTTTTTGTTTTTGAACCGTGGCTAATTGCCTTTCATCATATATTAAATTTATTTTAAACTTTGCATCCGGATTATAAATAAAAACATCTTTACTGATAACCTTTTCCCAAACCTCTTCGGCTATGGTAATGCGTGTTTTAAACTCTTCTTTGGAAATTCCAAATTGAGTATCAAATCTGCCAATACTATATTCCAATGGCTTGTCACAAGGGCCAAGAGTTTCCCTATACGAAAAATAAGCTGATCCTACAATCAGAGCTAGAAGAAAAACATATTGCGCCAATTTTTTCATACTATATAATAATAACATATGAAAACAACACAATTAATTGGTTATTTTACCCGCAACATTTTTATAGTAGTAGGTCTAGTTCTTATTTGGCGCGGTACTTGGTATGTTTTAGATGAAATTGACATTCTCTTTTTTGGTGAAAGTCACGTTATAACCACCGTTGGGGGCATAATTTTAGGTTTTCTTATTCTCTATCTTCCCGACCACGATCTCAAAGAAATTTCAAAATTATAATTTTTTACAATTATTTTTTCTTCCAAAATTTAAATTTGTCCAAAAACAAAATTCGTATTCCTAGTAATTCAAGACCAATAATTGCCAACCAAGAACCGGGTGTGAGAGGTGTAACAAGAGCAGTGAGACCAATAAGTATTAAAATAACACCGATTGTCTTTTTGGCTCTTGGTCTGTCATCCATATACTGTTTAATTTTTTTAAGTCGGTTCACAAAAATTTATTGAGCTTTTCTTTCTATTTCTGCCAAGAATTAATAAACTCTTGAGAGGTTAGGGTTTTGCCGTACATAATTGGAAAAGTGTAATCAACGAGATCTTGGCAAAGTTCCTGCCTTATTTTTTTGTCAGTTGTCTCCACTAAATCTTTTAGAACTACAAAATTATAACCCCTGCTGAATCCTCCGCAGATTGTAGCTAAAACACAACCATCAGTAAAAACACCTGTCATTACTAAATATTTAATTCCGTTTTCTTTTAGAATTTTATCAAATTCAGGATTTGAAAAAGTGTCATAATTATTTTTTGTTATAACAATATCTTCTTTTTTGGGCTTAATGATATAAAAATCATTTTCAAATTCAGAACCATCACCATAATAAGTAGTCTCCGGATCAGTATATAATTCCTGTATATTTTCTGGTAAATATTCTTTCGTCCAAGAAGTTAAATTTGTGAATATTATTTTTCCTCCAATTTTATTTCTAAATTCTTCAATAAAATCGTTAAGTTTTGGAACCATTTCTCTTATTTTTGAATAAGTAATTCCCCATTCTTCATTCTCACAATTTTTGTGACAACAACTATTAACAATGTCTACTAACACTAGAGCTGTGTTTTGGGAGTTCATTTTTTCATATGGCTTTTTCATAGTTTAATCAAATGCGCGGGTTAGTGGACGATGTTAGAACTGAGGTTTAAAGGTCTTTTCCAATAATGCAAGATAATTAATCCCAAAAGGATGAATAGGGTCATAGTACCTACTGCAATACGATAACTTAAGCCTTGAATACCTATAGCCCATATTATTCCTCCCCACGTAAGTGGCCCAACGAGAGTGGCGAAGCGCTCTGCTATTGTATAGAAGGAAAATCCATATCTTTTGTCATTTTCTGGCAACACCTCAATTAAATAAGCCCGAGTGACGGTCCAGGCTGAACCTATAAATAATCCCATTATTGGGGTCAATATTGCTATCGTCATGAAATTAGGCGCTATCGCCATTAAAGGAAGAAGAATAACCCAGCCAACCATGATTAGCTTTAAAGTTTTCAATGCTCCTATCTTATCTCCCAACCAACCAGCAATAACACTACCGATCGCAGATGTTACTAATATCGCAAGAAGTAAAACGGACTTAGTCATATCTGGAGTTTGGAAGACTCGTTCTAGAAATATTGAGTAATTATTACTAACGGTTAATAAAGCATCATTAAAAAAGAAAAATGCAACCAACATTGGAGTTGCTGCTGATAAAGTAAAAAAAGTAATCATTTTTTTCAACGAAGTTTTATTTATGTTTTGAGGCTTTTCTAAACTATTACTCTTATCAACGTGTTTTGATTCTTTATAGAAAATCATCATTGGAAGTGCAAGAATAAAAAAGACAGGCACAGATATGAGTAATGGTATTATTCTAGAACTAACGAATGGTAGAGTAATTAAAATCCCAATCACGAAACCTACTGAGCTAGCAAAATTACCGATACCAGAAACCCTTGATTTATGTGATTCATCTGCGATATCGTCCAACATTGGATTATAGAACACAAAAGATAGTTGGTAGAAATATTGACCAATTAGAAACATAAATGCGATTAGATATACATTCATATTCATCCAAGCAAAAATAGCAGATAGAAGGTAAAAGAAAAAAGTGGCAAATGTAGAAACATTTAACCACCACTTTGCGCCACCACGTGAGTCAGTGCGAGACGCCAACACGGGTGCCGTAAACAAGAGAATCACTGATGTTATTGCAAATATTGCATTGTATGAAAAATCGGACAGACCAGCATCAACAACAATCCACTGGGCAAAGTATAAAATAAAATTAATATAAACAATAGAATTAGCAAAATCGTATAGTGACCATAAAAATAGTTTTTTCTTGTTCATATACCAAAATAATACCATAGTTCCAAGTCCTATAGACCTGTAAACTTTTGGTAGCTTAAATTATGGACAAAAATCAATGCGCGGTCGATGGGATTTGAACCCACGACCTCTCCCGTGCACTTATTCATTATTTTCATAATGGCGTGGACTATATCTTCACCATAAACATAAAGCTCTTAGGTGCTTTGGTATCTAGTCTCTACGGAGCTCTCCAATATTGTATCGGAGTTCCCACGGTGTTCGCATGTCTCGCATGTGCAAGATTTAGCCTTCACCGTTATCCCAAAGAGTTTCAACCCCGTTTTAACGAGGAAGCTGCAGTAAAATCTACAGGGGAGCGCTCTAACCAGCTGAGCTACGACCGCATCTTTTTATACTTCTCAAAAACTTCTTTCTTTCTACTAAGAGAGAGATCCGAGAAGCCTAAATTATTATACATAAAATTATATAAATTCAAAGTGGCAACAATGCTAAAAGTCAAACGGTAGGAATTTCCATTCCCATGTCTTATCACGCCTTTATATACACCGAAAAATTTCAGTCTTTCATTTAATACTTCAAGAAATCTTTTTGAGCATGATGTAAATCCCGTATTAATTACTAATGTCTGAGTTTTTCTTTCTTTATGAATATACCCGACCCATACATGTCCATCACCATCAAAATATCCTCTGACAAAATGACAGAAGTATTTATTAGGAATATTTGGAACGGCTAAACTTTTTGTTTTCTTTTCACTATAACCAAAACTCCTTAAATCATCACACATTTTGATACTGCCTATTTGTAAACGATATAAATCTTTATCATTTCCTTTTCCTGTCTTGATACCAATTTTATGTTCAGCTTTTATAACTTTTTTTATGGATTCTAATAATTTTTTATCAGTTATTTGAATGCACCAAAATTGTCCTCCTCTCTTAT
>ERZ1292629.4327-Hain-H43-01um-R1-4327-length-10440-cov-10_pt1 | contig 10440 bp, 13 predicted proteins | sample MGYA00564399_ERZ1292629 | MGnify/ENA primary metagenome ERZ1292629 (study PRJEB36523, sample SAMEA6512636) | groundwater metagenome | collected 2019-01-08 | study: AquaDiva: Metagenomics assemblies of 32 groundwater samples
ATTGTATATTTAAACTTGTTTATTGACTAGAATTTCTTATTTGGGATGTAGCCATAACAATACAAAGACTTAAAAGTTTACGAATCTTCTTTAAGATATGAAAAATAATAATAAAATAGAGATAATAAAAAAATCAATTTTACCTATTTTAAAACGACATAGAGTAACTAAGGCAGGAATATTTGGTAGCTTTGCTAGGGGAGAACAGAATAGAGATAGTGATGTTGATATTTTGGTAGAGATTCATGGTGGAACTGACATGCTTGAATTGATTAGACTTAAGAGAATATTAGAAATCTCTTTGAAGAAAAAGGTAGATTTGGTTGAATATGAATCAATAAGGTCTGAATTAAGAAATAATATTCTTCAGGATGAGATTAGAATTATAAAATGAAAAGAGACTATAAATTATTTATTGATGATATAAGAAAGAGTATCAGACAAATAGAGAATTATATGGGGAATGTTTCAGAAGAGCAGTTCAAAAGAGACATGAAGCTTCAAGATGCTGTAATTAGAAGATTAGAAATAATTGGCGAGGCTACAAAAAATATTCCTAGAGCACTTAAAGAAAAGAATAGGCATGTCCCTTGGTTCGAGATGGCTTTATTTAGGGATTTTATCACTCATTCATATTTCGATATGAGCTTATTAACTATCTGGAAAACAATCAAAGTGAAAATTCCGCAGATAAAGATAGCCATGGACAAGATTGCTTTAGTTTAGTGTTAGTTGTTATGAATTTCTTTGTCTATTTGAAAATATCTCTTCAATTTTGATAGATATTTTAAAATGGTCATGGTTGGGTTTATTGTGAGGGGGCGTTCTTTTATTTATATTTTCATTAATCTTATTCGCTAAGTTTGAAGAAACGTTGTGGGTTTTGTATGGAATAGGCTGATTCATTATATCTATACTTTGCTGAAGAATGATCGAAATAAAAGTCTCCTGGTGCGGGTTGCCAGTCTTTAAGGTTGTTTGAAACATTTATTTTATAGTCGAGCGAGGCAGGGCCATTCACCTTAAGATATGTATCGTTACGATGATTACCATTTTCGTTTGGGTTCAAAAAAGACTCTATACTTAAATAAGGAGAGGGATAAATAAGAGATGTAGAAAAAGAGAAGTTGATTATTTCTGGAGTTGATTTTTGTTCGAATAAAGGAATAGGATTGTCTTTCTGGATAAACATTGCCCAACCATCTCGATAGCAGATATTAGTAATCTGTTGGCTTCCAAGAGAAACTAATAAAGCAAGTGAATTGGATACTTCTGTAGAATTTTTAAAATCACAGCTATCCCATACGTTGAGGCCTGCTTCATCAGTCACGCCTAAATATATATAATTCCCAGAGGGCATTGCACGGATATCATTTTGAAGTCTTAAATGCGCAGAAGGATCTCCCCAAGTATCATAGTTTTTTATACTTTCAACATCTTTTGAATCTTTATTTAGTTGAATGACATTAAATCCTCTAGCATTCCCTCCGCCACCGCTTGCAGAGAAAATAGGTTTATTGTTTGCATAAAAATTGAAATTTCCGTATCCGTAACTCGGACCGTATGCTCCCTCTGTTTGGAAAGAGTATGTAACTTGGTTTGTAATTAACTGTGATTGAGAAAGTGCATCAGGACAGGAGAGTGTAGTAAACATTGCTCCGAGTCCTGCTCCTAGAGAAAGTAATTTTTCTTTAACTGCCATAAGTATATATTAAAAAGAGGGTTTTAATTTATTCTCAATATTTTAAATAGAGAGAATAGAGGGATATATTGATTTAATCTTATAAGGGGCATTGTAAGGAGATTGATTTGTCTTGGTCTCTCTTAAGGAATATGAATATTATAATTAGTCAATTAGAAGATAATAGGGAGGATTCTGTAGTTTACTAGAAATAAGGTATTATTGTAGTAAAACAAAAACATTTATATACTAATTTTGTATTAATACAAGTATATGAAATTGACAAAACCGATGCTTAAAGCGTTCAAATGCATATCTGAAGGAGAAAATACTATTTCTAAACTAGCTAAAGCTACGGGCAAATCAATTTATTGGACTGATTTAGTAATATCTGCTTTAGAAAAAGAAGATTTTGTTATAAAGAAAAAAGATTATACTTTAAGGGGGAATAGGTTGATGATAGATATTGCGGGCACTTCTCACGCTTCAAGATTAAGGGAGTTATTATTTGAGTATCAAGGAATAACATTTGATAATCTATTGACTGACGGAAGATTATTGTTTTTAACTGCGTTAAGCGAGGATTGGATGACTAAAAAAGTGGCTATGCAGTTAAGTGGAGTATCTAAGTATAGTATTGACAGATACATGCCTTCACTCAAAAATAGAGGTGTACTTATGAACGATAAAATGAGATTTAGTATTAATGTTAGGGCATGGCCATTACTAAGGGAATTCCTATTGGCTTACAAAAACTATTCTAAAGTTAACGGGCAAGTAAAATGGAAATATCAAGAAGAAACTCTATATAAAATAACTAATGAGAATTTAGTTCAAGATAACACTACCACGGGGTTATATGAATACAAAAAATATGGCGTATATGTCGGAGTTATTTCTGCATTGTGCGTTCAGCCTAAGAGAAAAATTTCAAAAGAAGAAGTATTTGTTCATTCTTTATTTGAGGTGGATGACCCTAGGACATTGCATTTGGCTTTGACATTCTACTTAAAGAATAAACTTGCTTACAATAAAGTTCTACTCATTGCTATGAAATATGGTAAGTATACTATGTTTGAGAATATCATTAAAATACTTAAGAGTAAAGAAGAAAAAGTTAGACTTGAAGGAATGCCTACTTTTGAGAGGAAAGATTTTATAAGAATAGCAAATATGTATGGGGTGGAAGATGTTCACTAAAGAAGAATTAGAAGAGTGGTTGAAAAATATTGGTTCTGGTTTTCATAAGATGTTTAATGGGTGGAACAAGAAGTATCATTTGAAGCCAATAATAGAGGGAGACTTTGATTATTACAAGATTACTTTTCCAAAAGATAAAAGTGGTACTACTATTAATACTACCACTTATACTACCGCTAAAACTACCACTAAAGGCGTAGATAAAGAAAAAGAGATTTTGGAAATTATACAAAATAATTCTTCTTTAAGTGTTGAACAAATTTCAGGATTAGTTAATTTGAGTATTGATGGAGTTAGATATCATATAAAGAATTTAAAAAAGAACGGACGAAAAAATAAAAAGAAGAATGCTCAAGACAAGCGAGAAATATTATTCTTAGGTGCTGGACTAGCGATATTATTTGTCGGTTCATTGTTGCTGGTTCCTAAAACCATTATTACTAATGGGTCGGTTGTTAATAGTCTGGCTCATTTAATCGGGTTAGTAATTGGTTTTTGGTTACCTTTTTTTGTAACTGCATATAAAAAGGTAAAATAAAAAACAAAAACTCTCTTGCGAAGGTATATTTTTAATTCTCTACAAAAGTAACGACTGGATACTTTTGACGAGGGTTTTCTGATGAGCTTCTTCTAGTAACTACACAGGCATTTTATTTTAATGGTAATTGTAGAATTAATATTTCCACATTAAAACAAAAGTATTAAAAAGAAGAATTTCTAGGGAGATGTATGAAAGAGGTTGAGTTGGTGCATTCTACATATCAGAGAAGTTTGGCTAAGGCTTTAGTCTGGGAAGGATTTTCATTCGTGATTACTTCTATTGCAGTTTATCTTGTTTATGGTAATTGGGTAAGTTCTTTGAAGTTTAGTTTTGGAATTACTTTGATTAAAGTACTATTATTCTTCATTCATGAAAGAGCTTGGAAATTTGTAAGTTGGGGAAAATATTAAGTTAATATTTGAATGGGTTCAATAAGTAAAATATTTCGGGTTCTAAAAGATAAATTATAAATGACTTATATACGGAGAATTCTGATAATTGTATTATTCTTTCGCAGAATTCCCAGTAACTGGAGAGTTATTATCTGATATTTGATTTAAGATATTTTTATGCGCTGATAATATTTTAGGGAGGAAGTAATAAGGATTATTAAATTGAATATTGGTATTGAGTTGCTCGGCAAAGCGTAACTTGTCTAAAAGCATAAAGGTTAAAAATGATGATTTTCTTGGGTTAATATGCAAAGAATTCATATTGGAAGTTTGAATGAAGGAGATAAGGGAAAAGAAGTACTTATCAAGGGATGGGTTGATACTGTTAGAGAACATGGAAAACTTATTTTTATGGATGTGAGAGATATTTCTGGATTTGTTCAAACTGTTGTTTCTGCTAAAGAAAGTCCTGAAGTTTTTGCAATTGCAAAGGGATTGACAAAGGAGTCTAGTATTGCTATTAAAGGAATTGTAGGAGTTAGACCAAAGGGAACTGAGAATGAAAAAATTGCAACTGGAAAAGTTGAGTTGAGTATAAAACATTTGGAAGTTTATACTTTATGTCCTTCGTTACCATTTGAGTTAGACAAACAGGATATTGGAGAAGATCTTAGATTAAAGTATAGATTTTTAGATTTGAGAAGAAAAGAAATGCAAAAGAACTTATTTGCGAGAGCTCAAGTTTTGAAAATAATGAGAGAATATTTTAACGAGAAAGGATTTCATGAATTTGAAACCCCTATGCTTGTAAAGTATACTCCAGGAGGAGCAAGAAATTATTTAGTTCCTTCTAGAATTGAAGCTGGAAAGTTTTGGGCATTACCTGAATCTCCTCAATTATTTAAGCAGTTATTAATGGTTGGAGGAATGGAGAAATATTATCAAATTGCTAGATGTTTGAGAGACGAAGATTTGAGAAAAGATAGACAGCCAGAATTTACTCAATTAGATGTAGAGATGTCATTTGTTGATCAGAATGAAATACTTGAACTTATGGAAGGAATATTGAAGAAGATTTGGAAGGAAGTATTGAATGTTGAAATTAAGACTCCGTTTCCAAGAATGACTTATCAGGAAGCTATGGAAAAACACGGATGCGATAGACCAGATATGAGAAAAGATAAGAGTAATCCTCATGAATATGCATTTTTGTGGGTTGTAGATTTCCCATTATTCCAGTATAGTAATGAAAGCAAGAAATATGTAGCAAGCCACCATCCATTTACTTCTCCTAATATGGAAGATTTTAAGAAAAATCCGCAAACTGCTAGAAGCTGGGCATATGACGTTGTTTTGAATGGAGTTGAAATTGGTGGAGGAAGTATAAGAATTCATGATCAGCATATTCAACAGAAAGTATTTGAGATATTGGAAATTAGTAAAGAAGAACAACAGACTAGATTTAAATTTTTATTAGATGCTTTGAAATTTGGAGCTCCACCCCACGGAGGTATTGCATTGGGAATTGATAGATTAATGCAATTGATGCTTAATACTGAATCAATAAGAGAATGTCTTGCATTTCCAAAGAATTCAGACGGAAGAGATGTAATGCTTGAAGCACCTTCAGATGTTACAAATGAACAGTTGAAGGATTTACATATTAAAATTGAATTTCCTAAAGAAAAAAAGAAGTGAATAATGTACTAATTTACGTGGGATTTATAAACTTAATATTTTTTAACATAGTATGCACGAGTATCTTGCTAATGTGTATTATAAAAAAGGATTAAACATTGTTAACTCAGACAGATGTTATGTTTATTCTTCTAAAAGAAGATATCTTGATTTTATAAGTGGAGTTGTTTTCAATAGTTTAGGATATAATAATAAAAAAATCATTTCGACATGTTCTAAACAATTAAAAAAGATGATTCATCCTTCAAATTATTATTGTTCCCAACCTCAAATAAACTTGGCTAAACGATTAAAAAGACTAACCGGATTAGATTCTGTCTTTTTTGCTAATAGTGGAACTGAGGCTAATGAAGCAGCAATAAAATTTTTAACTTTAGTTGCTGAAGAACGGGGTAGAAAAACAATATTAACTATTAAAGGGTCTTTTTTTGGTAGGACTTACGGATCTCAGATATTAAAAAATGGAGGCAAATTATATAATTTAGAAGTTAAATCTATAGAATTTCAAGACTTAAAAAATATAGAATCCTATGTTAATTCAGATACCTTAGTCATATATATCGAATTAATATTGGGACATGGAGGAATATTGCCTATTCCGGAAGAAATAATATTAAAAATCAAATCTATTTGCACTAAACATAATATAATTCTGGCCATTGATGAAATTCAAACAGGATTAGGTAGGTGCGGATATAGTTTACTATACAAAAAATATCGACTTAATCCTAGTATAGTTACATTAGGGAAATTCTTTGGAGGTGGATTTCCATTATCTGCAGTTATAATCTCTAAGGAGATCTCCGATCGGTTATATCCTGGATTTTATGGAAGCACAATGGGCGGCAATTCTATAGCTTGTGAAGCGGCGCAGATTACATTAGACTATGCGTCTAATAAAAATAATCTTAAGCGCATAATTAATTATGGGAAATTAATAAAAAAAGAAATTCTTTCTTTGCAAAATAGGAATATAATTGATGTTGTTGGAGCTGGACTTTTGTTAGGAATTATTATTAATCCGAGAATTGATGCCTCTAAAATAGAGAAAGACCTATTTGATAATGGATTAATTGTAGATGTAGTCTCAAATAATACTATCCGGTTGGCTCCTCCATTAATAATAAACAAAAAAGAAATAAACGAAGCTTTAAGAATAATTAAATTAGTTATATCTTATTATGGAGCTTAATAAATTTTTAATAGAGGGTAGAAATAAATTAAAAAAAGTATCGGGTAGTTCTTTCTTTTTTGAAGAAAAGAACTATGAAGAAACCTTACCTGGGTTGGGTTGGGCAGGTAGAGGAGTAACATTTAGAAGAAATACAGAATTTATTGAGAAATATAGAATAAAATCTAATCTTATCCATTCGAACTTTGTTCCTTCTTTAAATACTAAACTATTTAACAAAAATTTGTCTATGCCTATAATGATTGCCCCTATGAGCGGGATAAAAACTAATCTGAGAGAAACCATTAATGAAAAGGAGTTATTATCTAAACTTTTAAAAGTAGCTAATTCGGTAGGAACTTATGCGTTTTGTGGGGACAGTAATGATACCACTGAAGATTATTTTATACCTGAATTGCTCAGTCATTATGAGGGTATCGCTATGGTAAAACCTCGTAACGATAATGAAATAAAAAAGAGAATTGAGTTACTTATCAAGACTAATCCTGTGGCAATAGGCATTGACTTAGACGGACTTGGAGGAGTAAAACTTTTCAAGACTAATGCTGTTGAAACAAAAAATCTTTATCAATTAATAAAGATAAGAAAATTATTTAGTGGGCCGATGATTCTTAAGGGTATTTTGTCTGTTAAAGATGCAGAACTTGCATATAAAGCAGGTTTTGATGGAATTGTAGTATCTAATCATGGGGGAAGATCGGCAGATTTCTTGCCGTCTGTTGCAGAAGTTTTGCCAGATATCGTTAAAAAGTTCAAAAATAAAATGACTATTTTTGCTGATGGAGGTATAAAGAATGGATACGATATTTTTATTTATCTCGCATTGGGCGCAGATTTTGTGCTAGTTGGTAGGTCTTCTTTATTTCCTTCAATGTCTAAAGGAAGTGAAGGGTTAGAATTGTTTTTTAAAAAATTAGAAACTGAATTAAAAAAAACAATGTTATTTACAAATACTAAATCTCTTAAAGAAATAAATTTATCTAAGATTTATTATAATGATTAAGCCTAATTTCAACAGGGGTAAAATTATTTCGGAATTTTTAGAAATTTTGATGAAGGACAAAGCAGTTAATGCCGTTATTTATACTGGAAGTTATTCTCAAGGTTATTCAGATGAATACTCTGACGTAGATCTGGGGGTATTTCTGAATGGAAAAACAAAGATTAATGAAGGAAAACAAGTTTATAAAAATATAATTTTTGATTTAAGATTTGTAGACATAAATATATTGACGTCGATTGAGTGGTCTGAAGATATGTATAATGCATATGTTAACTCTAAAATAATATTAGATAGAAGTAATGAAATTAGAAGTTTAATAAAACGGAAAAAAATTGAATGGGAAAATACTCGACTAAAAAAGTTAAAATTAGGTTTGGTAAATCTAAGTGTTATTTATTATTTTGATGATAATTGGGCGGGACTTAAAGCAGATTCTCATTTTTTTAAATTTATTAAAAGAAAAGATTTAATCTCTGCAAATAGAGTACTAAATAATGCTTTTGAGATTGCATTAGACCTTGCTTATCTTATTGAAGGCAGGACAATTCCTGATTTTAAAAATAAATTTTCTAGATTGAAATTATTAAAAATATTTAGAAGTTACCGCTCTCTTTTTGCAAAAGCCTACTTAATAAAAGAACTTAATGAGAGGAATACTATCAGGAGATACTCAATTTTAGATAAGATTGTAAATATTTTTAAGAAAAATCTTAAAGAATTTGAAAAACAGAATTTGTACAAATATTATTTAGAGAACCGATTAAATTAATCTTATCTAGATAATGTAAAACTGCAATCAATACAAATGTTTTGTCCGGTTATCTTAATCGACTCGTTCGATAATAGAAAACATACTAGATTTGATACATCTATTGGTTCAACTTTTCCAGAATACATTAAATTATTAGTATTATATGAAATATATTTATCTTTCTTTAATCTAGTTATATTTCCTTCAGTAAATACTCTTGAAGGAGAAACCATATTTACTCTAATATTCTTGCTTGCCAAAGTTGTCGAATATGCTCTAGTTAATCCTAATAACGCCCCCTTGGTAGAAGTATATACTACCACATTTTTTTCTGGCCGATTTAGTTCAATTGATCCGATATTAACAATCGAGGCTCCAGTATGCATCTTAGATATACTATTTTTTATAATATTATAATGTGCTTCAACATTGACTGACATCTTCTCTTTCCAATTATTCTTATCGTTTATATTATCTGAACCTAATATTGCGGCATTGTTTACTATTCCATCTATTCTATTTAAAGAGGAAATTACTTTTTTGAATTTTTTTATATTTCTTATGTCAAAATTATAATATTTGTATAACTTCTCAGACAGATTATTCATTATTAATTCCTTATAAACTGGGCTATCTTTTAATGGAGTTATGTCTATGCCTATTGGAAAGCCTCCTCTTCTTATTATTTCAAGAAAAATACTCTTGCCTATGCCTCCTCCTGCTCCAGTTACAATTACTATCTTGTTATTTAACATTATATTTATTCGTCAGCTTAAATTTATAAACATATCTTTATTAATACAGTTATGCGAAAGATTCTCTTTGTGATTGGAAATAGAGCGCATTATGCAAGGGTGTCACCCATTCTTAATAAAATAAAAAAATTTGATAATTTAGACTATCATTTATTATTATTTGAAGGGGCTTCCCTGGATGAATATTACTATTCTATTAAAGAGATAGTGAGAAAAGAACATCATAAGAAATATTCTTGTCTTTATACTCATATTTCTGGAGAAAATCTATTGTCTATGTCTAAATCTACCGGTTTGGCATTGTTGGAGTTAGCGAATGAATTTGAACGCTATAAACCAGATATAGTCTTTGTTGTCGCAGATAGATATGAAGCGTTATCTGCCGCAATAGCTGCACGTTATATGAATATTGTTTTAGTACACTTACAAGGTGGAGAATTGAGTGGATCGATAGATGATTCTATAAGGCATAGCATAACTAAATTGGCAAATATACATCTTGTTTCTAATAATTTTTGTGCGGCGAGAGTTATTCAAATGGGAGAAAATCCTAAAAATGTTTATATTACTGGTTGCCCTACTATTGATCTAGCTAAAGAAATAGCTAATAATCCTAAAGATATAAGTCACTTATTTAAAAAATATCAAGGTAGACAAAAAAAGTTTGATCCAGAAAAAGATTATGTGATAGTTTCTTTTCATCCGGTTACTACTGAATATGATTCTGTGTCTGAACAATTTGATTTACTTCTAAATGCAATACATGAGTTAAATATTACTGCGCTTTGGCTTTATCCTAATATAGATGCAGGAAATGATAAAATCTCTAAACGGATTAAAAAATACTTATCCGAAAATGGCGACTCTGAAATTTATTTTTTTAAGAATTTTTATCCGAAAGATTTTCTTCAATTAGTAAGAAACTCAAATTGCATCATTGGTAATTCCAGTGTAGGTATTAGGGAGGCTCCAGCTATGGGCGTTCCTTCTGTTAATATTGGGTCTAGACAAAAAAGTAGAGAAAGGGCGAGTAGCGTTTTTGATTCAAGTTTTGATAAAAGAGAAATTCAGAAAAAGATTATTAGTCAAATAAATCATGGTAAGTACCCTCCAAGTAATATATATGGCAGGGGAAATGCTTCGTATAAGATAGCAAAGGTATTATCTCAATGTAAATTCCTAAATTCCCAGCTTCTTAGGCATTAGGATATCTAACTTTTCCAATAT
>ERZ1292629.4330-Hain-H43-01um-R1-4330-length-10432-cov-7_pt1 | contig 10432 bp, 12 predicted proteins | sample MGYA00564399_ERZ1292629 | MGnify/ENA primary metagenome ERZ1292629 (study PRJEB36523, sample SAMEA6512636) | groundwater metagenome | collected 2019-01-08 | study: AquaDiva: Metagenomics assemblies of 32 groundwater samples
AAAACACCAAAAGAATATCCACTTACTAAAGTAAGTGGTTTAATTTCGGACATTAATAATTAAGAGATGTTAGTGAAAAGATTAATATGTTGATAATGGACCGGAGACATGAATCAGAAGCTCTCTAAAATCAACAGATGCCTTAACTGATAAAGTATTTACGATACTGATAATATATATTAATAATGTAAAAACTGATGAGTTATGCAGATCAAAAAAACAATGTGCCACCACATTCTAAAGAATGAGGTTTTAATTTCGGACATGAGAAGCAGTAAGCGAAAATGAGAAGCCAAAACCTAATCAACAGATGTAACATATCTTAAGTTATTGATGATACCAGAATATTTGTTAGGATTATCTTTCTAATTTTTTATAAGCATTAAACAAAAGAATTACTCCCATTACGAACGCTGCTAACTCTATTATAAATCCAATAAATATAATATAAGTTGCTCCTGCAATTATATTTAATATTCCTGTTGCTCTTGAATATTTTATTTCTTCTAAACTTAAAACTCCTATTCCAAATAAAATAGACAATGTTCCAAGAATTATTGAGATTATTATCCATGCTATTATAAAAGCAGTTGCAATTAATTTTTCTTGCTCAGGCGTAAGATTTTGAAGAGCATTTAAATTGCTATTTTGGGTTAATCCAGGATTTTCAGCAAACATTTGTGATATCTGACTCTTGATATTTTGTGAAATATCAGGAGAAGAAGCAGCTGCTGTAGGAATTAAGTTCATTAGACTTCCAAGAATAGAAAATGCGAGAGTTATAATTATAATTGAAATCATTATCCATGACATGACTGTTAATAATTTTTTCTTGTATTTTTTTCCTAAAATAACAAACCCGTATATGAAAAACATCATTAATAATAAATCTATCCAGCCAACTAAAACAAAAATGCTGTCTAGGAAAACATTCTCTATTTTATAATATCCTGTTATCTCAGTGATTATATTTGAGATTATTGCTATTATTAATAATACAATACCACAGTAAGCAGCTGTTTTTAATGGCCTCTTTTTCATGCTAAGATTAATGAAATATTCTTTATAAAGGTTTATTTTTTAGCAGCAAATTTTCTAAGTATAAAATCAGGAACAAGCTTATTTTTAGTATAGAATTCTATTCTTTCTTTAGGCAGAGTCTTAAATTGGTCTATAATACCTCTGCAATTTTTAGAACCACAATTACACTTCATTGTCCATAGTGTTCTTCCAGCTTTTTTTATTTTTTCTTCATTGTCATCCATTGTAGTAGAATAATCAAAGGTTATTTCTTCTCCAGTTTTTATGTTTCTTAAAGCTACTAATTCATTCTTGCCTCTTATAAATGCATTAGGATTGCAAGAATGATTAAATGTTCTTGATAATGGATTTAAATCAATGTATTTCTCATCATCAATTCCTAATGGATCAGAAGGTTCTTCTTTTCCCTCATTAATTCTTTTTAGTATTTCTTCTAAAGTACACAACTCACCTTGCATAAAACAAATAGTCTCCCCTTTCTTAATAGATTTTTTAGTAAAAACACCATTTCCAGAAATATTTGATTTTCTAATTTCTAAATTATTTTCATTCATACTGAAAAGTATGAAATAGGATTATTAAATCTTGCTTTTTTCTATTGCAAAAGTTTTTGCAACAATCAAAGGAAATAATATTGTTGCATCGCCAAAAACCTTGATAGCTTCTCCTCTTGCTTTTATCTTCCCCCAGGAAACAGCTTCATCAGGGCGTGCACCAGCATCACTTCCGTCCCATTCCTGTCCTGTGTTAATATAAACAGCATAATCTGCTCCATTTCTCATCATATTTGCATTGCATATATGATGTTTTACAACTCCTCCTCCAAGAATAATTATCCCTGTCTTTTTCCGAGTAATTGTAAATTCATTTAATTTATGAATATCTGATACAATATCAATTTTAAAATCAGGATGCTCATAAATAAAGAAATGTATCATATCACCCAAGCTTCCATCAGTGATTGCAGGGCAATAAACATCAATATTATTTTTATAACACCAGTAATAAATGCTTTCATCATTATTAATTTCTTTTCCTAGGACTTTGATTAACTCGCTCACACTGATTATTTTTCCTGTTTGCTTTTGTTCTTCATATAATTTTTTTAGGATTGGACTAATAAACTCCTCAAACTTGCAATACAGATCATTTGAAATATAAATATTTCCTGCTCTGTTAATTCCTTTTTTATGCAAAATCTCTCCAGAAGCTGAAAATTTTCCAAGTTTAAAATCACCCAGGCATTTTATAATATCCTCTTCAATACCGCCTGCGGTTGTTACAATCACATTTACTTTTTTATGCTGAACAAGGTATCTGAATATGTCTCTAAGTCCTGATGTAACTAGATTAGAAGTATAACCAAGATAAATAGTTGCTTTTTCATTAATTATTTTATTAGTGATTTCAATTGCTTTTGCAAAATGCGTTGCCTGGAAACCTGTTGATGAATAACTATCCAGGAGTTTTTCATAATCAACTCCATTATTAAAATCATATCCTTTGATGGAAATTCCATTAATTTCACTGCTTTCAAAAAAAATATTTTTACGAGCTGTTTCTTGAGTATTTTTAGTGTTTTTCATAAAATAATCCCTATTTTATCCTATATAAATCTTTATTAATCAAAAATATGTCTATAAATAAATGGCTACAAAAGAAAATCTAATCACCTCAGTCTTATTTTTTATTGGATTACTTATCACTCTTTTAATGCCTTTATCAATAAAAGAGGAATATAGATTATTCATAATAAGTTTGATAATTATGATTTTCTTATATATAATCTTATCAAAATATGAAGAAAAATTAGATTATATAGAAACGGAAATTAGAGATTTAAGCAAAAGATTTAAAACAATGGAAGAACTGGATGATATCAGATTAAATATAAGGGAATTACAAAGAGAGGTGCTTAAAAATGTCTAAAAAAGATGAATCTTCTGATTTAATAATGACTCTTATTAAAATAGGGCTCATAACTTTAGCAGGATATATAATAATAAAAATAATATTATCCCTGATTAATAAATAATCATCTACTCTTCTGTCAGCCTGTCAATGTTTTCCTTGAATTTTGGCAAATCACTTACAGACATTTTAGCTCCTGTTGCTTTTTCATGCCCTCCTCCTGTTGCACTTTCAATTCCTTTAATTGCTTCTAATGTCAATTTTCTTATGTTGTTCTTTCCTCTCAAAGATATATTTGCAACATCTCCGCTAATGTAAACTACAACAATTATTTTATCAGGATACTCATAAATTAACTGATTTGCAAGATTAGCACTAAGGCTTAGATTTCCACCATACTGAAAATAAATTAATTTTTTTTCAGCTAATTCCCTTGCTTTTTCCATCAATAACTGATATTTTGAGTCAATTTCACCTGCTCTTTTCAAAATTTGTTTTGTTTTTGAGTTTTCTTCTAAAATATCCATAGGGCCTTTGGTTTTTATCATAAATTTTGTCATATTTACCACATTAGTCACAGTGTCTTTAAGTGAAAAATCAAGGATTCTAGCAATTCTCCCTATTTCAGACTCATAGAGCAGTTCAAATGGAGATTTTGGATTTTCCTTTCCAAGTTCTGAATAATTTTTATAAAATTCAGCATAAAAATCAGGCATATAACAATCACTTATGCATCCAATTATAGCCAGCCATAAATCTTCTTTTTTATTTGCTATTTTATAACACATATAAGAAACAGGTTCATTTGTCTTGTCATTTAAAAAAGGATTATAATAATTAATATAAGAATCTTCTGGCTTTTCAACCTGATGATGGTCAATCCAGACAACAGGAAGATTATCTTTTTTTGCTTTTTCAAAAAAATCCTGGGAAACAACAGGCTTGTCCAGGATAAAAATATAATCTGGTTTTAATTCAATTACTTTCCTATAATAAGAAGCATTTAGCTCTGGAAAACTCCTTATTATTACACCTTTTCCTCTTCCAATAAACCTGCTCAAAAGCAGATAGCTTACTAGTCCATCATTATCATTATCAAAAAAGAAAATTGGATTCTGAGCTTTTTCAAGATGTTCTTTTATCTCTTCAATCTGTTTATAGGTTAACATAGATAAAAACCAGTATAATCCTGTATATAAATTGTTACATAAAAATTTATATGATTTTTTATCAGTAATGTTAATGCTGCGGTTTAGTAGAGGTTTGTTGAGCAGAGATTAATAATTTACTCATCTTTTACATCAAAAAAACAATGTGCCACCACATTCCAAATAATGAGGTTTTAATTTCGGACATAAAGTAAAATAATCAAACCTTTTTTCCAACCATTATATGCTCTTTTAGAACATTAAGCTCTTTTATTAAATTTTCTGCATTTTCCTTTACAACTCTTTCAAGTGCTTCTTTATCAGAATTAAAAACTCCGTCAATATTTTTAAAATATTTTATCAGGCTTTCAATTTCATTTTTGTTTAGATGGGTCTTATTCAAAAGCCTGTAGCCTTTTGGAATAACACTTGTGTCTAAAGATTTTGCAAATAACACTCTTGAAATTGTTTCCAAATCCAAAAGCTCGTCAAAATTTAAACTGTCAAAAAAACCACCTACTCTTGAGGGTTTTGAAATATAGTCTTTTATTATAAAATCCTCTTTTTCCTCAATCCCTTTTGTCAGTTCCCTCATTCTCATTCTTAGAATAATCCCGTCTTTTCCTAATTCAACAATATATTCATTTATTATATTTGTCATTTTTCTTATCATTTCTAATCTTTCAAGAATAGTGCAGACATCTGCAACAGAAACAAGATTAGTTATCTCCAGAACATTTAAATTAGCAATTAATTCACTAAAAACTTCTATTTGTTTTTCCAGTATCTGCAGGGTTTCTGTTGCTCTTCTTAAAAGTTCATGTGCATTTTGCAAAACATATCTTGAATTTCCATAATAAATTGTTATTGTTCCTCTTCTTTCAGAAACAGCAATAACCAATCCATTTATCTGCTTGGCTGTTCTCTCAGCAGCCTGATGTCTTGTTCCTGTTTCAGAAGAATTAAAATCCATGCTTGGAATAAGAAGAGTATTTGCATGAAGTATTTTTTTAAAATCCTCTGAAAGGATTATTGCGCCATCCATTTTTGCAAGCTCAAATAATTTTTTTGAATTAAATTTGCAGTTAACATAAAAACCTCCTTTGAAAAGATTGAATGCTGCCTGATTGCTTACGACAATCAAAGCTCCCATTCCACCTCCAACAATGTCATTCAAAGCTTCTCTAAGCCCTGTTCCAGAGCTTAATTTCCTTAGAATATCTGCCTTTGTGATAATTTTTTCTTTTTCCTCTTCCTTAATTTTTATTTTAGGAACTTCAATCGCCCCATTTTCATTTAAAAAAACATTATCAACCCCATTTGCCATATTTCTGTATCTTTATCACCTTTTTATATGCCTAAAACTAGGAAATACCATATTTAAATTTTTATGAACTGCAATAAAACAATCAAAATCTGCTTTTTTTGCATTTGTAACTTATAATTAAAGCAGTTGGTTTAAATAACCCTCTGAAAATGTAAAAATACTCAGTTTTTAGAATTAAATGTCTTATTAATCAGTATTGCTAATAAAAAATAACTTTGAAATGCATGATTAAATCGATTATACTTGCTTACAAAACTTCTTAATTATGCATTACTAATAATTCTAAGCCAGATTTAAAAAATAAAAGAAAAAGAGAAAAAACAATAAAAATTAAAACATTCTTAGCCGATATTCTGCTAAAATGCTTGCTGTTATTTCTTGTTCATTTGGGGCAAGATTTGTAGCTGCTTTTAGAGCACCTGCATTAGCCACTTCCATAGAAGCACTAGCATCTCTTGTATAGTAATTAAATGGTCCTGGATAATTATAATCCTGGTTTGTTATTGATACAAGCCTTCCGATTTTTTTGCCTTGCCCACTAGCAATTGACTGAGCTTTTGTCATTGCATCCTTGCTTGCTTCTTCCAAAGCTTTATTTTTATATTCAGTCTGTTTAGCATCTGAAATCTCAAAATTTATATAACTTACAAGAGCTCCTGAACTTATTACAGCATCAATAATGCCTGGAACTTTAGTAACATCTTTTGTCTTGACAACTAATTGCTGTGAAACAACATATCCTTTTATATTCTGTCTTCCACTGCTCCAGTCATATTCTGGATTTGCATAATAATTGACAAATTTTAATTCATCTCTGTCATAGCCAATTCTTATAAGCTCAACTAAAAGCTTATCACTTATTTTCTTATTAGTTTCTTGCGCTAATTGTGCTGTTTTATCTCTTGTCTCAACATTCACATTAACAGAAACTTCATCAGGCATTGCTTTTATTGAAGCAACACCCTGGGCAGAAACAACAGGCCCTGTATTAAAGTAAATATAACCTCCAACTATTAATATTGCTACTATTACTATTCCAATAATAATTTTGTTATCCATGTTTGTTTTCTTAGAAAACGAACAGACAGAAAATTTAATAAATTTTCTGTATCTCAAAAATCTTGTTTGATAACCAAAAAAATTCTTCAGAGAATTTTTGGGTACAAAAAATTTCCAATTTTTTGTAAATGGAACATTTTCGCTGATTTTTGAGTTCGTATTCTTTGTTTTTAAAAACCTCCTTTCATTTTTTTATACTGATTCCATATAAGGAAAATTAAAATAACAAATAACCCTCCAAGCAAAAACCAAGCCCAGGCATCTGCGCTAATAAAAGAGTTTATATTGGAACAAATATTTTGAGGAGGCATAAAATTTTGAACACTATTAACTGCTTTTTCTGCTGCAGAAGGAGCACTTGAGACAACAGAATCTGAAACTCCAGAACTAACTGTTTTTGAAACATCCAAAGTCTGATTAATCTGATTATAATTTAATTTATCACTTAAAATCTTGATTCCAAAAGCACCCAAACCCAGGGCAATTAAAGAAGGAACAACTCCTCTCACAAGGGTTTTTGGAGAAATTAATATTTTTTTATTTGATAATTTATACATATCTATTTTTCTTCCTTTGACACTCCAGAAAAAATTCTTTGTTTTTTCAATCAAACCTGATTCAATTAACTTATTTAAATTATATTCAACAGTATTTATTGGTATTGAAAGAGCATCTGCAATGTCTTTTTCACTTGCTTCTTTTTCAGCAAGATAATCAATTATTCTTTTACAAGTCTTGTTTCCAAGAACTTCTGATATTTTCTTGCTTCTTTCATCATCAAGTCCTATCAGAATAAATTTATTATTAGTCATATTATACTCCTATATGCCTTTTGGACTTGATGATACTGGAAAAAATATTTAGCAAAATCATTTTTTACTTCATCACTTAAATCCATTAAAATAAACTTTTCCATGATAAATTAAGATAAACTAGATATTTAAATGAAGCAAAGACTTCAAATGAGGTTGAAGTGATAGAGATGTATAATTAATATAAAAAACTAAAGAACTTTGAATATATCAGTAATGTAAAATTAATAAGTTGTGCAGATGAGAAGATTAAGCGAAAGCAACAGAGGTAATAACTGACAAGAAATATATAATGCCAATAAATAATGAGTATGAATAATAAGAAAAACTAAATGATATTGATGGTAGTTTTTGTAAGTGCAACTGAGACAAAGTTTGATGAACTGATGCCTTAACTATTGAATTAACAATACCAAAAATAATAGATATTAGTAATATAAAACCTGATGAGCTATGAAGGGGAGAAGATTAAAGTGTTAAGAAAAGGCAGTAATGAGACTTAGATGCTCTCTCTAATAAACAGACGTCATGACTTATAAAAACATACAATATCAATACTAGGGGCATGATATATAAAACAAATCCAAATATGTGTATCTTCTTACCATAATCTTTATAACTCAAATTTGTAAAAATTTGATGGGATAAAGATTTCATGGGATAAAGATTTCAATGTAACATCACTTAGAAATCACAGAAATCTTTATAAATAAATAAATCATAGAAAAATCATGAATAAATGGTTAGAAATTTTAATAGGGCTTATCCTAATAATAGCTATGGTATATGTCTTTTTTCAACAGACATTTCCTTCATGGGGACAGGCAACACTAACAGTCCTTAAAGGAGGGATTGTTTGGTTTGTAGTCTTAATAGGATTATTATTCTTATTATTGGGCATAAGTGACTTAAAAGATTAAAACAAACTTTTAAAAAAAGTTTGAACAAAAAGAAAGAGAAAAAACAAATGTATACTTCTCATTTATAATATTAATACCCTTTATTTAGAGTACAACTTAGATTTAAGAAGTTAAATCTTTCCAAACTTTCGATAACAATAACTTTGTTATTGTTGGTCACAGGAAAGATTTTTGAAGATTAGTAAGTACAATAATCAACAGAGTTATGTAGTGAAATGTAAGAAATAAAGAAGAGATGCATAATTGCTAATGAACTGTTTACTCAACTCTTAAAATTATTGCATTACCAATACATTAAAGACTTCAGAAAAGTAAGCAAAAATTATTTAGACAACAAAAAGGTGATAAAATGCCCATCCAATTATTTGATACAGAATTATGCGCAAGATGCAGAGGAAAAGGATTTTGCAAAAGACCCTGCAGGATTTATTCCAAGATAAAAGATTTTATTCCAAAAACAAAAACTCATTTTTCAGGTGCTTCGCCTCCTGAAATTTTTGTTGGAAGATTTAATTATCCTAATGTAAATGCAGGAATCTTGACCCCTGATACAAATTTGGAATCCTCTTCAGCAGAAGAGCTTGCCTTCCCTGAAATTTGGCATGAGAAAAAATTCTCAATTGAAACAATTTTAACTAATCGCTCAAAATTAGTTTATGGAAGATTTAAAACACAGATAAAAAAAGTTAAAACAGATGACAGAATATTAAAAACAATGCAGGAAGTTTCAATGGCATATAAATCAGTTTCAACTGAATTTTTTCTTAAAAAACCTCCTGCAATGAAAATGGAAATAAACAGGCATTCTGCAGCAATAGGAAATCCAGCCCCCCTGGAGAATGTAAGACTGGAAGAAAATCCAAAGATAAAACCAAAAGTTGATTATTTAGTTTCAGATACAGATGCAAAAGCAGCCACATCTATTCTTGAGCTTTATAAATCCCAGATAACAAATTCAAACATAATAAAAATCCTGTCAGCAGGATTATTAGGATTAAAAACCCAGAGAAAATTAGTTCCGACAAGATGGAGCATAACTGCTGTTGATGATACAATTTCAAAAGAGTTATTAAAAAAAATAAGATACTATCCTGAGATAAACGAGATTCTTTTATTCCATGGTTATTATGTTGGAAATCATTATGAAATTCTCCTTCTTCCTGATAAATTTTCTTTTGAAGTAATGGAAGCATACATGCCAGGAAGTTTGTGGAATCAAATGTCAGGAATAAGTCTTTCACAGGATTTTGAAAGATTCAATGGAAGAAAATATTATGCAGATAGTGTAACAGGAGCTTATTACACAATGAGGCTTGCTTTATGCGAATATCTTGAAAAAATAAAAAGACAGTCTTATTGTGTTGTGTTTAGAGAAGAAAGACCTGAATATTATGCACCTCTCGGGGTTGGAATTTTAAGAGAGCTTGCAAGAGAAGCTTTCAGACATCAGCCTGAAAAATTCAATACAATTGAAGAGGCATTAAATCAATCCAGAACAAGATTGAAACTTCCTATTGAAGTTTTTACAGATAAATCAGTTCTTTTAAAAGAATTTGGGAAGCAGAAAAGACTGAAGGAGTGGTTCTGAAAGGGATTATTAAGTCAGATTAGAAACAATAGAGCATAATTAGAAAATTATTTAATAGATAAAGATTTTGAAAGTATATGAAAGTATTTTTCGTAAGACATGAACAGACAAATTACAATATTTTAGATTTATGTAATGATAATCTTGTTAAAGATGTGCATCTTACGGATTTAGGTAAACAACAAGCTGAAACAATTGCAAATAAAATTAAAAATATTAAATTGGATTTAGTTATTATATCTGAACTGCCAAGAACAAAAGAAACTGCTTTAATTATTACAAAAAATCACCAGGTTAAATTTGAAATTGAACCAAGAATAAATGATAGAAAAACTGGTTTTGATAGCAAACCTGTTTCTGAGTTTCTTAAAGCTGTTGAACCAGATATTTTTAATTCAAAATTTAATAATGGAGAATCTTTTCAAGAAGAAAAAAAAGAGTTCATTCTTTTTTGGATGAATTAAAATTATATGAGTATGGAAATATTCTTATTGTTACACATAATGAAATTTTACAGGTAATCAATGGATATTTTAATAATTTATCTGACAGAGAGATGTGGAAAACAAAAATAGAAAATTGTCAAGTTTTTGAAGTAGATCTTTAATAGAGTTTGCTAACCTTAG
>ERZ1292629.4332-Hain-H43-01um-R1-4332-length-10428-cov-3_pt1 | contig 10428 bp, 17 predicted proteins | sample MGYA00564399_ERZ1292629 | MGnify/ENA primary metagenome ERZ1292629 (study PRJEB36523, sample SAMEA6512636) | groundwater metagenome | collected 2019-01-08 | study: AquaDiva: Metagenomics assemblies of 32 groundwater samples
GCTAGGCACGGGAGATGCAGTTCTAAATCTTATCGGTTGCCAAGTGAATTCATGCACAATAAGCGCTGCAGTTGACGAAGTAGCAACGGTTAAGCTAGACTGTATGTACAGGACAGAGACTATGGCAACTAGCGGAATCGGATCGCAAGTAGTACCTACAGAAGTTCCTTTGACTTTTGCACAAGGAAGCATAACTGTAGCTGGCACGTCAGTTGGCTATGTCCAAAGTGTAGAACTGACAATCAGCAACAACCTAGAGTTAATCTGGGGCTTAGGTAGCAGATACTCAACCGCTTCGACAGCAAAGACACGAAAGTATGATCTCAAAATGAATGTGGTATTTAGTGATGTAACTCTCTTGCTTGAGAAGTTCTATGGTAAGGCTGCAACGGTAGACGCAGACGATCTATTAACTATGAATCCTGCAGGAGTTGCTTGTGTGCTAACATTCACAAACGGACTGACTTCAAGCAGCACAAGATCAATAGTATTCACTTTCGCAAACCTTCACCTCAATGAGCATTCTTTGCCTCTTGACGTAAATGAAGTTGTGAAGGAAGATGTTTCGGGGTGGTGCTTATCGTGTACGAGCATCGTTGTATCGAATAATACGAGCGCCGATGTGAGTTCCCCTTAAGGTAACAGAACAATGGTAATATTTAAATATCACCGATATACCACTACCATTGGTGATATACATGACTTTACCATACGATCAAAAGAAGCGAGAAGAATATCTCGCAAACATGAAGAAAATTAATCTAGGGAGAAAATACACACAAGAAATAAACGATAAAAAAAGACACATTGGATTAGAACACCCTAATTGGAAAGGAGGACGAAGTGACGTCTGGTATAGGAAATTGATGGCAAATTCCAAAATACCAGCAATATGTATTGACTGTGGGAAAACTGAAAAAATCCATATCCACCATAAAGATGGTGATCACCACCACAATGTGGTTGAAAATTTAGAGTTTGTTTGTCCCAAATGCCACAAAAAAAGGCATCCACGGAAACATACGGAAGAAGAAATAGAAAAATTACGGCAACATAACAAGGGAGAGGGAAATCCTAATTATGGTAACAAATGGTCAGAAGAAAAGAAGAAAAAACTATCAGAAAAACTCAAAGGTAGAATTCCTTGGAATAAAGGAAAAAGTAACATTTATAGCGAAGAGATGTTAAATAAAATGAGTGAAAGACAAATAGGGAAACATAATTCACAAGGTACTGAATTTAAGAAAGGGATGGTTCCTTGGTGGAAGAAAAAAGGATTTTCTTCTGTTTGGGAAGCTATAAAGTCTAAAAGGTGATAAAATGCAAAAGGTGTATGAGATAGTTTATGACGAGGATGAAGGAGTAAACAAAGTAGAATTCAAAGGGACAATAACTCTGAAAAGATTAAATTGGGATGAAAGCAATGTCCTTCAATCCGAAGCTGTAAATATGCAGTTCGTTGGCAGAGGAATCCCCTCAGTTACTCCCGATCTTGCGAAAGGGAAACTATTAGCTGTGTGGAAAAGTTATGTGTCTTCAGAGATTATAAAGACAACCTACTTTATAGACAAAGTTACAAAAGAGATTAAACCAAAAGAAGAAACTTATCCCATAACCCTAGAGACACTAAAAGTAATCCCTCAGTTTTTAGGAGATTATCTTTTTGATAGCTATACTGAGTTTAATACCTTAACTGAAAAAAAAAAAGAACAATCCGAAGCAAGATAGACGGACTGATAGTTACTGATCCAGAACTAGATCAGTTTTATATTTATTTCATTTGTGCGTATTACTTTAAGTGGACGATAGAAGACGTAGATAAAATTGATTATTATATGTTGCAGGCATTCATGGAAATGTTACCAAGACACCTGAAAAAAGAAAGAGAGGCAGAAAGTGGCACAAACAGAAAAGGTTGAGTTTGAGATTCCTATAAAATTCACTACATCTAAAAGCAAGGTTGATAGTGATAAGGCTGCGGATTCTTTCTCAAAACGAATACAAGAGAATATGCAGAAAATAACCAAGGGCTTAAAGCTTGATAAGTTCTCACCAACTGGTGCAGGGGGTGTTGGTGCTGTTGCTGGAATTGCAGCAGGAGTAACAATAAAAGGAATGGATTTGTTATTAAGTGCTCTGTCTGATATACCTTATATAACTGCAACCATGAGGATATTAAAAGCTGTTTTGGTTTTGATGTTTTTGCCAGCTAAAGATTTCTTCTTAACAGCATTAAAGGCAATGATTGAACTATTGAAAGTTATGAAAGCAGCACAACCAAAAACCAAGGCAGAAGAAGTTGGTGGAGGTATTGGTGCAGCTGCGGGATTGGGTGTTGGTGCAGTTCTTGGCGGTCCTGTTGGTGCGGTTATAGGTGCTGCTTTAGGTTCTATGCTCGGAAGTCTTACTACCAAATTCTTAGAGTGGTGGTGGAACCTATGGTTTAAAATTGGTGTCTGGGTTGGTGAAGTTATAGGCACTGTTTGGTATGATTATATCGTTCCTGCGTGGGAATGGCTTGGTGAATTTATTTATTCTATCTGGGATGATTATATAAAGCCAGCGTGGGATTATCTTAAGTCTGTTGGGTTGTGGATATGGACAAAGATACTAAAGCCAGCTTGGGACTATATAGTAAATGTCGGAGAGAAAATCTGGACACAGATTTTAAAGCCAGCATGGGAATATCTCATTAGTGTCGGTGAGTTAATTTATCTCAATTACATAAAGCCACCGTTTGAATGGCTTGCAGAGAAAATAAAAGGTATCTGGGATTTCTTTAAAGACTTAGGAAAAGGTGTTGTCAACAAAGTTAAGGATTCAGTAAGCAATGTTGTCAAAGGGATTGATGGAATATGGAGAAAAGCCACAGGGAAATCTACTACAAAAAAGGGGGACTTTGTAATAACTCCATCAGGTGTTATTGAGTCAGATCCAAATGATTATATTTTCGGCACTAAAAACCCTCGAGGAATGGGTGGGGGAATGACTGTGAATATCAATATAGATAAGCCAACTCTAGCAGGATCAGCAGACATAAAAACCCTAGTCAGAGCAATCGAGCAGGAACTCTACAAGGCACAACGAAGATATGTCAGTTACGTTTGAAAATGAATAAAGAAGAAGAATTGATAATGTGTTTTAAACAGCTTATATTAGAGGTAAAGAGAAATACAATTATGCTTAATTCAATCAGAGAACAAAACGAAAAGATGGTGAGAAAGTGACTTATTCTCTTGGAGCTTATACTGATATAGGTGTAGTTATTAGCGAAGAACATAGTAAGGATTCTGGTTTATTCCAGATGCCCATGCCTGGATCAAATAGTTCTGCTGCTTTCCTTTTAGATATATTTGGTGCAAGCAAAACAATTACAATATCAGGAAAATATTCAGGAACAGCGGGAAATATCCAGACATTTATTACTTGGCTTGAAGGGCTTGTAAATGGCAATCAAACTACAACAAAAGTATTTCATACTGATAAAGCTAGTTCAGGTGATTATAATGTTTATGTAATGTCGGTTAGTTGGAAATCAGAAGAGGGTGCACCATTACTTGTAGAGTATACAATACAGATGATGGAGGGAGCATAATTGTTAAAAACCATCGAAATAGATGGTGACGATGTAAGTGCTGATCTTATTAGCTTTGAGAAAGAAAGAACGTATGGCGATACTATTTCTGAGGTTACTTTAAAATTTGTTAGGCGAGTAACGTCTACCACTTTGCTTACTCCTGGCATGACTGTAGAAATTTGGCGGGGATTTGTTACTGCATTAGATGAAAAGGTGTTTTCTGGGTATATTGAGAAAGTCGAGCCAGAAGGTGGTGTAATAATTGTTACTGCTTTAGACAAGCTCTGGGACTTAGTTAGAAAGGAAGTAACCCACGTTTATGACAGCACCATTGACGCAAGCGCAGGGGTAATAAGCGAGATATTTGAGGATCTGGTCACTACTTATGGCAGTTTAACTGCAGATGCGACAACTATCCAAGACAGCGGAACAGTTATTTTACTTCAGAAGTTTGTCTGTAATCATACGGATATCTTTGAGAGATGCAAAGCTCTGGCAGAAGTACTAGACTGGCAGTTTTATTACAGAGCGGATACGGACAATGTCTATTTCGAGCCGAAAGGATTCAGTACAAACGCAACCACCCTAACAGTAGGTAGCAATGTCATTAAGGTCCCGAAATGGAATTATGACAACACAGAGATGGTTAATAGCTTAACTGTAGTAGGAGCTTACCAGGAAGTGGAAACCACAGAAAGCGGAAGGATAGGAACAACATCAGGATATACAACTGCTTCGATAGCAATAGCATACGAGCCGATCTCAGTTAAGGTCTATGGTGATGCAAGCAATCCGCCAACAACGCTTAAAACAGGAGGGCTGCCAGATTCTACGGTTACTTTTGATTACTACGTTGACAAACCACAAAAGAAGATATACCCAAAAGCAGGGACAACTTTCACAACCAATGACTATTATGAGATCAGATACAGCGCAGCTGTCCCAATTCCTGTCCATATGTACGATCAGTTGAGCATAGACACTTATGGTGAATTCAGAAAGACAGTCACTTACAATGATATCCGAAGTGTTGTAGATGCAGAAAACAGGGGAACTAATCACTTAGCAAAGTACTCAGTTCCTTTTGTTTACACAACTCTCCAGACAAAGAACATAAGCAGTACGGGATTAACGGTAGGTCAGAAGGTTCGGGTAGTGGATACTATCAATTCTCCGAATGTCGATCAGTACCTTTTAATAAATAGGTATCGGATGCGCTGGCCTGCAGACTATGACGAAATAGAAGTAGGAGACAAGATTTGGCGATTGGCTGAGTTCCAAGCAGATGTTTTAGAAAAGATCAAAAGGCTCGAAGAAGATGAATTTGCAAATACAAACATAGTCAACGAGCTAGTAAATGTAGATACTCGAGTTTCTTATCCGATTGAAGTCGAGCCAAGGTATCAATGGGTACTTAGGCAGAACGTCACAGGAATGAATATCTTTATATTAGGTCATAGCACATACGGGCTTCTTGGTACTGGCAAACTAGGAGCTACAGACTTATCCGCAGAGATAGATCACTGCATAATTCAATATCAAAATACATACACTGAGACCTTTTATGACACAGATTTCAAGAGTGGATCGACCACTGCTGACTGGGACACAACAAATAAATGGCTAGACTTCGGTGCTGGAGAGATTGGTCAGTCATTGAGTATCGATTATGCAAACGGAACTATAACTACTGCCACAATGACAGTAACGATTTCCTCGGGAACTTTCACTCTTGCGCTTTCAGCGAACGGGGGTAGTAATTGGGAAACTGTTACAAGTGGAACTGCACACGCTTTTAGTAACACAAGCACAGACCTTCGTTGGAAAATAACCGAGTCAGGCGCATCAACTGGCAAGATCACACAAATAGTAATCAGTTCATACCACTGAAAGATTTAAATATCACCAAAACAAAAAACAAATTATGGCAACTGGAGTTTTAATTACCACATTAGGAAAAAAGATCGCTGTACATAGAATATTCACTGCAAGTCCAACATATACTGCACCTAGTTGCTTTAAAGTGGGTACTGGCACGACTACGCCTGCTATAGCGGACAGCGATCTAACAACAGCAATCACTATTGGTGGCAGTGCAACAAAAGCAATTGTGTCTGGATATCCTGTTCTTGATGAAACAAATATGAATGCAACTACACGAGCACTCATTTTAACTACTGAATGCAACACTAACACAATAACTGAATTTGGGTTTTTTAATACTGACGCTACTAAAAAGATGTTTAGCCACGCAGTGTTTACTGCAATTTCTAAGACGAGTAGTGTACAAATAATTTTTATTGAAAAAGACAAAGTGATCTAAAATGGCACTATTCACTCATAGCTGCGGATATGTAAAAGAGATAAATTTTATTTGTCCTCAATGTAAAAAAGAGATAGATTCAAGCGACAGCCAAAAGATACTTCTTGCTTTGGCTCTTGGTTATTCACAAAACAAAGAAGAAGCAATTGGTATAAAAGAAGAAATCAATATCTTATCAGACAAGGTGAAATAATGGCAGTCAGAAAGAATTGTTTGATGTGTGGAAAAGAATTCGAAGTAAATCTATTTCGATTAAACAAAGCAAAATATTGCAGCTATTCGTGTCGCAACGAGTCGTATAAAGGGAAAAGTGTTTCTCAAGCTACTGAATTTAAGAAAGGCCACATTATAAACAGAAATCCTGAAGGATATATTGATGCAAGTACTGGTTACCGAAGAGTAACTGTCATGACAAACAAAAGAATCCCAAAATCACACAAAGTCTGGATGGAAAACAATGGTTATTTCCCGATACCTAAAAAATGTGTTGTTCACCACATCAACGGGGATAAATTAGACAACACTATCACTAATTTACTAATGGTTCCCAGAAGTTGGCATATGTGGATTCATAGAAGAATAGAGGAGATTAACAATGGCTATTAGGAATACTACTTTAGGTGGAGCAACTAATTTCTCAGATGGTGATATACTTTATGCAGCAGATATGAATGACACGTTTAATGCTGGACTAATATTCAGAAAAGTACATACCGACGCAGGACCAGACACTTCAACAAACGCTGCATATACCACTTTGTCTAGTTTCACAATAGCCAAACCAAACGGGCTACTTATGGGATTGAGGGTAAGTGCTACCTTAAATAATGATACAGGAGGAGTTGTCAGCTATTTCAGAATCAAGATAAGTGGAAGTACACTAGGTGATTACTATATCACTGTTGGGCAGTTGCATGATAGTTTAGACCCACAAAAAACATGGATGCCTTATCTATCAACTGGGGGTGGTGGTGCAAGTGACGCCTTATTTTCTACGATAGGTGGAGTAGGAGCGGTAAGTTCTGCAAGTATTGATCTCAACCTAAAGTTATTAGATGCAACAACAACTATTGCATTTCAAGGTAAATCAGCAACAAATCAAGTATCGTGTTCTGGGTTAGATATCACTGTAGTCGGAGTAACGGGTTTCCAGGAGTTGTAAACATGAAACTAAAATTCAGTCCAAAATCAGTTGAGAAATTCAAGCGAGACGGAATCACTAAACTTGTCATTAATTATCTAAGAGACTCATTTCTTGTCAGTTCAATCGTTGAATACGTTATTGATTGGCGGTACGCTTCGACACGAGTAAATCTAGTTGAATGGCTAAATAAGAATCTGACTGTTCCGAACAGCGTTAAATCAGATTTAAGTGATCTCTATGCTAGCAAATCCAGTGATCTAGGAAAACTTAAGCAAGTACTGTATTACGTTCATAACAATCTAGAGTACGTTAGTGACCAGACTAAATGGGGTGTTGAAGAGAAGTGGGAACCTATTGAAGATGTATGGAGAACTAAGAAAGCCGATTGCGAATCGGGTGCCCAACTGATCTATGCTATAGCTAAGTGGTTAGGTATCACAGACGACCACCTATTTTTAGTTTGTGGTGACGTGGCACCTAATGGTGGACATTGTTACGTCGTTTATTACTCAGAAGAAGATTTGTGTGAGTACACCTTCGATTGGTGCTTTCATTTTGACATTAGCAAATTAGTAAAAGTACCGTACGCTGAGAGATCAGAATACTTTGGCGGATCACGTGAGTGGTTTCGCTTTAACGCTTCTGGGAGCTTTAGACCGAGGGATCTTATATGAAAACTTGTAAATGCGGTAAGTGGCATAACACCACAGTCAAATGTCCAGAATGTGATACCATAGCTAAAAATCAAAGCTAACAACTAAGGAAGTGACGCAAAGATAGGAATACTGAAGCGGTTAGTGTCAGTGCATGAACGGACAGTAGACGATTTGGTGGTTAGGTTAGATGAATCAGGCAAATATGATAAAATCCAAAAGCACAGCGAATATTGCAGGCATGGAGTCTGTGGCGAGATTGACGTACTTACTTATAGAAGGGACAATGAAACTCATTACTTCTGGGAAGTCAAAAGCTCAGACCGGGATAAAAACCACAGGCGTGCTACTGAACAGTTTAATAGATACTGCTGGAGCCATCCTGGCCAAAGAGTACAGGGCATTTATGTCACACCAACACGAGTAAGGAGGTTACACTATGTTAGAAGGGATCATTGATACTTACGACAACTCAGTGCATTTAAGGAAGCACACAGAATATCCTGAGACACTAGCTTTAGATGGCAGTCACGTTTTAGTTATTACACCGCTAGACGATCAATACATAGCTCTAAATGAAGCTTATCTCGCTGCACATCAACAGGAGAAGCCAAAGCATCCTTCTTACATCGTTGTGGGGTTGGATCAATGACTAAAGATAAGGTTTTCGTCAAAATTTCAAATCATGACATTTATATGAGGATAGAAGGAATAGAACAGAAAATCGAGACAGTAATCCAGAAACTAGATTACACGAATGGAAAAGTAAAAAAGAGCTTGGTAATAGCAGGAGGCGCAATGGGCCTAGCTGTTTTAGTACTAAGCTTTTTCATTGAGCATTTATTCAGATAAGGAGGTAAAACATGGTAGATTACATACAGTTTGCATATGCCTTGTCAGTGCCACTGATTCGTGGACTTTCAGGATGGTTTGAGAATGCAGCAGAAGATCATAAGATAGACTGGCCTGAAATCAGTAAGCTTATAGCAACAGTCATAAGAATAGGAACTTTATCCACTTTTGCATACTTTGGGATAACTGGCTTCGGATTCGATGTTGATGCTATCAGCGTGGCTTGCGGAACAGCAGCAGTTGATTTCCTCATAAGCAAACTTAGACCAAAGATTGCAAAGAAAAAGTAACATTTCTTCAATGGAAGGTGTTCTAGTATTTTATCACCCCCATAAACCCAATTCCTTCCATGAAGCATTTTACACCGAGCTGGAGAGGACAGTTTCCTCTTCAGCTTTTTCTATTTTCGGCTTGCTTTGAAACTCATTATAACATCTGATCTTGCAGAACTTGTTATTTACTGGCATGGTGCCATTACAGTTTGGGCATATCTTGTCTTCAATCATTGGAAATCACCACTTTTTCTATTATAGGGGCTCTTAAAGATACCATTGACTCGGCTTGTTCTTTTAAGTATTCCATCTCATGAAATTTCATAAGGTGCTGCTTTGCTTGTTCTCGATAGTATTCCACATCATTAAGCACAATTCTCCTGCAAAAAAGATTCACCATATTAGAAACTGTTGTTCCAGCTTTTCTGGACTTATCTTCGAGATGATCTAAAACTACCTTCTCGAAGTTTATGGTTTTGCAGACTTTCTCACACATTGCCTTTCTTTCTTCTATTTTTCTCAATTTTTCACCTTCTTCTTTGTTTTAATTTTTTTTTAATGTAGATCACTTTTCAGAAAGATCGACGATCTTTCTTCACTAACTCTCTTATTTCTCTCTTTTTAATTATTCTTTAATGTAGTTCAAATACCGTAATCTTTATATATCCCGACAAGATATAGAAGTTCAGTGTTCGTTTCTGTCTTCTTTTTATTATCTTACCACATTAAATTAAAAACAGATTTAACACTTTGTCTAGCTAATATATAAATTTTCTCATTCCTTAGAAGTGTCACTTTTGAGGTATCTAATAGTGACACACCGATTCACTATGTAGTGAATGGTATACTTTTTTGTAATTTTTAACACAAGATTTATATAGTATAGCTATATACTGGTATTATACGCATTAAGGAGGCAAAAACAATGAAAAACATCGATTATCTGAAGAAAGTACCATTAATACAAACGAAGATAAGGCGGATAAAAGACACAAATCTTATCTTGCACCAAACCATAATAAGCGACATACGTCCTATAGAATACTATGAGGCTGCATTAGATAAAGATGACGAAACCCTAGAAGTTTCAATAGATAAGGTGGTAGCATGATCGAACTCAACAACGAAACAAACGAGTCACGAGGCATCTGTAAGGTAAGCGAGCTAAGGAAGAAAGGCATGATCCTAGCTAGCGTAACAGATAGCAGACCAGTAAGATTCGACCATATATGCCCTAAGAACAGACCATCCAAGCCAAGATACGATGAGAGTGAGATGTAATGACGCAGCCAGGATTGGTGTGGGTAACTGAGTTTAAGCGTATAAATAAGCTGTACATACTTCCTACAAGCAAGATTAAACTTTACGCTAGGTACTGCAACAAGATGCTAAAGGAATTCAGAACAGATTGGAGAAATCATATGCAAAAATCACAGGAAGAGCTAGAAAAAAGCAAGGCAGAAAGAATCGCTTTAAACATCAAAACAGAAGCAGAACTAAGAAAGCTGAGAAACGACAAGTCTTACAAAGGAACGTCACAATGCCCGAAATGCGGAAGTTCTCAGTGGTACAAAGAAGTAATGAAAGAAGAAGGTACTGAATATCCT
>ERZ1292629.4334-Hain-H43-01um-R1-4334-length-10423-cov-4_pt1 | contig 10423 bp, 18 predicted proteins | sample MGYA00564399_ERZ1292629 | MGnify/ENA primary metagenome ERZ1292629 (study PRJEB36523, sample SAMEA6512636) | groundwater metagenome | collected 2019-01-08 | study: AquaDiva: Metagenomics assemblies of 32 groundwater samples
AGTTAAAAAATAGTAGAATAAGTACGCAAAGCCTGCAGCCTTTGCAGCGTCTTCTCCGCGATATTCCCGATACATCAAAAGCCTTCCAAACCAAAATCTCTTTACGAAATTCCCCGCATTAAAATTTTTTGTCGGGGGAGACTCAGTTAAAACTTGAGCCAAAAAGCTGAATTTTCCAACAGAAATAACTCTTCCAATATAATCCCTCTTTTTGCCAAATAAACTTTGATATCTTGCGCTAAAAACTACTCCCTGTCTTGCAGAAAGCCCTGGCGGAAAATACTCAGCCAATTCAGCTAAAACCCTAGTCATTTAAAATTCAATTCTCTTGCACTCTTAAGGATTATTTTTTTTGAATATGAATAATTTATCGTTACAAATTATGCATCCTTAGAAAACGTTTTCTTAACTTCTTTGCTAAATATTAAATAACTAACAATCGCTCCGTTCACTACCGCAAATGCCAGATTAATGGCAAATACAAGTATACCTGCCCAGTTAAACAAGCCCATAAGACCCCAAAGCCCAATTAGGGAGCAAATAATTATCTCTCCTATTCTCGCCCAATTTTTTAATTTCCAGAGTTTTATTCCTATAATCAAAAAGAATATTCCCAGAACAACCAAAACAATTCCCCACAAAATAAATGTAGGTCCTAAATTGCTGGCAAAAGCATTTATTTTTGTGATTGCTGCATCATCATAAGCAAAAGAAGGGTCAGTCTTAGCTATATCTATAAGCTTCTGAGCAAAAGAATCAGGATTCGAATATACTTTTCCGCCAAGGACTATGAAAGCTATTCCAAACAAAAAAAGAAATGCAACAAGAATAAAATTCAAGATAGAAATAACTTTCACACCAACAGGAATTGCTTTTCTCTGGCTTTCTTTTTTTGCGCTCTCGCTTTTTTTCATATATTCTCTAAGCAAGGGGCATATTTAAATCTTTCAGAAGTTCAGAATTTTAAACTCCTTGAAATCCTGAAATTTTTCTTCTTTTTGCTCGACGTTTCGTATTTGTGCATATTTCGGCCCCCGCGAGCAAATCGATATCATATTACTCACTTTTTCGCCATCTCCTTCAAGGAAAATTTCAATTCGCCCATCTTCTAAGGTCCTCAGAAAACCCTTGATATTATTAGCCAGGGCATTGGTTTTTATAAATTCCTTGAAAAACATACTTTGCAATGAGCCAGTTATATAAAGCCGTATAGATTTTTTCATGTTCATTCAAAAACATGCGAGTTAATATATTTTACTCTTTTTTTCATGCATAAAGCTTTCTTAAAATAGCACACAAATAATTATAAAGTCCTTCTAATTAAAATAAGTATGATAAAGCTAAAGCCAATCTTTTATGCTCTTGCAGCTACTGCAGCAGTTGCAGCAATCTCTATAAGTAGCCCTAATGTAAATAGCAAACTTAGATCTCGAGAAAATCCTGCATACTTGGAAGATATTGCCTGCGAGTCCTCCAAGTTTAATTCTGCCATAACGAACCTTTTCGAAAGTCCTTCGGGGGCAAATGCGGAGCGCGCACAAAGACAATCCATGATATCATTTGCAGAAATATTTCTATATGGTGATGATATGCCTCAACCAACTGCAAATGCTCTGCTTTCCAACTATATTTCACAAGCCAATTTGTGTCTGCGAGGATTTAAACAAGTTCCAAATAATATATATGTTAATCACTATACTGAGCAGGTTAATTGGAGAAAAAGTCTCGCAAAAAGATTGATTGTATTTGGGTGGGATGTCCAAGAATTAGAACCTCATATTTATAAAGAATTAAGAGTCATGAAGAAAAATAAATAATCGTATCTTTAATTTTTACTCTTCCTCTTTCTTCTCTGCTTTTTCTTTTTTCTCTTCATTCATAAAGCGGTCATTCACCAGCCTCAGATAACTGACGCTTTTCCAATCTTTTCCCAGAAGTCTTGCAGCCTGCTTATCCATTTCCAAAGGCACTCCCGCCAATATTGCCCCCTTATCAGAAGCATCTATAATCGCAAACTCAGGCATTTTGCATTTTAGAATATCATGTATCGAAAATTTAACAGGCCATTTTCTTATTCGGTTTTTTCTGCTTGAAAAAACTCCACTATAATATTTTGCAGGAAACGCGCCAGTCATTATCGACAATGCCCCCAGCATATCAATTTCAGCATCTTCAGCAAGTTTTGGCAAGCTAACAATAAATCCTTCAGATAATAGTTTGGGATACATTATTTTGTCAAATTTCAAGAATTCCCCATCGAGAATTTCATCAACTTCAGTATTGTTTAAATCAACAAGCCCGATAGAATACTGTTCCGCCAAGCGGTTATACCCATTTTCTTCAAATAATTCAAGAGTATCCTTCCCATCTGCTCCTTCTGCAATGAAAATTTCAGCTTCTGCAGATTTGTTCGCCAAACAGAATTTCAATACCTGTTCTGTAAATTCAGCAGGAGTATTTTTATCAGTTTCGAGCCCGAGATAAGGCTTTAAGATTATCTTATTATACTTTTGCATCTCTTTATCAAATTTTATTAAGCTGAGCAATCTAGGAATTGTATCCTCGTAAGACTTAAATTTTATTGAAACTCCCTTGGCCATACTATTTTTAGGTGATTCTTTACTTTTAAAGATTGTTGTAATCTGATTAGAGTTTTCCAGAATCCTCTCGCCTGTCAATTTCGTTATTTACTACAGCCATAGTCTGGGAAGCAAAATATACTCTCTTCCCTATTTTTATTGGCATACACATACTTTTAAGCCGTTTAAGCTCTTTTAATGGCAATCCTTTGTGGTCTCCAAGTATAAATATTGGATTTTCTTTAATTTCAGCAGTTCTGATATCTTCTCCATCAGGATCTAAAATATAAATATTCCTTCCCTTCTCTTTTAGTTCTTTGATAATTTCTAAAAATCCCCGCTTCTCAACAAAAAATCCCGGAAGAACCTCTCTTTTCTCTCCTTCTCTGCATTTATAAAGCATTTTTTTCAATACAGCAGAAACATCTGTTTTTGCCAGGTGCAATCTTTCAGTTCCAGTATCCTCATTAATAGAATTAAGTTCCAGATGCTTAGGAGGATCAGGCATTCCTGCAAAGCATAAATGCAGTCTTACGCCATTTCTAAGCTTATGGCTCAAAAAAAACGCAGCAATAATTACATGTATTGCGATATCTATTCTTCCTGCTCTTTGCAAGTCTTCTCCAATAGCATTTCCAGATGTAGGTGCTGTTCTGGAGTAATAAACAAACTCTCTCATCTGCATAGCTCGAATTCCCGCTTTTAATACTTAGCGTTTAAACCCCGCATCCCCGCTTCAATAACATAGTTTATAAATGAGAAGAAACAAATAATATTAAAGATGATTGAAGAATATTTTTTAGCAAATTTACAGAATTATATTCCGATAGCATCATTAATCTCAGGTCTCGCATTGGGGGATTTTTTGATATTTCTAGCAATGCTCGCAGGAGCTGGAAAGGCAAACATTGGAACTATTTTTGCCTTCGCGTTTCTTGGAGGAATAGTGCACGATTTACTCTTTTTTGCAGCTGCAAAATCAAACATCTTTAGAAAAATCACTAAAAAAATGAAATTGAAAGAAAAGAAAATAAGAATTTTGCGCACTATTCTGAATATGACTAAGAAAAATATGTTTTTCACCCTTTTTATTGCAAAGTTTATTTATGGCGTGAGAGATGTCACGATTCTTTACTATGCACATAATGAAAGCCGCCTGAAGAAGTATATTATCACTACAATATCAGTAGAAGTTTTATGGCTCAGTTCAATATTATCCATAGGTTGGTTCGCAGGCAGGGGTTTTTCAGAAATTCTAAAAGTATTTAAGGGGCTGGAAAAAGCACTCTTGCTTATAGTCATCATTATTGTAGGATCGCTAATCTTGCACAAAATAATCTTTAAGGCATTTAATAAGATATTTAATATAAAATTGAAAAAGATGCGATTCTAAATAGAAATCATATCGTATCTAATTAAAAACAAATTCAGGTTTTGCAATTATTTCTTTCTTTCCAATAAAATTATAGCATCCAACAAATTGCTCTTCGCAGAAAATACAGAATTTTTCGTTATCTTTCAATCTTTTAATTTCATCAGCGTTTAAAATAAAGTTTGAAAAAATCGGGCTTCCAGCAAGGCATTTTTTCAGCACTTGTTTGTGAATCTGCAAGACAGGAAGAATTTCAGCAACTTTCTCACCAGGAATTAAAATTTCTCGCAATAGTTTTTCATTTCCCTTTTTGTATTCCTCAACAGCTTTCTCAAGTTCATATAAATTCACGCTTTTTTGCTCTTCAAAAATTCCCGCTTTAATTCTGCGCAGCTCCAGCATATGCGCCCCGCCTATTTCCTTTCCCAAATCATCGCATAATTTTCTTATATAAGTTCCTGCTTGAACTTCTGTTTCAAATAAAGCATCCTCTCCATCTTTCTCCAGAATCTCAAAATTAATAATTTCTCTTTCACGTTCAACTCTTTTTACTCTTGACTTTACCGGAGGCATTTGCATAATCTTTCCAATAAATTTTTTAGCTGTCTGTTTCAATCTTTCAAGCTCTACTTCTTTGTGCAATCTCATTATCCCAGCATAAGTTTTATTTTTATGCATGAAATAGTCGGAAAGACGGCATGCTCTTCCGAGACCAACAGGAAGAACTCCAGAAACTGCAGGATCCAGAGTTCCAAAATGCGACGTTTTATTCAAGCCAAGAGAATTTTTCACAAATTGCGAAACCTGAAAAGATGTTGGTCCTGATGGCTTATCAATATTAATAATACTAAAGTTCAAAAGTTCAACTATTGATTTTTCTCTGTTGATTTTTTCAATATCCATCATATAAACCTAAATTAAAACTCTTATTTAAACCTGGCTTTTATCATTCGTAGTAAGGTTAAGAGAGCCAAGTTTAATAAGAATTATATACTCCAAGCACTTTAATAAAACATGAAAAAAACATTATCTTCTTTATTATTAGGTTTTTCTTTAATTAGCAATTACGCTCCAGAACCTTCTCCTCTGCCTGTTGAACCAAAACGCTACGCAGAGCATACTTTAGAGGTTCCAGATTATCAAGTTACTGTGCGGACGTATGATTCTGATTTAGATGGAGAAGTTGATGGCGTAAGACTTGTATATGTAAAAAAGAAAGATAAATCTGTTCTTGCGCCTTCTTTTTTTATTTATTCTAGAGATTTAGACAAACCTGGATGCCACCCCGACTTTACGCGATGGATGACAGAAGAGCAGGCAACGATATTTACAGAATTGCACAATGGCGGAAGCAAAACGAATGGGCTTCAAAAGTTAGTTGATAGCAGTGTTCTGCAGCCGATTGGAAAAAAGACAGATTGAATTTAGAAACATTTAAAAATATCAACAATCTGTATATCTTATGGAAACATCAGATCAGAATTCTGTGGCTCCTCCTCTAATGAATAATGCGATTCCAGGAATCCTTCCACGTGAGTCCTTTCTTAAACGTTTTAGCAAGGTAAGTTTTAGCAGATATTGTCTTCTCTTTATTGCTGCAGGAGCTATCCCATTCGCAGTAATTGACTATAATTATAAAGAGCAAGCCCAAGAGATTAATCTTATTTATACTACAAAAGTAAAACATCACTCTGACGACATCGCTTTACGCCTTACAGTTAATGAAGAATTACGCGTCTTACAAATGCAAGGATATACTCCTAAGAGCTGGGCCGTAGATTTCAACAAATTTATGAGGGCAGCAGATTACTATGTTACTCCTGATGGACTTGAAAGGAAAAGATAAAAAGTAAATCATCTGAATATTTATTCTTTAAAATACCTCGTGGTCTTGCCACAAAGGCAAAGCACTGCAGGATTAAAAAAAAGATTAAAGTTAGTTATTCATAGAGATAGAAAGATTTAAATAGTTCTATTTAATAACATATGTTATATGATGAAACCAGCTGTCCCTAATAAATACCTTAAGTTATATGAAGAAACTGCTAAAAATAAAATAATGGGGATAATGTTTAAGTATCCTGAAAAAGAATTTAGCTTAAGTGACTTGGCTAAAGAAGCAGGGGTAGCAAAAGCCAATATTGGCGATATTCTTGGAGAATTTCAAGAAGCGGGATTGATAAATATAGAAAAATTAAGCAAGATCTGGAGAATTAAAGCAAATCATGCAAATTGGCTTTTTGTAAAGAGTAAAATAGTTTATAATTTGAATTTTGTTTATAAGTCAGGATTAGTAGAATTTTTAACTGATTATTTCAAAAATCCAAAAGCGATAGTTCTGTTTGGCAGTTTTAGAAAAGGCGAGGATTTATCAAATTCCGATATAGATATTGCAATTGAGTCTGGCGAAGCTAAAGATTATCAGGTAAATGGGTTAAGAGAACTAACTGAGTTTGAGAAGAGTATTGGGAGAAAGATACAAATACATTTATTTAATAGAGAAAATATAGACATTAATGTGTTTAATAATATTGCAAATGGCATTTTGCTATGGGGATTTTTAGAGGTGAAAAAATGAAAAAAGAAGCTATAGAAATTTGGCTTAAAACTGGAGCATTGAGAAATAAACAGAAAGATACTGAAAAGATTAAGGCGATGATAAATTCTGCTGAAATAAACGCCAAAGTTGTTAAAACAATTAAATTAAACGAGGATACAGCAACTTTAATTTTTAGAGAGATTTATGAGTCAATTAGGCAATTAGGCGATGCAAAGTGGGGATTTCTTGGATTTGAGCCCGGCAATCATGAAGTTAGCATGGAGGTGCTTAAAGAGTTTGACATAAAAGATAAAATTAAATTGAATTCGCTTGATAGATTTAAGAAGACAAGACATGATATTAATTATAGAGGATTTAGGACATCAGTTTTTCAAGCAGAAGAAATCTTAGATTTTTGGAACAAGTCTGGAGAAGAAATAGCCAGGATTTTAAGAAAAGAGATCAGTTAGCTAAGGATTTGTCTTGCTTATTCTTAACACTCTCTTATCTTTCAGGAAACAGGGGCGAATTTATAACTTTTTTCTTGTTTTACGAGAATATCATAATATTTTAGAGAAATAAGCATATCATCTCAATCATAAGTTATACTAACAAACATAGTTTTCATCAAAAATTACTTTTCTTCCAAACCAAAACTCTCCTTTATCTTCTCAAGCCTTTCTCTAAAGAGGCTGACAGAATCATCTTCAATCCTCAATATCTCAAGTTTTAACTCTAAAGCTTTCAATAAACTTTTTTCTATTTCTTTGGCATGATATCTGCCCCTGTCAAAATTATCCTCCTGAACATCTTGCTCGATTTTTAAAAAATGTTCTTCAATTTCTCTCTTTAAACTTTCAATTCCTTTTTCTGTTCTTTTAGCTCTTTTAGCCATTTTAAAGACAATTCTAATAAACCTATTATTTCTTCATAAGAAATATTATCAATTTCATTTTCATCTCTTTTCACTCGGAGATATGCTGCATAAATTTTCTCGCCAACAAATTTCAGAAAATCATCTTTGCGATATGGCTTTCTCAAAAGAAGGCATTTAATAAGATAAAGCTCCCTCAGCCTTAAAACCACGGAATAAACAATTCCATCAGGAATATTCTGTCCTTCATTTTTGCATGTCTCTAAACTATTTTTGTTTATTCTAATTATTCTCTCAATCTCTTTAAGAATATCTTTAACATTAAGTTTCCAGCTTTTAGTATGATATTTTTCAATTAATTCTTTATTCAAAATAACTTTCATCTCTTTTAGCATACTTGAATAATTTAAGCTATGTGAAATATTCTTTAAAAAATTCTTTTCAGAAACTAAAAAAATCTCATAATTTTCATGTTTAATTATTTTATTTGCATTTTGAGTAATTACCAAAATATCTATATCGCTGTTAAAGTCATAATCTCCTCTCGCATAACTGCCAAATAAATAAATTCCCTTAACTTCCTCATTCAAATTTTGTTTGAAAAGAATCTTGAAAACATCCAAAGCAATATCCTCTTTAGACGGGCTGTGAAGAGTTACCACTACCTGTTTATTGAGCCATTTTCTTGGCAGCAAGACTCCTGCTGAAGTCCCCAGTTCTCTTGTCTGTTTTACCAGAATCTCCATATTATAATATATTATAATGCGATATATAAAGGTTTCTAAAAATCTTGTTAAACGCTTCCATTTAAATACTTCTTCCTCTCATTTTCAGGAAACTTCTCAATCGCATATCTTAGCATTGTTCTGGGCATCGTCTTATAATATTTCTTTAGAAAAACTTCCTCTGCTTTTTTATTGCGCTTGCCGATTTCACGGAGCATCCATCCAACTGCCTTATGAATCAAATCATGCTTGTCGTGCAATAAAATTTCAGCAATTTTCAAAGCATCATCAAAATCACCATTCTTAATAAAAGAAAAGCAGGAAAGAATGGCAATTCTTTTTTCCCACAAATTTTCTGATTTTGCCAGGCTATACAGCACTTCTCTATTTTTATCAACTAAATGCGCGCCGGGAATATTCGGCGCACTTAAATCAACTAAATCCCAATTATTAATATATTTCGCATTTTTCAGGTAAAATTCATAAATCTCTTTTTTATCTTCCGCAGATGCTCTGTCGTATTTATTTATTAAAATAAAAAGAGAAATTAATCTTTCCTCATGAATCTTTGATTTTATCAGTTCTTGTAAATCTCTCAGCGTTAAATCACAATACTTCTTAGCAATCTTCCTTTGTTCAGGCACAACAAGCCCAAGAAAAACATCTCCTTCGCCATATTCTCCTTTTCCTGTCTTGAAAAATCTCTGCAGGAGCTTTGCTTTGGAAGGGTTAGCAAAAGAGCGCAGCTCTTTTTTCAGATTCTTTAATTTCATAAACTAACAAATGAAGCAAACATTAAAAACCTGCTGGGTTGATATTTAGGATTTTTATTTGTCTCAACATAATCTTTGTTTTATACAAATGCTTAAAAACTGACAAATCATTTAATTAAAAACAAAATGCCTACAAATCAACAGAGAATAGAGTCAAGGAAACTAAGGGACTATACACTTTTGAAATTGCCGCGAGTACATTTTAAAGGTGGATTAAAATTAGCTGAAAGAGCAGAAATAACATTAAAAAATCCCAGAGCTTCAATTATGGTTTATGTCATGGGTTATTTTGAGAGTGACAGAGACTTTTATTTAGTGCATGGAGATAATTTGCAAGACGGCAGAGTTTATCAAACTGGCGTAACAGATATTGAGTGTACTCTTTTTGAAAGAATAGCAAATTATAGGCCTCTTCCCCGCCCCAGATTGAATTAAGAAATTATAAAGTAATTTTTTTATAGCCCTTGCGTAATTTTTGCTTTCTCAGAATTTGCTAAAACGCGCAGTTCCTTTCTAAGTTCTGATAGTGACATGGTTATTTCTTCTCTTCCAACAATTTTAATATTTCATCTACTGAATAAACTTTTACTTTTTCTTGTTCTTTCAGCTTTTTATCATTGCTTAGAATTGGGCAATTTAGTTTTAAAGCAAGAGAAAAATATGGCGCATCTTTTTCATCAGGAGAGATAGTGCTTGCTTCAGCCATATATTTTTCTATATCTTCTTTCTTAACGATTTTTAATAGAGATAACATCTCAGACAAAATTAATGAAAAACTTTCTAAAGTTCTGTGAGTTTTAGATAATATTTCATCTTTATATTTAATAATCTCTTCCATAATAAATTCTGGGGCATATAATTCTAAGGCAGGATTTATTAGAAGTTCTGCTGATTTTCCTTGTTTTATAAATGATGAGATTATTATATTCGCATCAATAATTATTCTCATTTTCTAAGATGCTTTTTTGCAATGCCTCTGTTTATTTCTCTTCCTATTCTTATTGCATCGTCTTCAGTTAATTCGCTGTCTTTTGAAAATTCTTTAATCCTCTTCAATAAAGTAAGGCGCTTTATTATAGCTTCTCTCGCTATGACGCTCCAATTTATTTCTGGAAAACTTCCCATTTCTGCTCTTAAATCCTCCGGAATTGATAGTGTTAGGCTTACCATTTTATTTTGTAGCTTTTGTGCTATACGTTTATTACGTGCGTTACGTTTATAAATCTTTGTTATCATTGCATAAAAACTTGTTCGCTATAAAATAGATTAATTTTATTTAGTTAATGTTTTGTCCAATGAATCACTCTTTTCTCAATGAATAAAAGAATTTTATTTAAGAAATAAATGTGTAATAACTATCAAGTAGTTACAAGTAGAAAGATTTAAATACTAAAAATCTTCTTAATACACAAGATGCCTACATTAATGAATCAAAACAGCCAAGAGAACGCAGAGCAAGGATTAGTAAAAATCTTTAAGAGAGCAGGCTCAGATGCAATAGCTCTTACTATAGTCATGGAACTAAATAATTGAGCACATTGTGCCTGAAAGGTTGAGTTTT
>ERZ1292629.4335-Hain-H43-01um-R1-4335-length-10422-cov-10_pt1 | contig 10422 bp, 7 predicted proteins | sample MGYA00564399_ERZ1292629 | MGnify/ENA primary metagenome ERZ1292629 (study PRJEB36523, sample SAMEA6512636) | groundwater metagenome | collected 2019-01-08 | study: AquaDiva: Metagenomics assemblies of 32 groundwater samples
CCTTCCAGAACAATGGCGACGCGCCGATTAAGATCACTTCCGCCTCACCCAACATTCTAACTAATACCGCTACTGCTAATACTATCAATGGCATACTGGTAACTTCAGATAGCAACTTTACCGCTAACACTACTTGGGGCAGCACCATCCCTTACATGCTAGAGTCCACGGGAATAGCTAGGCCGACTGTAGCGTCCAATGCGATATTGACCATCAACCCTGGCGTTATCCTAAAACCCCAGAGTTCAGCCAATGAGGCCTTGCGGATAGAGGGGGTGCTAAACTGGCTGGCCACGGCTCTAAATCCCGGCATCATCACTTCCTACAAAGACGATACTTACGGCGGCGATACCAACGGGGATGGGGTGGTCAGTTCGCCGGCGGTGAGTGATTGGCCGGCGGGGGCGATTAATTTTACCAACACCACGGCCACCTCAACTTTGACCAATATCAAATTGCGCTACGGCGTTAATCCCAATGAATTATTTGTGGGTCCGGGCGCTTTGATGGATCAATCGGGCATAACTCACGAGCCATAGTTTGGAAATCGGATTTCGGAGTCGGAGTACAGAATCTAGAAAATAGAAAAATAAATCACGAAAATGCGATCGCATATTCGTGCTAAAAATAATAATAATAAGATGATGATGATGTAAAGATATAAATGCGACAAACATTAAAAAACCCGCCAGAATTTTTTTCTGGCGGGACGGTTCGCGCGTTTCCCAAAACGCGGTTTGAAAATTTTCCCCTAACTCGGCTTGACTCCGAGATGGCTGAAGTTTTGGACATATGATCCTCCAACTTCAACCTCTTTCTTCTCGGTGTCCCACTTGAGATCAAACATCGATCTCATAAAGCAGTCGCGGCCGAAGAACCTTCGTTCCAGGTTCGGTTTCGGCAGGTTGGGCTGGCTCGTCGTCTGGACCAGAAAAGAATGGTCGTTAGCCAGTATTTCGACGAATCCCCGCAGGGATGAAACAGGTTTCCACTTGCTGATGTTGCCCATGGTTTCCACCAGGCAGACCATCAAGCCATCGGGTGTCCGCATGACATCGTACACCCGCCCGTTGGTGACTTCAGCCACAACCACGGCCTCGGTGCTCACAAATGGAATTTCCATCGGAGCAGGCGAGGATTTGCTTTTCCGCGACGCTTCGGTTGTCGTTGTCATCAGAAGCTTCTCCCTTAATCTTCTGAATGTTCATTCCCCTGGATCACGCCGTATTTAGCGGCGGATCATTTTCTGTTTGTGGGACCGCCCGTTGGTAGACAGTAAGACAATTCACCTCCTTTTTCGTTCTTCTTATAAATCCTGATCCCGGCGGAAACAAGAAGAACGCAGTATGGGGTGGGTGGTGGAAATATTTTATCAAATTTTCATGCGGCCTCCTTCTTTGAAAAAGATAAAAACAAAAAACAGAGGGGGATGGCGCTTGGATCAATAAAGGGAGGGGCATCGGATACTTAGTATCCAACGCCTTATCAACCCGCGCTTCTGTCATACGAAAGTGGAGAGCACTCCGCGTAACAGCCAGCCCCCCCTATGCTTATTGGCATAGGGGATTTATCAGATGGGAAAATTCATTTTAAGGTACAGTTTACTTAAACTTACGCTCACAACCTTATTGTGTCAAGATCTTTTGATGGTGGAGTTTTCTGTGATAACTAACCGCGAACCGATGAACTTCGTCTCTGATTGCTTGAAACAAATGTTTAATGTTTTGGCCAAACTTGCCAGCCGGTATCGGTTCTTTTTTTTCGGGCAGGTATATCTCCTCCAGTTTTTTAGCCAAAGACACAATCCTAATTTTTTTATCGCCCAATGATTTTATGGCCGCGTTTAATTGCGTTCTCCCGCCGTCCACGATTATTAACTGGGGCAGTGGCCAGTCCGAATGAGCCAATCGGCGTTTAATAACTTCGGCTATCATAGCCGGATCATTTATCCCGGTCACAGTTTTAATTTTGAAATGGCGATATTCATTTTTGTTCGGTTTATAATGGCCATCTTTATCAGGACTAAAAACCACCATGGCGCCCACGGCTTCCGATCCCTGAAAATTGGAAATATCATACATCTCAATTCTTTGGGGATCTTTTTTAAAGCCCAGTAGTTTAAAATTGGGTTTAATATCCTGAAAGATCGGCGGGGCGGTTTTATAATCTTTCTCTAAAACATGAGCGTGGTTCAAAACACTTTCTAAGTTTTCAATTTGATTTTTCAACTGGCCGGCCTTTTCAAAATCATTTTTTTTAATAGCCGCCTTTATTTCTTTTTTAAGCGATCTTAAAACCAGTCGGCTTTGACCCGAAAGAATATTTTTTATCGCTCGGATATTTTTTTTATAGATGTCTAACATCGGATGTTGGACATCTGTGGGTGAGTTTTTTAGACAACAGTAGGCGAGGCATTTGCCCAAATGAGCGTTCAAGCATTTGGCGTGATGTTTTTGTTTACAGGCGCAGTAGGGGAATATGTTTCTCAAAAGCCGTAGTGTCGCCCTCACAGCGCCAGGGTCAGTGAAGGGGCCGATATAGTTGGTAGTTGGTAGTTTGTAATTGGTAGTTTGGTGAGTCGGGATTATTTTGGGAAATTTATCTTTAGTAAAAATTACGAATAAATAATTCTTGCTGTCGCGCATCAGCACATTAAATTTGGGCTTATGTTTTTTGATAAGTTGGGATTCAGTTATCAAGGCGCTAATTTCGGAATCAGTTTCCAAGATTTCAATATCGGTGATTTCGGTCAACATCTTTAACTTGGCGGCATTGAAAAACTTAGCGCCTTTATTAAAGTAGCTTCTGACTCGGTTTCTCAAATTCCCCGCCTTGCCGATATAAATTATCTGGCCGGTCTTATCCTTAAAAAAATAAACACCGGGCGATGTAGGTAACTTTTTTAGTTTTATATCTATATTTGACGCCATTATTCTATTATGTATGGAATAATAGAATCAATTACCATCCAAGGCAAGTTCTTTATAAAAAGGAGGAAGTATGTACTCTCTAGAAGAACTAGAAGAAGTTGAGGCAAGGGAGAGATGTTTTCTATATTTTTTCATTACGATTCTCTTTTTTGTGGGAGTTGCTATAAGTATTATCGAGAAATACGAAAAAGAGATTCGCATCAATGTATCCGATGTTGCGGCTAAATCCATTAACCCTGCTGAATACTACAGGGCGCCAGGGATCCCCATATTTAGTCCGTAATGAAAATAATGCAGTAACCGCGATGGTTTAAATCCCCAGACGTCCGACGTCTGGGGATTATCTATGTTAAAATGAGATTATATAAATTCAGTATCTTTTTTAAACTATAACATATGAGAAAAGATTCTTTTGTGAATGACGAATTTTATCATATTTATAATCGTGGTGTTGATAAGAGGAATGTATTTGTTGGTCCCAGTGATTTGGGTCGTTTTCTTGAGAGTATTAAATTTTTTAACTCAACCAAGCCGATAGGTAGTATAAGAGATATCAAGGAACAACTGGCCAATCCCCAGACGTCCGACGTCTGGGAAAGTCGAGAAAAACTGGTCGATATTATTTGTTATTGCTTGAATCCCAATCATTATCATTTACTTTTATTTCAGCGTGTTGATAACGGCATAAGTGAGTTTACCAAAAGATTGGGTGGTGGATATACAAAATTTTTTAATGAAAAATATGATAGGAACGGTGTTCTTTTTCAGGGAAAGTTTAAATCAATCAGGGTAAGTTCAAATGAATATCTTTTACATTTAAGTTCGTATATCAACTTAAATAACCGGATAAAAGGTCGTCCTTTGGGATTGAGTAAATCGAGTTGGGATGAATTTGTTAATCCAGAGAGTGTGGTAGAAAACTTTTGTCACAATAAAGAAATAATTTTGGAACAATTTAATACAAGAAATGAATATAAAATTTTTGCCCTGGGTGCTTTAGAGAATATAGTGGAAAGAAAAAACAGAAACAAGAGTTTCGAAAATTTGTTATTGGAATAATTCCCAGATATCCGACATCTGGGGTTAAAAAGCCCTCCGACATTGGGTTGGAGGGCTTTTTAACCAATTTTACCGCGAATACTCCCCAGACGTCGGACGTCTGGGGAGGGTTGAGTTTATGGCCTCAAGAGTAGAGTTGATTTTTGGGTCTATTTAGTATATAATCAACCGTTTATGTCTAACCAGAACTACATCAAAATCCGCGGGGCGCGGGTTCACAACCTCAAAAATGTCAGTTTGGATATACCCAAAAACAAACTGGTGGTGATTACCGGCCTTTCGGGATCGGGCAAATCGTCGCTGGCCTTTGATACTTTATACGCCGAAGGCCAACGGCGCTATGTGGAATCGCTTTCGGCTTACGCCCGCCAGTTTTTGGGCGTGATGGATAAGCCCGATGTTGATTCCATAGATGGTTTGTCGCCGGCCATATCCATAGATCAAAAAAGCGTTTCTAAAAATCCGCGTTCCACCGTGGGCACCATCACCGAAATTTACGATTACCTACGCTTGCTTTTCGCGCGCGCCGGCCAGCCCCACTGTCCCCAATGCTCTCGGCCAGTAGCGCGCCAAAGCGCCAGCCAGATAACCGATCAAATTTTAAAAAAACCCAAAGGATCTCAACTGGTTATTTTAGCCCCGATTATTAAAGATCAAAAAGGCGAGCATAAAAATGTAATTCAAAAATTAGCCGATTCCGGTTTTGCCCGAGTCAGGATCAACGGAGAAATTTTAAAAACAGACGAGGCCTTAACATTAAATTTGGCCAGATACAAAAAACATTCCGTGGAGGCGGTTATTGATCGCTTAACCATTGAATCAATTGGCCCAGATGAAAGAAGCCGAATCGCCGAATCGGTGGAACAGGCCTTGCGTTTGGGCGATGGGTTGATGATTGTTTCGGTCGCAGAGAAGGGCCGCCCTTCCAAGAAGGGCGGCCCTTCGGGCATGGATGAAATTTTTTCCGAGGCGTTGGCGTGCGCCTACTGTGGCATAAATTTTCCCGAAATCTCGCCTCGTTCGTTTTCTTTTAATAATCCCCACGGCGCTTGTCCCCACTGCGCCGGTTTGGGTAAGACCTTGGAGATTGAGGCCGATTTGGTTTTTCCCAACAGGACATTGACTTTGGCTGAAGGCGCCATTAAACCCTGGGCGGCGGCTTCATACAAGGTCGGCCATCAGGGTTGGTATTGGCATATCGTTGAAGAGTTGGCGGACAAATATGGTTTTTCTATATCACAGCCAATAAAAAACCTGCCGCAAAATATTCTGGACATTATTTTATACGGCGATAAAAATCTGGACGGCGATTTTGAAGGCGTGGCCAATAACTTGTTGCGAAGGTATAAAGAAACCGATTCCGATTTTACCCGAGCCGAAATTGAACGCTATATGGTGGAAAAGATTTGCCCGGCTTGCTCCGGCGCCCGTTTAAAGCCCGAGGCCTTGGCGGTTAAGTTTCTGGGTAAAAATATCAACGAGGTAGTCGGTATTTCCATAAGCGATTGTAAAAAGTTTTTTGATTCTATATCAAAAAATAAATTAGCCGCGAGCGAACAAAAGATTGCTCTGCCGATTATTAAAGAAATATCCAGTCGTTTGGATTTTTTGTTGAATGTGGGCTTGGATTATTTAACCCTGTCCCGTTCGGCTACCACGCTTTCGGGCGGCGAAGGGCAGAGAATTCGCTTGGCCACCCAGATCGGCTCGGGCTTAACCGGCGTTTTGTATATTTTGGATGAACCTTCTATCGGTTTGCACCAGCGCGACCAGAATCGGCTTATAAAAACCATCAAAACCCTGCGCGATTTGGGCAACACGGTGATTGTGGTAGAGCATGATGAACAAACTATTGCCAGCGCCGACTGGGTGGTGGATGTGGGGCCGGGCGCGGGCCAGCACGGCGGCCGGATTATTTTTGAAGGCACGCCGGCCCAACTCAAAAAGTCGGATTCTATAACCGGTGAATATTTATCTGGCAGAAAGAAGATAACGGCGGATAAGTCCAACCCGCTACACCGGAGCGTTAGCGAGGCGAGTAGGACTAATAAGACCGATAAACAAAATTATTTAATAATAAAAGGCGCGCGGGAAAACAATCTAAAAAATATAACAGTGAAAATACCGCTGGGGCAGTTTACGGTGGTGAGCGGCGTCTCGGGTTCGGGCAAATCCAGTTTAGTTAATGATATTTTAGCCAAATTTTTATCGCAAAAATTTTATGGCGCCAAGGACACGCCCGGAAAATTCCAAGAAATAACCGGCTGGGAAAATTTAGATAAAGTCGTGGTGGTGGATCAAAGCCCGATTGGCCGCACACCCCGTTCTAATCCGGCCACCTATACCGGTGTTTTTGGTCCTGTCAGAGATTTGTTTGCTTTTACCCGTGAGGCCAAAATTCGAGGTTACGAACCCGGGCGTTTCAGTTTTAATGTGAAAGGCGGGCGGTGCGAGGACTGCGAAGGCCAAGGCGTTAAAAAAATTGAGATGCATTTTCTGGCCGATGTTTATGTGGAATGCGAGACCTGCCGCGGCAGTCGTTATAACAAAGAGGCCTTGGAAATTTTGTATAAAAATAAAAACATCGCCCAGATTTTAAAAATGACGGTGGAAGAGGCGAGTGATTTTTTTAAAAATATTCCAACGCTCAAGCACAAACTCGGCACATTATTAGCAGTCGGTTTGGGCTATATGGAAATCGGCCAGCCCGCCACCACGCTTTCGGGCGGCGAAGCCCAGCGAGTCAAACTGGCCACGGAGTTGTCGCGGCGCGATACCGGCCAGACGCTTTATCTTTTAGACGAACCCACCACTGGTTTGCATTTTGATGATATCCGAAAACTGTTAAATGTGCTCCAGACATTGCGCGACAAAGGCAATACCGTGGTGGTGATTGAACATAATCTGGATGTTATCCGCGCCGCCGATTGGATTATAGATCTGGGCCCCGAAGGCGGAGATAAAGGCGGTAAAGTTGTAGCGGTGGGAACGCCAGTCAACATCGCTCGGTCAAAGACCAGTTACACCGGCAGATTTTTGGAAATTCTTCAAAAAAATTTAATTAAAAAATAACCTTCTAATAATAAAACGATCGTTTTATTATTAGAAGGTGGTAAGGGATTGGGTCAAGGATTAATTTTGTAAGACAATTTTGACCCCGCTCTTGAGATTTCAAGGGCGGGGTTGACAGGATCAGAGGTGTCTGTATAATACCTACAATCCCCAAAAAAAGGGGCCGCCCGCGGACGGTGAGGATCTTCTCCCCTGATCCTTGCTGACCTCAAAAAAACCAGGAGGGTCATTCCCAAGATCCTAGCTCGTGGACCTCCCTCCCAAACGAGTTAAGGGATCACGAAGCCCTCCTGGCTTTATGAAAATAAGTGTTCTTTGAATATGGGGGTGAAGCGTATTAGTGTTGCGAATTGCCATGACCAATTTGCTCACCAATGTTGCTAACCCCCACCAGAAAAGGAGTTTAATTTGAGAATTGTTTCATCACTAGCATCCTCCCGGCGATGTTGTTGATGGAATTGAACTCTCCGGACTCCCTAAGCCCCACAGCGCAATGTGGGGTTTTTTATTTGTCTATGATACTTGACTAGGATTTTTAGAGTTGTTAGTATTATCAATCGTAATATAAGAGTGATAATAACGCGATACTAATATACGAATTCGCGCGAATGATACGAATATAAATTCGAATGATTTATTTGTAGATTCGCATATCATTCGTTGATTGGCATCGCATAAGCGTATGCGTAGGATAAAACCTCTCGGCGATCGGGTCTTAATTGAACCCATGTCCAAACAAGAAAAAACCAAGTCGGGCATTTATCTGCCCGAGACCATAGATAAAGAACGCCCCGAACAAGGCAAGGTCTTAGCGGTGGGCGAAGGTAAAATAAACAGCGACGGCAAACTCATCAAGCCCTCGGTTAAAAAAGGCGATGTGGTGTTGTTCACCAAATACGGTCCCAGTGAAATAAAAATTGACGGCAAAGAATATTTGATAGCGAGGGAGGATGATATACTGGCCGTTTTGGAATAGCTATAGGTATGGCTTCCACCTCCGCTCCTTCGGAGCTTCGGCGGGATGCTCATATTTTTAGCTAAATTTAATAAATTAAATTTAGAAAAATATGGCAAAACAAATTAAATTTTCGGATGACGCGCGCAAGCGCATTCAAAGAGGCGTGGATATTTTGGCCAACGCCGTAAAAATTACGCTCGGGCCCAAAGGCCGCAATGTGGTTTTGGATAAATCCTACGGCGCGCCGGTTATAACCAAAGACGGCGTTACCGTGGCCAAAGAAATTGAACTGGAAGACAAGTTTGAGAACATCGGCGCGGCTTTGGTTAAGGAAGTCGCTTCCAGAACCAATGATGTGGCCGGTGACGGCACCACCACCGCCACGGTTTTGGCCCAGGCCATGGTGCAGGAAGGTTTCAAAAAACTTTCGGCGGGTTTTAATCCAGTCGGCATGAAACGCGGCATGGGCGAAGCCAGCGAGGCCGTGGTGGGCGCCTTAAAAAAAATGGCTCGGCCGGTTTCGGGTCACAACAGTATTTCTCAAGTGGCCACGATTTCGGCTCAAGATGAAGAGATCGGCCAACTGATCGCCGATGTCATGGATGAAGTCGGCAAAGACGGCGTGGTGACCGTGGAAGAATCGCAAACATTCGGCCTGTCCAAAGAAGTGGTGGAAGGCATGCAGTTTGATCGCGGTTATATTTCGCCTTATATGGTTACCAACGCCGAAAGAATGGAAGCGGTTTATGAAAATCCTTATATTTTAATCACCGATAAAAAAATATCGGCTATCAGCGATATTTTACCGTTGTTGGAAAAATTGGCCAAATCGGGCAAAAAGGATTTAGTTATTATCGCTGATGATGTTGAAGGCGAATCACTGGCGACTTTGGTGGTCAATAAAATTCGCGGCACATTCAACGCTTTGGCCATAAAAGCGCCTGGATTCGGAGACAGAAGAAAAGAAATGCTGGAGGATTTGGCTATTTTAACCGGCGGCGAAGTTGTTACCGAAGATAAAGGTTTAAAACTGGATTCAGCCGACATTAATATGCTGGGGCGGGCGCGCCGAATTGTTGCCACCAAAGAAAACACCACTATAATCGGCGGCGCCGGCGCTAAAGCCGTTATAGAGAAACGCCTCAAACAAATTAAAGCGCAAATAGAAGAGACGACTTCCGACTTTGACGGCGAGAAATTAAAAGAACGGTTAGGCAAACTCTCGGGCGGCGTGGCGGTTATAAAAGTGGGCGCGGCCACCGAAGTGGAACAAAAAGAAAAGAAACAAAGAATAGAAGACGCGCTGTCCGCCACCAAGTCAGCCGTGGAGGAGGGGATAGTCGTGGGCGGCGGGGTGGCTTTTATTCGCACGCTGGGCGAGGTGGAAAAAGTTGTTGATCGCAACACTCAAAAAAAACTGGCCGACGAACAAGCCGGCGCGGAAATAATCTTGAGAGCTATTCAAGAACCCTTAAAACAAATCGCTTATAACGCCGGGGTGGATGGTTCGGTGGTGGCCGAAGAAGTTAAAAAGAAATTAGGCAATATCGGCTATAACGCCGGTCTGGATAAATATGAGGACTTGGTTAAAGCCGGCATTATTGATCCGGTTAAAGTCACACGGTTAGCCCTGCAAAACGCCGTCTCCATCGCTTCCATGTTATTGACCACCGAGGCCGTAGTCACTGATATTCCCGAAAAGAAACAGTCCGCGCCTATGGGTGGCGGGATGGGAGGGATGGAGGACTACTAACACAACACCAATACACAAATAAAAACTAATGACGCGAATAATAAAGAATTTATTAGTGTCATTCGCGAGTAATTAGCGTATTAGTGTTATAATATCTTCATGGATATAACAACTTGGATTCTCATCAGTGTCGGTGGCGTAATTATCCTTTGGATCATCTACGCTTTTAATCGTTTAGTAACTTTGCGTACTCGCATAGACGAGGCCTTTTCCGATATTGAAGTTCAGTTAAAACGCCGCTACGATTTAATTCCTAATGTGGTGGAAACGGTTAAGGGCTATCTGACTCACGAACGGAGCGTTCTAGAAAATGTAACTAAAGCCCGAACTCAAGCCATGGGAGCGCAGACCGCTACCGAACACACTCAAGCCGAAAATGCTTTAACCGGCACTCTCAAGACATTATTCGCGGTAGCCGAAAATTATCCCGATCTAAAAGCCAACGCCAACTTTTTGGATCTGCAGCGGGAACTGGCCGACACCGAAAATAAAATTCAATCAGCCCGCCGATTTTACAACGGCAATGTGCGCGACCTTAATGTGACGGTTCAATCATTTCCCTCCATGATTATCGCCGGGATGTTTAATTTCAAGAAACGAGAATTTTTTGATTTAGAAGATAACTCTCCGGCGCAGGAACCGGTAGCGGT
>ERZ1292629.1104-Hain-H43-01um-R1-1104-length-27717-cov-12_pt1 | contig 10414 bp, 11 predicted proteins | sample MGYA00564399_ERZ1292629 | MGnify/ENA primary metagenome ERZ1292629 (study PRJEB36523, sample SAMEA6512636) | groundwater metagenome | collected 2019-01-08 | study: AquaDiva: Metagenomics assemblies of 32 groundwater samples
GTTTGAAAATTACGCCGTCGGGCAAAATTTTCAGGCCGGCCGGTTGCCGATTCCGGTCAATTTGATCGGCGGTTGGTCCGGGAAAGTATTTCATTGTCTTCCCGATGCCCAAATCGCGGCCGAAACCGAGACTGAAAACTTGGAAACCGCCGGAATCGGTCATCAGCGGATGCGGCCAATTCATAAACCGATGCAAGCCGCCGGCTTGGCGCACGATTTTCTCCCCCGGCCGCTGATGCAAATGATAGGTGTTGCAAATTAACAGTTGCGACTTGACCGTTTTAACTTCTTCGGCCGTCAAAGTTTTGACCACCGCCTGCGTCGCGACAGTGACCAACGCCGGTGTCTCCATTTCGCCGTGCGCCGTTTTCAAAAGCCCCAATCGCGCTTGGCTTTTAGTTGATTTTTTCAAAATCTTGAATTCCATAAACAATCGGCTTGGAGTATAATTAAGGTCGTCGAGATATTTGATTAGTAAGACTAACATAAAATAGAAAAGAAAGTATGAATAAAATCATTTGGGTGATTGTGGCCGTAGTTATTATTTTGCTCGGAGTTCTAATTTTTAACCGCCCGACCCAGGCGCCGCCGCCGGTCGTTCCGCCCGCCGCTTCAACAACGATCGAAAGCAGCGGGGCAGCCGACGCGTCATCGTTCAGAACTCTGCCCGAGACGGTCATTCGTCCATTCACGATTACGGGCAGCAATTTTAAATTTTCTCCGGCGGAAATTAAAGTCAAACAGGGCGAAATCGTTAAAATTACTTTTCAAAATGAGAGCGGCTCGCATAATTGGCAATTGGACGAATTTAAGGTCGCGACGAAAATCTTAAAAGCCGGTGAAGCGGAAATAGTTGAATTCGCCGCCGATAAAAAAGGGGTGTTTGAATATTACTGTGTCGTGGGCGAACATCGCCAAATGGGGATGAAGGGAAAATTGATTGTGGAGTAGTTGCCAAGCGTGGCAATTAAAAGTATTATCAGTAGTTGGATAGCTCTTCACCAGAAAGGGGGTGATGACTGATGTCATCAGAGCGGAAACGCGAGAAACAAAACCGCGAGAACCGAAAATTTGATTCACGGTTGGTGCAAATGTTTGGCGAAAAGGACTTGCGCGGATTGACCGAGGTTGAATTGGCTTTGGTGGAAATTTATTACGGTATCAGAGACGGTGGCCAGAACCGGACAATCCCACCGGCCGGCTCGGCGGAAAGAGTGGAATTATGGAATGGAATCAGGGATAAGTTGATGAAAGGGCGCGGCAGTGACATTGGCTAAGACACATCAAAAAAGCTAGGCCTCCTGATGGACATTGGGAGGCCTCTTGCTTTTTTAACCTAAATTTTTTTCTCGAAAATTCGTGACAATTATGCCCCCATTGAGGCTCCGCCCTTATCGCAGGCCTTGCACATCTTTTTATGCGACAAGAGTTCATAAATCGCGGCCAAGCCGACTAAGACATAAATTACCTTGGCGATATTGCCGCCGCCAAGCCAAACACCAAGATCAGTTTCCCAAATTCCAAAAACCAACCAATTAAGACCGCCGATGATAAGAAGGATAAAAGCAATGAGGTGTAATCCTTTCATTTTTGTTTATATTTACTAATTTACTAATAGTTTCCCCGACAAACCCGCCTGCCGACAGACAGACCGGTTACTTGAATTATAACATCAAATCAAATAATCAACAGAAATAAGTGTGGACATCTTGATTGACAGATAACCATCTTCCAGTAAAATAATAAGCAGATCCCAGCCAGAACGTTCTAGATGGATCTAGGCGTGGCTTGGGTTTAGGTCCCCCACATAAAGGGAAAAATGGAATGAGAGGCGCGAAAACATTTCAGATTGGTAAAGACAGTCAAGAACAAGGAGACACATCAAACTTGACTTGGCCTCCGGGCACGGAAAAACAGGCGCGAAAGTTTCGAAGATTTGAAGCGGCCCAAAAAACTTATACTTTGGGCAAGCAGGGTCAGTTTGAGGCGACATCATTGTTGTCTCTTGACTCGGAGGATCATATCCGAGTGAAAATTGCCTGATTGGACTGGTTCCTCTTTCTGGTTGTGCCCGACCAATGTTGGCCGGGCATCTTTTTTTATGACGACAAAAGAAATAATTAAAATCATCAAGCGCGGCGGGGTCGGCGTTTTGGCCACCGATACGGTTTACGGTCTGGTGGCCGCCGCCTCTATGCCGGCGGCGGTGGAACGGGTTTATCAACTGAAGGGCCGCGCGCCGGATAAGCCTTGCATTATTTTGATCGGTGAGTTGTCTGATTTAAAAAAATTTGCCGTCCGGCCGGATAAAACGACTTTTAAGTTACTCAAAAAACTTTGGCCGGATAAAGTCAGTGTGATTTTACCGCTCGCCGATCAAAACGAAAAACTGGATTATCTCCATCGCGGCACCGCTACTTTAGCTTTCCGTTTGCCAGCCAATGTCAGTTTGCGAAATTTGATTAAAAAAACCGGACCGCTGATCGCGCCTTCAGCTAATCCCGAGGGTGGAAAGCCGGCCCGTACGATGGTGGCGGCAAAAAAATATTTTGGTGGGCAAATTGATTTTTATTTTTCAAACAACAAACGGCTGGCTGGAACAAGTTCAACTTTGGTGGCCATCCAAGCCGGAAAAATTATTATCGTCCGCCCGGGGGCCGTTAAATTACCTACCTGATTCCCGCCCCCGCCGAAACTAATTGCAACAACTGCCTCAATAATCCCAGTAATTGTTGCAGGAGCTGAAGCAGTAGAGCCTGCCGGTTGTTGGCCGGTCCGGCGGCCGGGAAAGTTTGTCGGCACCAGGTGTTCAATTTTTGTCTGGTTAAGGCGCCGGCGATGCCGAAGCCGGTGGTTTGCGGACTGCCGCCGGCGAGCAGATTTTCCCGCCGTTGAAAAGTTTGAACGACATTGATGGTCGCGGAATCATAGAGGCCGGTCGCGGTCAGAACCGGGGTCAGATTGTTGATTGTCAGGTATTGGGCCAACATTTGCTGAAGATAAGTTACTTGCTGACTGCGGGTGCCGAAGGTGAAGGGACCGGTCAAGTTGGGACAGGTAAAGGTTGAAAGAACATTGGGGAGAACGGGAATCAAGGGAATGGTGGTAGAGGCGGCCGGCGGGGGCGGATTATTACTTCCTCCGCTGTTATTACTGCTACTGCCGCCTCCGCCGATAACGACAATTTGATTAAAATTAGCCGTAACGGTTTGGTTGGCAGTCAAAGTGACGGTCGCGGGATTAATATTGTCGGTTAAGGCCCCTGACCAATGGTCAAAATACCAACCAGCGTCTGGAACAACAGTTAAGGTGACGGCTGTGCCGGCGGGATAAGCCGTTAAATCCAAACTCCGATCAATACGGCCGTGATTGGCTTGGGTAGTCAGAGTATGGGTGATTGAGGCTTGAGGATTGATTAGAACGGACAATTCATCAGAATCGGTCGAAAGCGAATCGTTAGCGGTGAGACGTAAAGTATAGAGTCCGGCAACGGAGAAAGTGGCTGTCGTGGTTAAAGCGGCGGGGTTGGCAAAAGTCATTGTGCCCGGGCCGCTGATTTTTGACCAATTGACAGTAATTGCTCCAGGTTGCTTCGGCAAACCGTCATCTTCGGCTTTGCCGCTTAAAACGACGGAATTAGCCGGCCAGTTGACCATCTGATCCGAGCCGGCATTGACCATCGGCGCTTGATTGACGGACACTGGACGAGAAATAACGGTGGTCAATAAACTGCTTTGACTGACTGCCTGACCGTCACTCGCCCGTAAAATAAAGTTATAACTTTGGCCGGCGGGCCCGGTGGGGTAGGCATAACTGGCGGATTGCACTTGGGTCGGCGGAAAGGTCGCTCCGCGGGTAAGACCGATTTCTTGACTATTGTTAATGGTGTAAAGCCATTGCCAGGTAAGCGGATCATTATCCGGATCGCTGACCGAACCGGTGAGAGTGATTTTATCGCCTTGGTAGACCTGCCAACCGCTCGCGACCGGATCGCGATCGATTATGTCGTGAGTAATAGTAGAAACGGTGGGCGGATGATTGGTTGGTTGAGGCGGTTCACCGCTCTGATATTCAAAAGCGCCGATGTCCCAACCAGCGCCCTGGGGGCGCGATAAACCATCAAGATCGGCGAGCAAAGAAGACAATCCCAACGAACTGAGACTGATTCCGACATCTCTGGCGGCGCTGGCGGCGGCAAGATGAAAATCGCCCGCCGCGGCCGCGACGAAGATTGGATCAGCGGTGATGTTATTGGTGAATGACAAGGTACTCGGTGTGCCGGTTAGACTATAGGCAGTAGTGTGGCCGCCGGAATTGTTAAAAAATAAATTGTTTGAGCCGGAAGTAAGATGGGCAACAGAAGCGCAATGAGGATTTTCTTGAAGATTGGCGATGTCTTGGGTGCAATTCCAAGTGTCGACCAAACCGGGACCGTTGACCGTGCCGGCGATGACGGTATTCTTGATCACCACCGGCAGAAAGGGCTTACGGGCCAAATATGAACCATCATCGGCATAAGCCCTGACTCTTATACCTTCATCATAATTGCCGTAAACGACCGAGTGATAGAGATTCAAACCGCCGCCATCGCTGACTTTAATTCCCGGATTGCCTTGATCGGGATCTGGAGCGTAATAACCGTTATTGTAAAAAAGAGAATTGGCGACCGTAACCGTTTTATTCGCCCAATTGTCCTCCGTCCGGCGCCAGACTTTAAGACCGGCGCCGTTATTGTGATGCGCCTTGACATTGATCAAAGTGGCGTTGGCGTTTAAATCAAAACCGTCTTCGGCGTTGTAGGACGAAGAAGAATTTTTAATAACAATGTTTTCTCCGCCGTAGGTGTGGAAACCATCGGCATCGCTGTTGTCTGGCGAGCGATTATCATTCACCCGAGTAACATTCACATTATCAATCGTAATATTCGTTGCACTGCGCATTTGAACACCATTGACGCGAATATTGTGGATTTCACAATTGCTAATTTCACTGTCGCTCACGCCGAATAAGCGCGGACCTTGATCAACATTATGAATATCGCAATTACTTAATTTAAGACCGCGGCTACCATTGCTGACGGCATAAGAATATTCACAATTGCTAATCTCAATCGGGCCTTGGATTGTAATGTAAGAAGGGACACCCTGGCCATCGTTCCTATCATATAAAAGAACACATTGCTGCACGCCACCGATAAGATTTATCTTCTCACCCGGGTAAGGTTTGATCACTATCGGATTATTAACTGCGCCTGAGCTACTACCAAAAAGTCTTATGTTACGATAATTCGCCTCGCGCACAATCACAGTGTCACCTGGCTCCAAGTCGGATTCAGCCCAAACGCCTTCAAAATTACATTTCGGCTGGTCAACGGTGCCCGGCCAGCTGTTGTGACAGCCCTTGCCAAATTTATTGTCTTGGTCCACATACAACGTCCGGCCCGCACCGATTATCGGCGCATTAACAGTCGCTTTGGTGAATTGAACCGCATCCAAACTGGTTTGGCCGGAAAAGTTGACGCGATACAAAAAAGCGGTTGGCGATGATTGCAGGCCGGCACAGGCGGCAGCGGTTAATTGCTGATTTTTGACCGTCGGACACCAGTTGGCGCCGGCGTTAAAGCTGACTTCCAGCGCGGTGGCGCCGGCCGTGGTTTCCGTCCAATCAGGCGTTAAAGCGTTAAAATTACTACTGAAAATGATTGGCTTGGACCGGAAACCGGAATTCTGTGGACTACCGCCGCCGGCAAATAGATTTTGAATTTCGCCAGCGTTTAAGACTCGCTGCCAAACGGCCACTTCGTCCAGTCCGCCCAACCATGATTGCACCGGCCGGACCGTATGATACATTGCTCCCAGAGTGGCGCCGGCCTGACCAGAGGCTTGAGTGTGGTCGCCGGCGGCGGCATTTATTTCCTGGCCATCAAGATATAACTTACTGCCGGTATTATCCCAACTAACGACCAATTGGTGCCAACCGGTCAGATCCGCTGTTGGTTTCCAGATGATGCGCGCGGTGGCATTCGTGTAAAAAATATACCGTTTGCCGCCGCCGCCCTGATATTGGAGTTGCCAAGCACTCGCGCCGCCAGTGGAAAAAATCATCATATGATCACCGGCTTCCGTTGCATCATTAAAGTCGCTTTTGATCCAAGCGGCCAAGGTTCCAGCCGGCGGCATTGTCAAACTACCGAGGTCAACATAATTATAAACATTATTAACCGCCACGGCGCCGTTAAACTGTGCCGCATTATTAAATTTACCCGCAGTGAATATGGGACAATTTGTTACGCATTGGCCGTTAACTCCACCGGATACACTGTTTGAAAAATTATTGTTCAGATGCCAAAGACCGATCAAACCGGAACCGATTGGGCTACTCGGCTCAATCTCGCCGCCGGCGATATTGTTGGCCACCGAGTTAATGGCTCCGATACCATACCAGGTGGCATTGGTTAAACTGGGTTGGTCAACAAAATCAAGAGTTTCGTAACCGTCGCAGAAATCAACCGGGCAGGAACCAAGGAAAGAACCGATGGCGGAGATTAATTGATCCATCTGATCTCCCGGAGTAGTAATGGTGTATGACAAAAAACTGGAACCTAAAAAAACCAAGGTAATTAAAATAATGACCAATGATTTTGGATGATTCATGCTAATTGGTATTATACATCAGATAGCTGGAAAATGGTTATCCACCGATTGTCTAACGGCTCGGTTTTTGTTACGATGGCTGAATTATCAAGAATTAATTAAAAAAATTATGGACGAAACAAAAACTGACCAGATTAACCCGTCTTATGCCGTGCCGGGGGCGATTATTATTGCCGGTCTGATTATTGCCGGCGCTGTTTATTATCGCGGGCCGAGCGGCGGCCCGGCTGCTGTCGGCGCACCGGCCGCCATCGCCGAACCGGCCGCTCTCAAGTTGGAAAATGTCCGGCCGATTGGTGTGGACGACCATCTTCGGGGCAATTCCGCCGCGCCGATAAAAATTATTGAGTACTCTGATTTGGAATGTCCGTATTGCCAAAATTTTCACCAAACAATGCGCGAATTGATTGCCGCTTATCCGAACCAGGTGGCCTGGGTGTTTCGGCATTTCCCGCTGGATCAATTACACAGCCAGGCCCGAACGGAAGCGGCGGCTACGGAGTGCGTTGCTGAACTCGGCGGACAAGAAAAATTCTGGGCCTATACCGACAAAATTTTTGAGATCACACCGTCTAATAATGGTCTGGATCCGGCCAAATTATCCATAACCGCCAAAGAAATCGGATTGGATCAAGCGGCTTTTGATTCCTGTTTAGCGAGCGGCCGGACGGCCGCGCGCGTGGACGCCGATTATCAAAACGCCGTTCAAATTGGCGGCCGCGGCACACCCCTGCCGATCATCATCGGTCCCGGCGACAAGAAATTCGCTCTGGAGGGGGCCGTGCCTTTGGCCGGAATGAAGCAATTGGTTGATACTCTTCTCGCACCGAAATAATTAGTTAAAAAAAATCAAAAAGAAAAAACCCGCAAGAGGTCCAAAGACATTGCGGGGAGCAGTTAGTCTGCTCAGTCCCTGTGGTCAGGAAGTGGGTCTCTCGCAGATGTGAATGAGCGGCACCTGCATGGGAAGGGGCCGGCCACAAACGGGGCAACCTGCACTCTGACCCTCACCAAACACACCAAACAGAAACTTCAGGATTCGAGAGAAAAACTTCTTCATAGCAAACCTCCTTGCTTGGGTTGTTTAATCTGAAATCAGACCACCATAGCCCGATTTTCAGTCTGTCTAGAAGATAGCATATTTTAATTACTGTGTCAAGTCTTCAAAATTTTAATACCATAAATCACAGCGACTAACCACGATCGTGTTTATATGTTGTGATTACGGTTGCGATTTTAATTTTTTGTTTAGGCCAAATTTAATCAACAATTCAGCTTCGTTGGAGATTCGATCAACCTCCATCAATCGAACGTATTGTCGGGTTTCAAAAACTTCATTGATAAAATTTATTTCGTCTTCACACGAATAAGGACAAATAAACACTGAGTGCTGTAATTCACAAAAACCGAGTTCTTTAAGTTTATTTCGCAGCGCGTCCCGCGCTGCTCGCTTCTTTTCTGGAATATCAAAAATAACAATTCGCCATTTACGATCCCAACTTTTTGTCGGTTGGAGTTTTAATTTTTCTAAATCAAAATTTAAAATCATTTGACGTCCATGCTCGGTCAAAACCAATTCGATCTCTCCATCTGGTTTTTCTCGATAGCTTACTAGGCGGTCATTTTTAAACTCTTTAATTGATTGGTATAAATAATTACGATCAATGAATCGCCACATTTTGGCTGTGGTTTTAACAATTTTAAAGTATTGCCGTGGTGAGCGAGTCAGACCAAGCATGATTCCAGATGCAATCATTAACAAAATTTTTTGTTTGACTGGGCTTTTGATTACTCGCTTCTTTTTCATTTTTTAATTTAATATTCCCTAACTTAAAATAACAGCGTTTAACCACGATCGTGGATATACACCATCATTTTCATTTTATTTTAGTTACAAAATTTTTTATTTTAATACCCCAACAGTTTCTTAACTTTCTCGTGCTGGCGGATTTTTTCGTGGGCCTTGGCCTCAATTTGACGAATCCGTTCCCGCGTCACGCCGAATTCTCGTCCCACTTCCTCCAATGTCCGCATCACGCCATCGGTCAGGCCGTGGCGCATTTCCAGAATCCGTCGTTCTTTAGCGGTTAAGTCTTTCAAAATATCCTGTATCTGATCGCGCAGAATCCGTCGCGCGGCGTCGTCGCCCGGTGTGATCATTTTGGTGTCCGGAATAAATTCGCCGATGGTAGATTTTTCCTCGTCGCTGTTCGTCGGCTTATCCAGCGATGCTGTCGCTTGGTCAATTTTTTCAATCATCATTACTTTTTCCACTTCCACGCCCATTTCGGTGGCAATTTCCGACGGCAGCGGCTCTCGTCCCAGATCCTGAATCAACCGCCGGACAATTTGTTTATATTTGGCAATTGTTTCCACCATATGCACCGGAATGCGAATCGTCCGCGATTGATCGGCCAGAGCTCTGGTTACCGCCTGTCTGATCCACCAAGTGGCGTAAGTGGAAAATTTATAACCGCGCGTCCAATCAAATTTTTCCACGGCTTTAAACAAGCCGAGATTCCCCTCTTGAATCAAATCCAGCAGGGTTAAGTTGCTGCTCCGGCCGGCGTAACGTTTGGCGATGGAGACGACCAGTCGCAAGTTGGCGTTGGCCAGCGCGCGGCGCGCTTCGTTGTCACCGGTTAAAATTCGCTTGGCCAACTCGCGTTCATCGGCGGCGCTGATTAATTTATGCCGGCCGATTTCTTTCAGATACATCTGCACCGAATCAAAGGAGGTCGGACCGTAACGGGAGACGTTTGTTTTGAGCGCCAATTCGTCATCGCCGATTTCATTCAAAAAACCGGTTTCTTCCAACACGTCAACTCCGGCCTGTTCCAACCGGTCGTAAATTTCTTCCAAAAATTCCAAATCAGTTTCAATTTTGGGAAATTCTTTCAGTAGTTCGCCGTAAGTGATGAAGCCGCGTTCGCGTCCGCGCGCCAGCAAGTATTCAAAAGAATCTTTTTTTTTCTTTTTGTCCTTCTTTTCCGGTTTGGTCCGAGGTTTAATTTTAATTTTAGTTTTAGTTTTCTTTTTGCTGGCGGTTTTTTTATTCATAGTTTTTTTAAATTATTAATTTTTTCGGATAATTCCTGGCAACGTTTGAGCAGCGGCGTAACGGCGGCTGGCGGCGCGTTTTGGAGTTGTTTTAATTTGGCTAATAAGACCGCTAATTCTTCGCGCCAAATTTCGGCCTGCCAATAATCCAAAAGGTCGTCCAGTTCTCCGGCTAATTGATCCGCTTGGCCGTAAGCCACTTCCGCGGCCAGCGTCAATTCGTCGCGCCGCGGCGCCAGAGTCGCGGTTAATTGGTCAAATTTTTCCGACCCGATCCGCGCGCGGGCGACTGGCGCCAATGACGCGCGCCAAACCGTCAAACCGAAAACCGTCTCTTCCAGCCGTTCACGCCGCGAGCGTGCGGCCGGCGCCGGCGCCGCCGGTTGAATCGGTCCGCCGGCCGGCGGATTAACTTTTACTTTTTCCACTCCCTCTTTAATGACTTGATCCGGCAAACCTAATTGGACGGCAATTTGATTAATAAAAAAAGCTTGATCCAACGGGTTGGCCAGACGGGCGATAAACGGATAAACTTCCCGTTCAATGGCGTGGGCCAGCGCGCGCTGGCCGGCGCCGTTTTGATTAGGTTGTTGCCGTTTCAAAACCGTGAGCATAAAATCAATAATGTGAACGGCCTCGGCCACGGCGTGGCGCCACTGATTCGGATCGTTTCGGATTAAATCGGCCGGATCGCAATCATT
>ERZ1292629.4339-Hain-H43-01um-R1-4339-length-10414-cov-4_pt1 | contig 10414 bp, 10 predicted proteins | sample MGYA00564399_ERZ1292629 | MGnify/ENA primary metagenome ERZ1292629 (study PRJEB36523, sample SAMEA6512636) | groundwater metagenome | collected 2019-01-08 | study: AquaDiva: Metagenomics assemblies of 32 groundwater samples
AATATAAAAAGAGACGCGTTTTCTGTTGCAAAATTACTGACGTTAATTTCGCCACGGCCATATTTGTCCAGCGTTAAAAAATTGACAGCATATAAACCGCTGGTGTTTTTTACGATGTAGGGCACTTTAAACGAGTCTCCGCTACCGCTGGTGAATTTTAAAGTTAATGTCCCTTTGCCTCCGATTATTTTATACCAGCTTCCAGACCAGTTTTTTGTAGCTCCTCCGATGCTCAGAATGCTTTTCGGCACCGATGGCAAAACATTAATTTGGGGAATAACCCGAATATTATTCAGATTTTGGCTGGAATAACAATAATTTTTTCCGGCAGTACAGTCGTTAATTAAAACTGTTATCGTCCAATCGGTGAATATCTGGGAAAAATTTTTGTCAAAGCCATTTTTCAAAAGAGCATAGTTTATGCTGCCTATGCCAACCTTGCTTGACCTGAGTGAATCGGAAAGAATTTTAACGCCGTAATGGTCAACTAAATATTGGATAAAAAGATTGTCGACGCCGTAATCAGCCGGAATGTTTTGCCATTCAATCAAGGGGTCGTTTGGAGTATCCAAAAAATTTTTGACTCTTTTCTGCAGGTTGCTTCCGTCAAAAACCGAGTCGTATCCGCAGAGCGTAGGAGCGTACTCCGCCCTTGCCTCGTCCAGCCAAATATCTTCGCTTACGCCCCGAATCTGATCCTTTTGATTATAAGTGATTAAATGCATCAATTCGTGTGCTAAAAAGCTTTTGGCAAAAGATGTATTAATAAACTTTGAATTAAGGTAAACCATTTCCCTTTCGTTGGAATTTGGCACAGCCAATCTTTGCATTTCATCTTTTGATGCAAAATATCCTCCGGCATCCGACTGCATAGGATGGATTAAAACCGTAACTCTAACGTCCTTATCAATGCCGGGGCGCCACTCCAACCCGAAATTTGATATTAAGGTCGGATAAATGTTTGAGTGAAATTCTTTTTCTAAAGCGTCTAAAGATGCCAGTACCGTGTTTTTCTCAGCTTCGTTTATGGACTCCCACCACTGTTTGTCAACGTAAAAATAGGCGTCTTGGCCTACTTTTTCTAAAACGGCGGGAATTCTGTCCCGCTGGGAAGAATCATAGTTTGAATCAATAAAAAAATTTGCCGTCTGCCCCAAAACGTCAGATTGGGCGCGAGCCGGCGTGCAAAATGCCAATGAAAAAAGCAGCGCTCCAGAAAATAAAATTATTTTAGATTTCATTTGCATATTTGTTATACTATCATAATAAATTAGACAATCAAATGGTTGTAATATTTTTTATCTTCCAAATTTTCAAACTTGCCGCTTTTTATCGCATCCCTTATCTCAATAATCCCGTCTTTCACGTTTTTCTTAGGTTCAAAATTCAAAATTTTTTCTATCTTGGTAAAATCTACCTTATAATTTCTCTTGTCTGCCACATCGTTTATTGTTTTAATCTTTACCGACGGAATGCATTCTTTCACCAGGATGCCAACCTGATTAATGGTATAATTTTCGTTATTATTTCCAACATTAAATATTTGATTCCCCACTTTTTTTAATGGCGATTTCAAAACCATCAAAATTGCTTTGCACAAATCGTCTGTATGGATCAATGGCCTCCATTGCTCTCCCCCGAAAATAGTTATCTCTTTTTCCTTTACAGCTTTCTTCGTAAGAGTATTTACTACCAAATCAAACCTCATTCTGGGAGAGAGGCCGTAAACAGTTGAAAACCTTAAAATTGTAGGGCTGAAGTCTTTATCAATTAATTTTATCAACTCCCTTTCTGCATAAATTTTTGTCTCTCCGTAAAAATCGACCGGGAATAATTTCGAACCCTCTTTAGAAATTATATCTTCCTCGTTTTGCCCGTAAGTGCTGCAGGTAGATGCTTGAATGAATCTTTTTATGCCATATGCCTTGCATAGTTTTGCCACATATAAAGCGCCCAGATAATTGGTTTTTATCGCAACATCTTTCTGGCAGACGCAGGCGGGTTCGCCAACAATAGCCGCAAGATTGATAACTGCGTCCACGTCAGATATATTCCTGACAAAAGCTTCCTTGTCAAAAATGTCTGCTTTAATGAGCTGGAAGTTGGGGTTGCCAAGTAATTCCTCTAAAGAGTATGCGCCAAATAATAATTTATCAAGAACTTTTACATTATAACCCTCTTTCAACAGCTGCCTGGTTAACACCGAACCTATGTAGCCCGCCCCGCCGGTAATTAATACGTTCTTAACTTCTTTTTCGTCAAAAATTTCTTTTGCTGACGACAAAGAAGAATCTTCAACAAAAGAAGGCAATAATTCTGATTTAAAAATTTGCCAATAGACTCTTTTAGAAAAACGCAAAAGACTTATAAAGAAAAAAAGCAATATAGCATACAAAAAAACTATGAACCTGGAGAACCCTTCAAAATAAATCCAGTTTCGGAAGGCAAAAAGAGCCGCTCCAATTGTAAGCCCCGATATAACCACTGCTATAAACATATTAGGCAAATCGGTTAAGCTCACGTATTTCCAAGAAATCCGGTATAACCCCTGCGACACAAAAATTGGCATTGTCAAAAATAAAGCGAGAATCGTAAGGGCATAAAAATTGTCCATTCTTTCAGGAGGAATTTTTCCGTCGAATCTTAGAACAAAAGACAGCCAAACCGATATAATAATTAAAAAAACATCAAGCACCGCAAAAATGATGCGCGGATGGTTTTTCAATTTTTCAACTAAAAATTTCATAAAGAAATATTTTTCAATTGGTCAAATGGTATATATTTTTCTCTGGTCCCCCTTGGAACAATTCCTTTATTAAACGGGATGGGAGAAACAACTTTTTCGCCGTAAAGTTCTCTTCTTATCAATGTGTCTATTTCGTTAAATCCTACCATTGCTCTCATTATAGATGTGCCCGAAAGCCGCGGATTTATTTCAAAGACATAAAAACCTTTTTCCGTATTTCTCCCCTGTATATTTATAGGGCCTGTGGAATTTATTTTTTGAGCTATTTTTTCTGCGCACTCTCTTATATCTTTATAGTCATCAATTGTCCCCTGCGAATATCCGGATGACACAGCCAAAATATTATTTTTAGTTTCCGGCCTACGGTCTTTTATTTTAAGCTTGCTTGAAAGTCCGCTTAATATCTGCCTTTTCAAAGCAATGGATCCTAAAAATTCTCCTTTGAATGTAGACAAAACGCCAACAGTATACTCCTCTGAAGGGCTGCCGACATACTGCTGTATCAACGGCTGAAGGCCTTGCTTGAATAAATAATGGGTGAAAAAAATAAATTCCTCTTTGTCTTGGGCTATAAAAGTATTGACTGACGCTCCGCCTTGCTTTACCGGCTTAATAATGACAGGGAGCTTGTTTTCAAAAGCAAGAAAAGCGTCTGCAATTTCTTCCTCTTTTTCCGCCAAAACGCAATCCGGGCATAAAAATCCGTTATCTTTCAAAAAATTATACGTTTTCCATTTATCCATGCAAAGGTCTATTACCTCCTTATTATTGATCAGTAAAAGTATATTCTTTTCTTTGAAAAGCTGCCTGTTGTCAGACATCTTTTTTAACTCCGGTTCAGACCCGGGAATTATTACTTTAATTTTTTCTTTTTGGCAGATGTCAAATATTTTATTCAAATAATCATCAGCACCCGCCGGTGGTACCTGGCAATAAGAGTCCGCGTCAAAAAAACCGAAGCTTATCGGTAAAGCATCAACTGCTACAATGCGGTAAGGTGTTTTGCTAATCCCAAGGGTTTTAATGATTCCTTCTCCCGTGCTCCCGCCTCCAACACCTGTGACCAACACTGGGATTTCAATATCTTTTGTTATTATTTCCATTTTAAAAACTATTTTCCGGTTTTTAACATTGCGCCTAATTTTTTGTCAAAATTTTGTTTTTCAAGCGCTTTTAAAACCTTGCTGATATCATATTTTACTCTTATAATTTTAGCTTTTTTGCTTTTTGTGTCAAAAATGGCGCAAGAAGCTTTATTATTATAATCTCTGGGCTGGCCGCAAGAACCGGGGTTTATAATCGTTAAATTGCCTATTTTTTTAATCATTGGCCGATGAGTGTGACCCAAAATTACCAAGTCAGATTTTATTTTTTTAAACTTATCAAAATTATTAAAGTCTGGGTAAATATACCCCTCAAATTTATCCCAGGGGCTGCCATGACAGATCATTATTTTTAATCCGTCTATTTCTATTTTGGCAGAGCCATTTTTTATTTTTCTCAGATATTCCAGGTTGTTTTTAGAAATAATCTTTCTGGTGAAATTCAGGGGCGCCTTAATGAGCGGATTTTTAGACATGGTTATTGCGCCCAATAAATAAGCATCTTGGTTCCCTAAAACGCACTTTATATTATTTTTCTTGATTTCTTCTATAGCTTCGTTTGCGAAAGTATAGTACCCGACTATGTCTCCGGCGCACAAAATGACATCTGCTCTTTTCATCTTTTTCAAAACTGCTTTCAACCCATAAATGTTAGCATGAATATCTGAAATTATCCCAATTTTCATAAAATTTTTTTTATGATTTTCATAAAATTTCTCTTATCAAAAAAAACGCTTCGGCAGCCTTCAAACCCGCTTCCGACCCCCTTTTTTGGGCAAGCGCTTTTATTATTTTTAGAGAGCGCGGATGGGGATGGCTTTTTATTTCACCCTTATAGCAAGCCATTGCCTTTAATTTGTCTTTCAGAGTTTCTGATATATCAATGTAAATATTCGGAGAAAAAATATCGTATCTTTTGTTCGGCAAAAACCTTCCCCACTCGGTTTCGGAAAGAACCTCATATGCCATTATTCTTTTAATTTTGCTTCCGTTTATAGGCCTTGTCGCCACCAAAGCCGATTCAAAAATAAGGCGATGGTCTCGACTGAGGTCTCCTGCAAAAGGTATGTAAACAACTTCGGGATTTATCTCTTTTACGCATTCTCCAATAAAGTCATTCAGCTTTTTTTGGGGAACAGTGTCCAGCTTGGCTGTTGGCAAATCTAAAAAAAGAGTTTTTTTGATGCCAAGAACTTTGCTCGCATTTAAATTATCTTTTCTTATTTTTTTCATAAACTCCTCAGACCATTCTGGGGGGTATCCCTTAGTGACAATGCAGCAATAAACCTGATCTCCCGATTTTACATGTTTTTTGATAACGCCGCCACACCCCAAAACTTCATCGTCAGGATGCGGAGCTATAACTAAAATTTTCATAGCAGTTTTACTAATTCACTTTATATTATCATATTTCTATCTTAAATCAATAAAAAACTGCTTTGCGTAAGAACCAGCAAAGCAGTACTGAAATCAGTTGACGAAATGGATAGCCAAAGCTGTTGCTTCGGGTCTGGCAATCCTGGCATTGGCAATGCCCTGTTTTTGCAGCACCCTGACCCACTCCAAGGCCTTGTTCAGTCCGCTCTTCTCAAAGTGGCGGACGAATTCCTCTGCCATCTGGGCGTTGTCTCCCCATTTTTCAATAGGAATCCATGCTCCGTCTGACAAAAGAATAATCAGTTCAAGGTCGTTTGGAAGAAACAGGACGTTCCAGCGCTCTGAAACGCTGGGCTGGCCGTTCAAGACAGCATACAGAACATTGTCCTGCTTTCTCTTGAGCCCGGGAAATACCTTAAGAAAATATTCTTTTCTCGCGGCATTTTTGTCTTTCGCTCCTTCCACCAAATCCCGGTATATCCTTTCTCTCTCAAAGTCGGGCTGTGCATTATCTCCGCCCGCAATCTGAACCTTGCCTGATTTTGTTTTCCAGATAGTAAAGACGTCGGCTCCCCAAATGACCTGAGCGCGATTCGATCTTTCTTCCAACTTGAGACAAGAGAAGCTGGCATTCGCCAAGGTTCCTGCGTCATCTCGAGAAACTGCTGAACCCCTGTTTTGCTTCTGAGTTTGCCAAATTTCTTCGTTGGCAGACAACACAAGGTTTTCCAGCGACTGTGTCGGCAGGGCCAAAGCAAAAGTGTCGTGCACAATTTTGCTCACCATTTGGCTGCCAGTAAGCCCGCCCGGATAAATAAACGGTGGAGCATCCTGCGCATAATGCGGCTCGCTGCATCCGTCGGTGAGTGCTGCAAAAAGGCTTCCGGGAGCAACAAACCACCTATCGCCCGGGTCAGGGCAGATTACGTCGTCATAATCGTGCACAATCTGAATATTCATCTCCGAACTCCTGTTCTGGTGGACTCTGCTTATTGTAAAGGACTTCGTCTTATTTACTATCATATAATTTCAATTAAGTCAAGCAGTAACTTTTTTATGGAAATTTTTGATGACCGAACAGACTTTTCTCACCGAGGCCTCGGGCATGTCAGAATAAAACGGCAAATTCATAATATGGCCGCTTACGAATTCAGTGTTTGGCAAATATATATCTTTGTATTCTCTGTAAACCTTTTTTTTGTGTATGGGGGGATTAAAATAAACCCTGGTCTCAATTTTGTTCTTTAACAATTCGCGAAGCAGCTCGTCCCTTGGGGCTCCAAATTTATTTTCATCCACCAAAATTGTAAAGTCTTTATAGGTAGACACGCAGTCTTCGGTTATTTTTTGAAAAGAAATTCCGGGAACCAAAGCCAGCTCTTTTTTGTAAAGATTCGCCAGCTTCAGTCGCCTTTTTAAAGATTTTTTTAAAATTTTCAGCCCTTCTATGCCGACTATGGCGCCGAATTCATGCATTCTGGCGGCAATGCCCAAAAATTCTTCATCTCTGTTGTAGCTGTCTCCGTTGTTTCTGCCCATTTTGAAAATTTCAACAAGGCTGCTGTCATTTAAAGCTATTATTCCGCCCTCGCCCGCGGTCAAAACTTTTGTGGGAGTAAGGCTGAAAACAGAAACATCTCCAAAAAGAGCTATCGATCTGCCTTTGCATGTTGAGCCAAAGGCGTGGGCTGCATCATAAATTACCTTTAATTTATGCTTTTTGGCAATATTTTGTATTTTATCCATATTACACGGATTGCCAAAAATATGGGCGGCAAAAATAGCCGATGTATTTTGAGTTATTTTTTCTTCTATTAGGTTCGGGTCAATATTAAAAGTTTCCCTGTCTATATCCACAAAAACCGGCGTTAAGCCGCACCAAAGCAAAGAGTGCGCTGCAGATGAAAAAGTAAAGCTTGGCATAATAACCTCACCTTTTAGGTCAAGACACTTCAAGGAAATTATTATTGCCGAGGTGCCGTTAGATACGGCTATGGCATTTTTTACGCCTAAAAATTTTGCGCAATTTTGTTCAAACTGCCTTACATATTTTCCGTTTGTAAGCACGCCCGTTTTAAAAACGTCTTTGATTTTATCCTGCACGGGTTTTAGTTTCGGCAAAGTTGGCCTCAATAAGGGAATCATATTTTATTTTTTATTATGTTTTTACTGTCTGGCCCGCAGCAAAACAGCAAGTCAACAACAGACATATATGGCAGGAATCCCTTTTCTGCAAACTGTTGGAAGTATTTAGGATGCGAAAATTCCTGGAAAACAACTTCAATCCCATCTTTTTTAAACAAAGACAGGTCCATATAATTTTTCCCGCCGGGACCCGATAAATAGGTGCCGGCTCCAAAATGCTTTAATATGTTAACAAGCCTTTCTGCGCTTTTCCCTTCAATTTTTAAATCAGAACTTTTGGCAATTTTTACCTTAACATCCAAAAATTTTAAAATATTCTCTATCAAATAAAAATCCAAATCAGATATCTTGTCCCATTTTTTTAAAAAAGCATCTTCAAAAAATGGGAAATAATCTCGAAAGTGCGGGGCCTTTGAATAATTTGTATCCAGTAATCCCAACTGCTGTTCCTGCCATTTTTTTTCATTGTCAATAAAAACTTCGTTTATCTTCAGATTAGGCGAGCGGCCTTTGACAGGAACAGTAATCCATTGCCCGCCTTTTGCTGTCTTTATTTTATTCCTGTTTATAAAACCGTTTTTTTGGTATCCGACGTCATCTAAAACCACAAATATATCGCTTTTGCAAATTCTATCAAAGAATCCGAGCCATGGCAAATATTCCGGCTGATGTATGGTAGCAATCATTTTTTAAAAAATTTTATATATTCAGACAAACCTGTTTCCAAAGGAGTCGGGCGGAAAGAAAGCAATCTCTCTGCTTTTTTAATATCCGTAAAAAACCTGTGAGCCGGCCTTTTCCGGCAAAATTCTATCTTGGACTTGGACCCTGTCATTTTTACTATTTTTTTTGCCAAATCATTCAAGTTGGTTTCTTGGCCGCTGCCGACATTGATAATCTGGAACTTTAATTTGTCTATTTTTTCAAAAGCAGCGATATCTGCTTTAATTATGTCTTCTGACCAAACAAAATCCCAGCTTGAATTTTCAAAAATGCGCAAAGTAGCGCCTGAAAGCGCGTTTTTCATAAACGCTGCCGCACCTCCCCTGTTGCGTCCGGGCCCGTAGAGCACGCCGTATCTTAAACAAATTATTTTCAAGCCATATTTTCTGGCGTAAACTGCAGCAATTTCTTCGCCCTGTAACTTGCTTAATCCATAAAAGGTGCTGGAATTTTCAGGGCATTTTTCATCAACCGGCAAATACTTTAAATCTCTGCCATAAACACTCATTGAAGAACTGCATACAATCTTTTTAACACCGGCCAAACGGCAAGCTTCTAGGACATTGAGTGTCCCCAAAACATTTACATTAAAAAATAAAAACGGGTCTTCCTGGCCCGACTGCGGAGGCAAAGCCGCTGCCATATGAAACAATCCTTCCGGCTTGTATTTTTTGAGAATTTCCAGAATTTTATCAAAATTCGTGACGTCTCCTTTTACCCAGGTAAAATTTCGGCTCTTTGCCAGAGGCCCAATCCTATCCTCGCCGCCCAAGTCCACAGCTACAACCTCGTATCCCATTTTTATCAGGGCTTTACACAAATGTAAACCGATAAAACCGGCCGCTCCGGTCACTAAAATTCTTTTCCTTTTTTTAGCCATAAATTTTTTTATTTGTAATCTTCAACTTTTCCATTTTCGCCATACTGGCCCCTGCCCAACAGCACAATAAAGGGAGTTAAAAATAAAATTTTAAAATCCAGCAGCAACGACCAATTATTTATATACCATATGTCCCATTCTATTCTTTTTTTCCATGGCAGAATGTTCCAGCCTTTCAACATATTTATATTGGTCATGCCCGGTTCTACCTCGAGGCGCCGCTTTTCAAAAGCAGTATATTTCTCCACTTGGTGGGGCAACGCCGGCCGAGGCCCAACCAAAGACATCCTCCCCAAAAGCACATCAATAACCTGTGGAAATTCATCTATTCCAAAACGCCTTATAAAGTGTCCCACTCTGGTTATGCGATAGTCGTCATCAGTAATCTCCACGCCCAGTCCTATGTTTTGGGCATTTTCCACCATTGACCTGAATTTCCATATTTTAAAGGGCTTTGCGTCTTTGCCAATTCGCAATTGCCTGAAAAACACAGGCCCTTCAGAATCAATTTTAATAAGAATAGCTACCGCCAAAAATAACGGGCTTAAAATAATCAGTGCCGCCAGCGCAATTATAAAATCAAATATTCTCTTTATTGCTCTCTGAAATTTCATATTTTTTAGATATTTTTTCTTCCTTCAATATAAAACGAATGAGAAAAAAAGCAGAATACGGGGAATAAAAAATTAAAAAACCGATAAATTTTTGATTTTAAAACAAAATCTGTAAAAAAATCAGGGGCAAACGGAGAAAAATAAATGCCTTTGATTTCCACGCCGCTAAAATTTTCCACGGCCATATTTTTTTTCATATCGTAAGGATTATATCTTCTTAATTCGTTTTTAAAAAAAAGAGAGTCCGCCGACAAGCTGTTGAGTGTTGTAATAACAAGCAATCCTTTATTTTTTAAAACCCTCCTCATTTCTCTTAAAGCTTTTTTATAATCGTAGACATGCTGGAAAACCCCAGAACAAATTACAACATCAAAATAATTATCAAAAAAGGGCAACTTGCAAACTTCTGCTGTTCTGTAATCAATAGATTTGTCTTCTGTCCTTTCTTTTGCAGCCCTGACCATTTCTTCAGAAAAATCAACTGCACAAACCTTGAATCCCCTTTTTACCAAAAGCCTGCTGAAAGTCCCGGGGCCGCATCCGACATCAAGCGCCAAGGAATTACGGATATTTTTTTCTGGAAAATACTCAAAAAAATATTTAATATAATTTTTTAATCCGCTTTCTGACCATTGTGAAAGCTGGTAGTCATTGCCACCGGCTTTCGCAAAAGCGGAAAATTTTTCCTTCCAAACTTCTTCTATGTTCTGCATTTTTTCTCTTCTAACTTTTTGTATTCTTCTAAAATTTTATTGAAAATTTGCCTTTCATCAAAATCTTTTTCCGATTTTATCCTCGCGGCTTGTCCCATTTTCCTGGCTGCCTC
>ERZ1292629.4341-Hain-H43-01um-R1-4341-length-10412-cov-7_pt1 | contig 10412 bp, 12 predicted proteins | sample MGYA00564399_ERZ1292629 | MGnify/ENA primary metagenome ERZ1292629 (study PRJEB36523, sample SAMEA6512636) | groundwater metagenome | collected 2019-01-08 | study: AquaDiva: Metagenomics assemblies of 32 groundwater samples
ATGGGCTGCAAAATTCAGAATGATTTCAGGAAGGCCATTAGATGAGGCAAATCCTATTTTAGATACTGATTTATTATTAGGAGATATCAGAGCAAGAATTGCTATTATTCAAGAGCCTTTATCTCCGAGTGGAATTTCATATGCAATAAGAAGGCACAGAGAGCAGCCTTGGACACTTCCTCTTTTTATTAAAAATAGAATGCTTAATAGTTTTGCAGCTGGCTTAATGAGTTTTTTAGTTGATGGAAGCAGGACTCTTTTGGTTGCAGGAACAAGAAGCTCTGGAAAAACTTCTTTATTAGGGAGCTTGTTGTTAGAAATCATGCCAAAATACAGAATAATTGTCTTGGAAGACACGATGGAGCTTCCTATTGATGCTTTAAGAAAATTAAAATATGATATTTTAAGAATGAAAGTAAGAAGTGCTTTATTAAAAACAACTAATGAAATAGCTGCTGATGAAGGAATAAGAACATCTTTAAGATTAGGAGATTCTTCATTGATTGTTGGAGAGATAAGAAGTTTAGAAGCACAGGCATTGTATGAAGCAATGAGGGTTGGTGCTCTTGCAAATGTTGTTGCAGGAACAATTCATGGTGCTTCACCTTATGCTGTTTTTGACAGAGTTGTCAATGATTTGAAAGTTCCTATTACAAGTTTTAAAGCAACTGATTGCATTATTGTTGCAAATCCTGTAAAGACTGCTGATGGATTAAAATCAAATAAAAGAATTATTCAGATTGCTGAAGTAAGAAAACACTGGACTCAAGATCCTTTGGAAGAAAGAGGATTTATTGATTTATTAAATTATAATGTTGAGAAAGATGAGCTAGAAGCTTCTGATGAACTTATTAATGGGGATTCTGAAATTATTAAAAGCATTGCAGCAGGTGTAAAAGGCTGGGCTGGTGACTGGGATGCTGTTTATGATAATATTTTATTAAGAACAAAAGTAAAGCAGGAAATTGTTGATGTTTCTGAAAAATCAGGCAATCTTGATATTTTAGAAGCAAGATTTAATTCTTTATCAAATAATATGTTTCATGAGTTTTCTAGAAAAGTTCAGGAAGAAGTTGGATTGCCTGTTGGCAGCAAGGTATTTCCTCTTTGGCAGAAATGGCTTAAAGAGCAGGTAAGAAGCAAGAAAGTTTAGGGTTTTAAATTTAATTAAGCATATTTCTTTTACAAAAGAAACAAAAGAGATTAACATATCTAAGAAGCTGCTGTAATTAAGATTTGCAAGAGTTAATATTTCTTTTTTAAGATTTCAGATATTATTATAAATGTTTCCATAATATTTATAAAGTAACTTTAAGTTACTAATAGTAACTATGGACTCTGTTGTAAAGATAGACACAGAAATATTAAAAGAAATAGAGAAATTTCTGGAAAACAACAAATATAAATATTCTAGCAAGAAGCAGGTTGTTAATTTAGCTTTAATAGATTTTTTAAAGTCAAATGGATTTAAGTTTAATGAAATAAAAAGAGGCAAAAACAAAAGAGGTAGATGATATGGATGTAAATGAGGTTTTAAAAAAATATTCAAGAAAAATAGAATCTGACATGAATGGATATAATTCGCTTGGAGGAAATTTTTCTTCTGATGAAAATCCTGAAATATCAAGAGAATTCTTGCAGTTTAAACAGGACATGATGCCTGAGTTTTCTAGATTTGAAAGATGGTGCAATTCTGTTGGAAAAATCATCAAAATGAGATTGTCTGCAAAAGACAATGAAAAAATAGGAAGAAAATTAAACATTGCTCATCTTAATGTACATCCATGGCAGGTTGTAAGCCTTGCTTTAATGAGCTTGTTTTTATGCTTTTTTTTAGGAGTTTTATTAAGTGTTGCAATATTCTTGATTAGAGGAGATTTTCCTATTTTATTCTTATTTTTGATTATTATTTTTTCTTTTTTTGTATTGTATTATATTTATTCAATGCCTGACAGGCTTGCAAACAAGTGGAGATTAAAAGCAAGCTCGCAAATGGTTCCTGCTATTCTTTATACTGTTGTTTACATGAAGCACACTAGCAATCTGGAAAGAGCAATGGGTTTTGTAGGGCAGCATATAGGAGCTCCTTTGTCTTTAGATTTTAGAAAAATTTTATGGGATGTTCAGACAGGAAGATTTTCAAATATTAAAGAAAGCATTGATAATTATCTTAAGCAATGGGAAGATTATAGCATTGAATTTATTGAAAGCTTTCATTTAATAGAGTCAAGCTTGTATGAGCCAAGCGAGCAGAGAAGAGTTCAGATTTTGGAAAGAGCTCTTCAAGTTATATTAGATGGTGTTTATGACAAGATGCTTAAATTTACTCATGATGTAAAATCTCCTTTGACTAATCTTTACATGCTTGGAATCATTCTTCCTACATTAGGACTTGCTCTTCTTCCTATGGCATCTTCTTTATTGCAGGGAAAAATTACAGGAACTCATGTTTTTGTTTTGTTTAATTTAATTGTCCCATTCTTGGTTTTTTACATGACATCTGAAATTTTGTTAAAGCGTCCTGGTGGTTATGGAGAAACAGAATTATTTGAAAATAGTCCTTTATATTCTAAATATAAATCTAAAAAACCTTATTTGATTGCATTTTTAATTGCTTTGCCTATTTTTATTTTAGGAATTTCACCTTTGATTTTTGGATATTTTAATATGGATTATAAATTAGCAGATTTGCATCTAGGAGTTTTTGGAACAGGAAATGTTTTTGATTTTCAGGAAAATACTCTTGGAGCTAAAGTCGGGCCTTTTGGAACAGTTGCCTTGTTTTTGAGCTTGCTTGTTCCTTTGAGCTTTGCTTTGTTTTTTGGAATTGCTTATAGAATGAAAACAAAAGAAATAATAAAAGCAAGAGATTCTTCCAAGGATTTGGAAAAAGAGTTTGTAAATTCTTTGTTTACATTAGGAAACAGAATTGGAGATGGTGTTCCTGCTGAAATTGCTTTTGCAAAAGTTGCAGAATCTACTAAAGGGCAGAAAACACAGGAGTTTTTCCAGATTGTTAATTCAAATATTCAGTCAATGGGAATGGGATTAGATGAGGCTATTTTTAACAAAAGAAGAGGAGCTTTGATTTATTTTCCATCTACTTTAATTGCAACAAGCATGAGAATACTTGTTGAAAGTGTTAAAAAAGGATTAAGTATTGCAAGCCAGAGCTTAATGAGCATTTCACAATATATTAAGAACATACAGAGAATAAATGAAAGATTAAAAGATTTGCTTGCAGATGTTATAAGTGACATGAAAAGCAACATGACTTTTTTAGCTCCTTTGCTTGCTGGAATTGTTGTTGGATTAGCTGCAATGATTACAAGCATTTTAGGAATATTAAGCAATTTAATCACACAAGGATTAGGAACAATGGAGCTAGGGCCTTTTGGACAAATAGGAGGCATTATGAGAATTTTTGAAATAAGCTCTATGATTCCTCCTTATTATCTGCAGATATTTATTGGAATTTATATCATACAGATAACTTTTATCTTGTCAAAAACACTAGTAAGTGTTGATGCAGGAGAAGATAAAATAAAAGAAATGAACGAGACTGGAAAAAATCTCTTGATTGCAACAGGATTTTATTTAGTTGCAAGCTTTATTGCTGTTTTGGCTTTGAGCTTGCTCGCAGGGGTTGTATTGAGAGGATTAATGACTGCATAAACTTAACATAGTTAAGTTTATTAATATGTTAATATTTTTTAGTTTATGAAATGTAAAAGAGGATTGAATAAAAAAGCAGTTGCTAGAGCAATTATAGGCTTAATAATAGCATTATTATTTTTTGCTGTATGTTTGGGAGTGTATTTTGTTTTCAAATATATTTTTCCTGATCAGTTTTCTGGATTTATGAAAATCTTAAGAGGTAATTGGGGAGGTGGATAATGGATAGATTAGTAAGGGATTTTCTTATAGGATTAGGAGTTGTAGCAATAATAGCCGCTTTTCTTTTTGGATGGTTTGGAAAGGATCTAGGGTCCATTCTAAAGAATATATTTTTAAGAAAATGATAAAAAATAAAAAAGCAAGTGTTACATGGTTGCTTAAGATTGTATTAGAGCTTTTAATTGCAGGAATTGTAATTTTCTTGCTGGTTTATTTTTTAGGAAGACTTTTAGGATTTTGGGGCGGCTCAGAAGCTAAAGATGAGGCTTTGAGAGAACTAAATAATATAGTTGAGTATTCTAGAAAAGTCTGCAATGGAGAAATTCCTTTTGGGAAATTAGTTATCTATGCGCCTGAAGAATGGTGGTATTTTGCAGGTTTTAGATCTGATTCTACTCACAACCGCATTATTTCTATAGATTCTAGTAGCGAAAGAAATAGTGGGGAATGTTTATGCACTTATAGCAGAATTCCTAATTATTTAGATGAGGAGTGGTGTAGATGCGATTTGTTTGATTTTACTTTTTATGAAGGTATAAATCCTAGAAGTTCTCTTGCTTTTAATATAGAACAAACTCCTTCGATGGTTAAGATTAGTTGTTCTGATGGAAAACATGTAAACATAGAGCCATGGGGTTTTGTTGGAAGAGTTGGAGGAGAAACTGATTCAAATAAATTTGCTATGACACAATTGGAAGCAATTATTGATTCTGCTGATAAAGCTTGTGAAGAAAAGACTACTAAGAATTTTTATATCCCAGATATTATTGATAATTCTGATCATTTTTGGCATTTTTATTTGACAAGTAAAACTAATACAGGTGAATTAGAAAATATAGAAAATATGCCTAATATAAACAAAGGAGATTATTTTGCAGATTATTTATGCTCATATAGCAGAAGATTAACTGTTTTTGAAACTCCTAGAGCAAGCTGCAGATTCAGTGGGAAAGAGTATAGAATTGCAATTAATAACGGAAATAATTATGAGTTTTGCGTTGGTGATGATGGTATTGATTTGGAAATAAGCTGTAATCCTGAAGCAAGTAAATCTTATATCCATATACAAATTAATGAAGAATCTGTTGATGCAAATTGCTAAAGTTTATTAAATAAAGTATCTAATTCAAAATATGATAATAAAAGATAAGAGAGCAGATAGTGACAAAAGTATTTTTACAAGCATGATGGATACTATTTTGTGGCTTGTTTTTATTGTTATCGGGCTTTTAGTTGTTGCTGCTACTGTTTACATTTTAAGATATAAATAAACTTTTATATTTGTTTTAAGGTAATATTTATAAGTTTGATATTAATCATTTAATTATGAAATATAAAAAAGGGGATTTGCATTGGGAGGTAATTGTATCTGTTGTTTTGGCTCTTGTTGCGTTTGCAATAATATTTTATTTTGCATATACTTCTGAGCTTTTTTCATCTACAAATTCTGCTGCAAAACAAGCTTGCAGAAGTTCTGTTATTGCTAGGGGAACAATTGGCAGCAGAGGTGCAACAGCAGGACTTGTTGGCTTAGAATGTGATACTTTTAATGTTTGCATTTACAAAAACAAACCTGAATGCCCAAGCATGAAAACATATTCTGATATTCAATATATAAAAGTCAAGAATAAAGATGAGGTTGTTAAAGCCATTGCTGATGTTTGGGCAGAAGCTCACTGGGTTTTAGGAGAAGGACAATATAATTGGGCAGACGTATATAAATATCAAGAGAGACAATGCGCTAAAATATTTAGAATCGGTTTTGATGAAGGAATCATAAATGAACAAAAGGAAAAGAAAAATTTTGATTTAGATACTAATAATATCGCTTATTATATGGCAACTAATAAACCATTCTACGGAGTTTATGATAATTATTGGGGTTATATCTCAGGCTCTTTAAATTCTCCGATAGTAGAAAAGGATATTAATGCAAGACTTACTCTGTCTCTTAAAGACCAATACTATTATTATAATCTTGATTTTAGCAAAACTTATATTTTTATTTCTCAGATTAAAAGTGCATCATGGATAGCTTCTAGTACTCTTACGCCATCAAAAGCGTCTTGGTGGTACATGTATCCTATTTTAATTCAAGAAGATGATACTACCAAGCAACAAGCATTAGAATGCGGATATTTCTTAATTTCAGATAAAATAAAAACTCCAAGTTAAAAGAGGCAAGAATGTTGATAAAAAATAAAAAAGGTGTTGATGATTTGTTATTTATGACTCTTGCATTTTTGTTCTTTGTTACAGTTTTTGGATTATCGGTTTTATATTTTGCATCGCATTCAAAAAATGCAGCTGTTCTTCAGGAAGAAATATATGCAAAGAAAATTGCATTGATTATAGATTCTGCGCGTCCTGGAACTAAAGTTATTTTAGATGTTTCAGAATTAGTTGATATTAAAGAGAAAAATAAGTATGCATCAACATCTCCTATTATTCATATTGATAATGATGGGCATTGGATTCAGGTTAATTTGGGAGTTAAAGGTGGAATTACGTATAGTTATTTTAATGATGTTCATGTTGTTTGGGGCGTGGAAGGAAATAAATTAACAATGGATATAAAGAAAAAATGAAAAAGGCAACAAATTTTTATGATAAAAAAGCAGGTTCAAGAATATTATTAGTCTATTGGTATATTTTGTTTTTGATTGTTGCAATTGTTGTTCTTATAACAACCAGCTTATTTTATTCAGGTGCTATTGATGTTAAAGAAGCTGAAGCTAAAATATTGCATGATAAAATAGTTGAATGCTTAAATAATCATGGGAAATTAAATTCTGAAATTGATTATAATGATGTTAACTCGCTTATTAAGAAATGTGATTTTTATTTAAATGCTGAAAATATGGCAAATTATTTTTTCTTGATTCATATTTATGATAAAAATGATGATATTATCAAGACTTTGAAATTTGGACAGCCTTCTATTAAACTTGATTGTGATATGAATACAAAAAGAGTTACTGGGAGAACTATTGCAGGCTGTTCTGAAAGAGAAATGTTTGCTCGACAGCAAAATATTTTTCCTGAAAAATCAGAGGAAATTAAAATAAATATTTTTACAGGGGTAAGAAAGTAAGATGGTGCTGAAAAAAAATAAAAAAGGGTTGCTGGGAACTGGATATACTTTATTTTTTGTTACTATAGGTGTTATAATTTTGATGATTATTCTTCTTATTGGTGCATTTGCGCTTGCAATTGTTGATCATATTTCTAATACTTTTAATCCATTTAAAGAAAAATCAAGTGCTCTTATGATTGACTTAAAATATAATGAAGATAAAGTTGATTATTTTTTTAATTATAATATAAGATTTCCTAGTGATGAAGATTCTCTTAGGATGAGAGATGCAATCTCTTATACTCTGAAAAATAAAGATAATAAAGAAATTGTAAATAAATTAAAACAAAAAATAGAATTAGTAATAAATAATATTGATTTTAAAGACAAATTAGACAAAAAAATAGATACTCTTATTATAGAATATCATGGGGATAAATTTGAAATTCAGATGGGCTCTAAACGTTCTCGTCCTAATACTGTTGGGATGTTAGGATATTATAAAGTTGCTATTCCATTTGAAAACTCGTACTATACTATTGATATTGGCAATAGACCAGAGGTATAAAATGACAAGAAATAAAAAAGCAGATTTGGCAGGATTTGTGTTTATTGTACTAGTAGCTTTAATTGTATTTAGCCTCTTGGGAATATTTTACAAATCAAAATGGGATTTTAAAGGAGAGGTTTATACAGGATTTTTAGATAATTTTGCTTATGTAAAAATGAACATAGAAGAAGACTCTTTGTTTTTTCATTCAGAAGATGTAATTTTTGGAAGATATTATAGCATTGCTAGAAATAATCAATTTATGAAAAATTCTTGCCCAATGATTAATAATCTAAAGGAATTTTGTGAGATAGACCCTGAATTAAATGATTTTTTTAAAACTACTCTGCAAGAAAGTCTTGATAAAAGAAAATTTGAATCTGGTTATGAAAATGCAAATATTGAAACAAAACTTGAAAATAATAATTTTAATGTAAAAGTATCTGGCTTAATTACTACGTGGGATATTAAGCAAACACCTACTACTTGGAAGATTGATGTTGAGGATTTAGATAAACTTTTAAATCCTGATTCTACTATGCAAATTGAATATTCCCCTGAAATTAATTTTAGTTTTAATTTTAATGATTTAGGGGTGAACAGCTTTGAAGAAATCTGGGATTATGAAGAAGTTTGCAGAAATGAAAAAGGAAAAACTAAAGAGGAATTTCAGGCTTGCTTGAATGAAAAATTAAAATATTTTGATGCAAATGTTCTTCCTGAAATTGAATATAATTCACAAAAGTATTATATTGTTAGATTAACAAGCAAGAGAAAGTTTTTGATTGATGATGAACTAAAGTCTATAGAGATTAAATTTGCTGTGCAAAAGCTGGATTGATTATTTTTTAATTCTTTAGATTTTGATATTTCTGAAATAATGTTACAGAATGTTTGCAGAGGAACAGATGGTTAAGCTTTGCTGGAGAAGAGCTGCTTGATATTTTGCAAAGATTTCAGATAATTCGAGCGAGCCTTTTAAGGCGAGCGAGGATGCAGCTATTATAGCAAAACATAATAAGATTTATAAACATAATAAATATTATATGAATATGAAATTGAGGAAGATTAAGAATAAGAGAGGAGATACATCTTTTGTAGTAGTCGTGGTTATCATATCTATTATGTTTCTTGCAGTTGCAGGCTATTTGATTTATCATTATCTTTATAAGACTCCGACAAGAATCTGGAATAATGCTCCAGAGGTTGCAAGGATTACTGCCATCGCAAATTGTAAAAGCAGTTGCTTGAGTGCACCCTTGACTACTCTTTGGACTTTTTGTTGTCAACAAATGGATTTGCAGACAGGTGAACTTTATTGTTATGATCCTCCGTTACTTACTGCAGTTCAAACTGATACAACAATTTTTCCATTAAAGAACGATGACGGTTCTTTTAAGATGTGTACACAACCTAAAGAAACTCTTTGTGCAGCTTATGCAGACTGTAAGACTGGTGCCTCTTCTGCTATCTCTGGTTGTTCAAAAAATAATATAGCTGCCTGTACTAATGCTTTGGATGAGTGTTTAAATGCATATAGTGGTACTTGGTTTGAAGCTAGTTCTCAATGTATTAGTAGTAAGAAAGAACAAACTTTGTCTAAAAGTGGAAACGGTATTTGTTGTGTTCCCATTTAATTTCCATTTAAAGAGCCATCTTCATTACCTTTTATTTCTTACTAAACTTTATAAAATCTAATTCTTTAACTTATTTATGTACACTGAAAAAATAGATGAAAAAGGTATTTTCAGAAATAGATTTTTTATAACCAAAAGAGGGCAGGCAGTTTCTGATGCTGTAGTTAAAATAATTCTTGTTCTGTTTATTATTGGAATAAGTTTTGCTGTAATATACGGGGCATATAGAATTGGCCAGAGTTTTCATAGAAATATTCCAAGAGCAGATTTAACATCTGCTATTACCGGATGCCAGCTTTTATGTGATATGATATCTTATACCAAAGAAGATTTTTGCTGCGCAAAGAAAAAAATAGGAAATGAGATGTTTCCTTGTGCACATGATTTAATATATGATAGCCTGAAGAAGTGCAAGTATAACAAGCAAGAATGTTTAGACATGATAAGTTCTGGAAAGTGCACAGATGTTGAAGTTTCTATTTATGATATTAAAAATGATGGAGATTGTAAAAAGGTAGGGGGAAAGTGGGTTACAAGAAAATGCATTGATGGATTTGAGAAAGTTATACTTGGTCCCGAATTTTCAGATGTTTCTGATGAATCAAATAAAGATCTTAATATAGATGACAAGGAAAAGTGTTGTGTAGAATCTATAAAGTATAAATGCGAATGGGAAAATCTTGGAAGATGGACAAAAGATAAATGTCTTGAGAATTTTGAAGAAGAGAGTGCTGCTCTTTCAGATGGGGAGTATAAGTGTTGCATACCTATTAGATTTTATGATGATAATCTTAAACAATGTGAAGCAAATTGCAATGTAATTTGGAAGGGTTCATGGGTTCAGAGAGCTTGTATGGACTCAGAATCATTTTTTCTGGTTCCTAGTGGAGATGGTTATGTAGCTGAGTATGATAGTCTAGAACTAAAAAGGGAGGTTTATGTTGACAGATATTTACAAACAAAACCTTGTTCTAGTGTTCCTGGCATAGGCAATTTTAAATGTTGTACTAACAAACCTTTTAATGAATGTAAAGCTAATTGCGAATCTGATGGAGATGCTATATGGACCCAAGAAGAATGTGCTCCTGAAAAAGTTTTAATTATCTATTTTGGGACTCATCCAGATGATGGATTTTGCTCAGAATTTGCTGATGATTATTGGAAATGTTGCTCTGCAACAAAGATTTAATCTTTTTCACGCAAAAATATCAAAGAAAAATATCCAGGAATATTCTTTGAATAAGAATAATAA
>ERZ1292629.4342-Hain-H43-01um-R1-4342-length-10412-cov-7_pt1 | contig 10412 bp, 6 predicted proteins | sample MGYA00564399_ERZ1292629 | MGnify/ENA primary metagenome ERZ1292629 (study PRJEB36523, sample SAMEA6512636) | groundwater metagenome | collected 2019-01-08 | study: AquaDiva: Metagenomics assemblies of 32 groundwater samples
AGAGAATAGAATGAATCAGACATTGAAGGCTCAATCTTAATAAGATTGTGTCCGTGATAACCTGTAAGAATTTGAAACTCTGCAGCAACTTTAGTTACTCCTGCATAGGTTTCAAGAAGAGTTAAAGCTCCATTAGACGTAGGTGTAATTTCTATATGAAAATGATTATTCTCTCCAATCCACTGTAATTCGTATCCTGCTACTACTGCACCAACAAGAGCAGCACCATCATCCAGTGTCACAATAGTGACTGCTTTTGTATTACTAGTGATAGATGCTGTTCCTGTTATCATAGTTTATTCCTTAAGAGTTGATTAACGATTAATTAACTGCTATTAAGATTTTTTTTCTTTCTTATTCAAGTCATTCACTATCTGTTTATATTTCTCATTTTCCTGTTTTAATTGTAAAACTTGATTATTCAAATCAAGAATCATAGAATCTCTTTCTTGAATAATCTGACAAAACATTAATTCTCTTTGCAGATCTTTTACTTCCATTTCATTTTTCCTTTAAACAAAAGCTATTTCTTTTAAAGCTGAGCCGTTATAAACATATAATTTGCCTGTTGAGCTATTATAATTTATATCTCCTTCCACTGTCGTTGAAGGATTTCCAGGAAATGGATTTAGGTTTATTTGCCCTCTTACTCCAGAAGAAGAAAATTGACCTCCACATAAATTATCACTATGTGCATATATTCCATATCCATCAGTGCTAGTTGCTATTACTCCATACCCACTATAACTTCTTGCCCTGATAGCATGTCTTGAATTTCCACTATTTATAGTTCCAAAGTTACCAATGATATAATCACTTCCATCATTAGTAATACCGATAGTACATAGTAATTCATATGTTGCATCTCCCCTATTCCCTATAAAAGCAATGTCATTTGTAGACGCCTGTATAATAACTCGTTGCAGACTAGAAGCCGTTTGCAAAGTACTCCCTGTTATAGTTCCTGCTATAATATCCTCAGCAGCAACGCTCTCTGCGGTAACTCCAGTAACAGTTAAATTCCCAGATGTATCCCAATAAAGTTTATTACTTGCCCCTAACCAACCCGAACCATCAATAGAAATCTGAACTCGTTGCGTTCCAGAACTATTATAAGCTTTTAATCCAGTTTCATCTATTTGTACTCTTGAGCCACCTTCTGTTCCTGCAATATATGTTCCCGCTGTAACTTTTCCTAAGTCTGCTGTAATCGCAGATAGTTTATTAAAGCCCGCTTCATAAGCTGATATTCTGAAATGTTCAGAGGAAAGCATCATTAAAACATCACATTTACCAGAAACAGCTTCTTTTATTTTGGCAATAACAACCCATGATTGATTTGCATCATCTTCAACATCGGTTGAACTTACTAAATAAAGATTCTTATTACTTCCCATCTTATGAACAAGAAATTTAGTACCTGAAACAGTTTGTGCTATTGCGGCATCTGTATAGTTACTACGTCCTGAATTATGAACATCTTTATCTGATGTTCCTGTATTTGCTTTTCTTTTAAGAGCATTAGCTCCACCTGTCCATGTAACAGTTGTCGCAGAAACAGCATCAACAGAGCCAGTAAACTTATAAATTGCCCATTTAGAAGGAACGTCATCTGCCGACCCTATTATTTCTGCACTATGGGTTGCCCATGTTTCAGAACTGTCATCTGTATGAGACCATTCTCCACTTTGTTTAGCTCTATTTACATACTTTATTCTTCCAAAATATTTATATCCTACAAGACCTTTAACAGTATAAGTATCTTCATCAGCATCTATAGTTACTTTACCCTTTAGAACCTTATATCCTCCAGATGTAACTCCTGCATTTGCCTCTGCTTCTGTAGGCTGAAGAGTAGCCGAACTATTTTTTACTGCTCTCCATTGAAAAGTGTAATAGTCTTTATCTAAAGATGAATCCAATGTCCATGAGAACTTAACATTTGTATCATCAATGATTTCTCCAAGAATTACAATATCATCTGCTCCAGTAGGTTCTATTATCTGCGTTTTTGAATCATCTTCACTTGCTCCGGGAACAAATGAATCTGAGATAGATGAAATAGTTCCAACACCATAGGCATCGTAAGGCACGACAGCAGAATAATAGGTTTTCTTCCTGTCTAATTTCTTTATCTCTATTTCATAAGAAGCATTATCAACTTCATCTTCTGTAGAATCAACAGTTATTTGAGCAGAAATCTTTTTCTGCCTCAGAATACACCAGTGAGTCCATACAACTGTACCATCTGTAACTGTAGGATGTAATGTTCCAATAGAAGGTTTTGTAAATGTAGGCGCTGTATTTCCTGTCGTTCCTGCCGTTGTGCATTTATAACAATGTCCGTTTAAATCAGGAGGGTAAATTACGTTCCCATTAGCTCCTGCAACATAAATAGTCCCTGTTTTATGTCTGGTTGCTCCAAATGCCCGAGCTACCTGAGATGCAGAGCGACCACCTGTAGTATCTCCTGCTACAAGTAGCATAAAATAGTTTATATCATATTCATCAGGAGGATGACTAAATTTAACTTCCGCCCCATTAAGAATAGTTTCTACATCAGGCTTAATAAGTGTCACTCCATCCCTCTTAAGCATATCTGGAGCTTTATTTGTAACTATTTTAGCTACAGTTATGCTGGATAGTACACTCCAGCCATTAAGTGTTTTTACAACTATTTTTATTTCTCTTTGAGGTATTCCATAATAAGCCTTATAATAGGCATGATTCTTATTGTTCTTATAAGCCTTAAACATCTCTCTACTATCATCAATAGCATTATCTACAGTATATTCAAAAGTATTTTGCTTCTGTAAACGAATTCTAAGAGGTCTTTCATTTACCTTGAGTCCTGCAATTTTAACTGTACTAGGTATTCCACTAGGATAGATTTCAACAAGATATTTTATATTTTCATTTACAACACTAACTTGCTGATGAGCATAGCTTTTTTTGGATTCTTCATCTGATGCATAAGATGCTTTCTCACTCCATCTAAATTTAAAACTATTACCAAAAACATTATCTGAAGAACCTCTATTCTCTATTTCTAAATCAGATACTCCATCAGGAGTAGGTGGATTTATTGTAATACTATATTCTGTTGCATCATCAAGTTCTTGTTTTGCCCCTGTAGAAGAAACACTACAAGCTTTCACATAATATTTATTTAAAGGTTCAATAGGTTGAATATAAAAAACTCCGTTAGATAGTTTATCTATTTTACAATAAAGCTCATATTCAGAATCTACACCTGCTTTAACATAAACATCAGAATAAGCCCAAAATGAAGAATCTGCAGGATAGGTAAAAGTTCCCTTTATTCTCCAATTAGGTACAGAATTATCTAAAAACAATTCTTCTTCAAGACTTGTAATAATTACTTCATCCGGAGGTTCCATAGGATCTGGAAATGTTGTATCAGATCCAGGTAATATATCTTCAGTTAGAGATTCATAATCATAATCTGTTTCTGTATACTCTAAAAGAACTAATCTTACTGTAGCATTAGGAAATAGCCCTACAGCTTCTACCCAAAATTTCTTTTGTGTCCACCCAGGTATACTATGTGTAAGTTTAACACATCTACCAACTGTTAATTTTTTAGCCTCCTCTTTAGCTGTAAGTTCCACTCGAATATTATTTCTAGATTCTTTTCTAACTACCTGACAAATAGTTTTAGCTATATACTTATTAGTTGTAAAAGGTAAATCCAACGTGATGTTGGACTTAAGACCGTTATCATCTTTAAGATATAAATTATCTTCATCTATTTTTGGCCAGATTACAGTATCACTTTTCCAGTCTGTATCAGGATTGATAAAGGAAGCCTTTACAGTATTAGGCATACTTCCAGCACCTAATAAAGAAAATGACCAATCACCTATAATATTATTTTCAGTTAATTCAAATGTTTCAGGAACTACAACTTTAGGAATAAATATCTTCCACTTTCCTGCCTGTTTATATAATTTTCCTCTACAAGCAGAAAGAAGTTTCTCCCTATTGGAACTAATATCCTCACCTGTATCAAGTAAGCCATTACAGGTAAACCTTTTTATTTGAGAAGATGTAGTAGTTGAAGCAGCTAATGGAGTTACACTATCATCTAAAGAGGTATCAGCTATCAAATCTACATATGAAGTAGTTCCTACATCTACATCAACTAAATGCTTATAAGTTAATCCTGTACCTGTAGTAGATGTAAATCCTTCAGATCTATAAATTCTAATTTTAGTAACTTGATTATCATCAGAATCAGGAAACCCTGTAATTCTAATAGCAGTATTATTACTTTTAGTCTTAAGTCTCTTAGAAGCAGGACTTGGAGCAGTCTCTTTTCTAGGAGTAACTGAAGTTACCAATGCAAATTTATATCTGTAGTATCTACTATCATCTAAAGCCGCATTAGCATAGTTTGTAAATGTAGCTGTAATTGCTCCTGTAGGTGCAGTTGGAGGTGATATTGAAGCACTATGAACTTCTCCAACATCTACATCAGCTACATTATCAATAAAGGTTGTTTCATCCGCATCTATTACACCTACATAAAAATAACTACCTGTTCCATCTTTTTGACGATATATTTTCTTTAATGTTATATTAGACTCACCTGAATCTAAAATTCCTGTTAATCTTATTCTACCATAACTACTCGATACAGACATAGAATTAGATTCCGGAGATAACTCTGATTCATATGAAGTATAAGAGGTTCCTTCATCATATATAGTACTTCCATAATCATAAGAATACTTATATTTGTAAGTAGATCCAGAAGTTAACCAGTTTTCTAATCTCTCTACAATTTCAATTTTAGGTGCTTTCTTTGGAGGATCTACAATTTGATGATCAATTAACTCATCACAATAATTTGCCTCTGCAATAAAACTATCTGTATCAATACCTGTAGTAAGACTTGCACTAGTTCCATATTTAACATTAATTAAATAATCTAAAGTAGCTAAAACAGGATTTGAGTTATAAGATACTTTACCTAAATAGATTGTACCTGTAGCTGGTGTAACAGGAGTATTTGATACTGTAAAAGTAAAAGATGTAGTATTTATTACAGTCTTTACTTGAGATATGACATTATAGTCAAGTTGATCAGCATCAAATATCTGCATATAATCACTGACTTCTAATCCATGTACAGAAGATGTAGTTACTGTAGCTGTACTCCCACTTCGTGTAATAGAACTTACAGTTACTTTTGTTCGTGGATCATAAAGTAGTTTTCCCATATAAACAAGCTGAATATCCGGAATACTTGCTATATTCTTTTTATCAAAATGAATCCTGAAAGCTATACTAGCAACACCAGCTCCTAAATGTCTTGATGTCCATTTTCTAAATATATCTGTAAATTCTTCATAAACTTTAGGACTATCTCCGCCTCTTCTTTGCCAGAATTCAATTTTCCCTTTAAACTTTTCAGAAACCTCATAAGTATCATCTACTAACTTAGTAACTAGCTCCATATTACCAAAATAGATTTTATACAGTCCCCTAATTATCCCATGACATTGTCCTCCTATACCCATAAGATGATTTACATTCTCAGGATGAGTATCCATAAATACAGGAAGAAACGGCATAATAGTCTTACCGTACAAAACAGGCAGGAATGTTTCTGGGTCTACAACAGGATTATCAAAAGCTCCAACTCCAGCAGACGGAATATTAGGCTTTAAAAGATAACTTGTACCTATAGATATTGCAGCTATTCCTGCTGTCACAGAGTATCCTACCCAAGCAGGAATAACTTTTGGCGCTAAGGCTATAGTTCCCATTACAAAAGGTACAGGCATAATTTAATCCTTTATTTTAATAATATAAGAGTTCATTAACGATTAATTATCTCCGAAAACAATTATAATCTTGAAAAGAATTTAAAGGACGCATTTCCAGTAGACTGCCTTCATCTGCAACCATCACTTCCCCATTAATAACAAAACCCAGAAGATAATAACCTCTTCCTTTCCATACAAGAATATCTCCTGTTTGTTCAAAGTTCTTTGGAACTTTAGAAAATCCTGTATTTTTTAAGATATTATCAGGACTGTTATATTGTTTAAAAGCTTTTAAAGCATCTTTTAAAGAAGTCCATGTATTAATTACAGGTAATTCAATACCATAATATAAAGAAATTCCTTCTATAACAATAGTTGTACAATCACTTTTTCCCCACACAAAGGGAAGTCCTATTTTAGTTTCTGCCCATTTAATTAAATCAGGTCTTTTATCCAATGAATTTCTCCAGAATCTTTAGATTTTGATTATATAATTTTTCCGCTTCTATATACTTTCCAGTTTTAACTAATTGAGATAGCTGTAACGTATAATCCTTAATCCAATAATACACATAAGGACTACAAGGATATTTTGTAATACCTTTAATAATTTCCGGAGCAACTTCTTTATACTTAATACCTAATGATTTTTCCATTCTAGTATCTCTGTATCCTCTAAGTGTATCTAAAGTATTATCTTTTAACACTTGAGAACTTAAAGTTAAAGTTAAAGCCATCCAGAAAAAACATCCTTTGCCTCCTCCTATATCAAGATCTCCAAATTTAATTTGCTTCCCCATTAATTTAGGAATCTCAGCAAAAAATTGATCATTAGGATAAAATCTCTGATGAGAAGAAGGATTAGTTTGAATACCTATTACTTGATCTGATGCAACAGAATTATCTTCAAAAGATGCTGTTATAGTAATTGTTTCAGAGTTATCATCAGATACTTCATGATCTATATCAAAGCCTCCTATCATCTGATTTATCATTATAATGTCTTTACTGCTATCGCATAATATAGTTCCATCTGAATTTACATGCCCTGACCATACTATAACATCTCTGCCTATATATGCTTTGGACAAAAGTAAAGACAAAATAGTAGGATCTACTCCAGACAACTTAAAGTTGGTATTATTTCCCTTTAAATCAGCTGTTTCTGTAATAGCATCGAATATTAAAAGACCTCCTATACCAGTCCATGTTATAGAGTTCCAGGAAATATTTGTAGGTGCAGTTGTTATATAAATAGGAGAATCTACATCAAATGTTCCTGTTGTAGCAGCATCAGCATTAAATGCTCTAGTTACCACAAAAGTATTTGTATCTTTTTCACTTATAGTATAAGTACCTGCATATAATGTAGGAAGATCTATAGTAATAGAATCTCCATTTTCTAAACCATGCGCTGCAGCAGTAATTTTAATTTTAGTACCTGAAGCATGTGTAACAATATCTGTAATTCTATGAATTGTATCAAAATCAAACTTAATAAAATAGATTATAGTTCCTGTTTCCGCAGAAACAGCAGTCCTCATATTATCTGTCATAGGACGAGGAACAGGAATTTGAACAGGAGTCAAATCAGCATATGCTGCTATAATACCAGTAGCAGCTATTTTAATAGAAGCTTCACCACTAGCATTACTTGTAACATCACTAGTAATAACAGTATATTCAGTACTTACATCATTTATCCTGAATTTATCTCCTACATATAAAACTTTAAGAGAAGCAGGTAATCTCTTAATATTTATAGTAGTAGCATTTATAGAATGACTTCCATTAAGAACAGGTCTCATGGACACTCCTTAAAAGTTATAGATAGTCCTTGATACCATCCATTAGAGTCTAAAGTTGGCATATCAAGTTGATCTATTAAACACCTAAATTTAACCCCAGAATATGTAATAGCTTTACCTGTTACAGGACTATTTCCAGATAAGATTAAAGGGAATATTTTTAGAGTAGTATCCGTATAAAATCCTCCTGACATAGTAGCTGCCATATCTTCTTGAAGAAAAAATACTGTATTATAATCAGCAATACTTATAATATCACCTTCTAAAAGTTGTTTAGTTAAACTTGAAGGTGTAACAGTAAGAGTATCTCCTGTTTGAGAAGCCCCATTAACTACAATAGATCCTGTAATAGGATCATTAATAGGAACTAATAAGCCAAGATGAGATATTGTAAATATAGTTTTAAGATGATATAACCTAGCTACATAAGAAAGGAACTTTCTTGTTGCAGCCAATTTTGAAGAAGTTGTTTCTAAAGCCCCATATTCTTCTTTCCATATAACACCCTGATGAGCAGTACCTCTAACTTGAGATTTACCTGTCTGTCCTGGAGAAGTTAATGCAGGAATATGTTCAGGTGCTGTAGCATGAGAAGGATCATATGTTCTAACAAAATCTGACATTATTTTCTCCTAAATTGTTTTTCCATATTTCTACTTTTTCTCATTTCTTTAACCATTAATCCAGCAGCAAGTTTACTTGTTTGCTTTAAAGTCTTAGCAAACGAGTTCGTATCATTAGCATGAACTGTTATAGGAGAATTAATTGTTATAGAATCTGGAATTGGAGTACTTGTAGGAAGAGCAGTCTTAGCTGTAAAGAGATTTCCTAAACTTCCTCCTGCCATACTTCCTACCATACTTGTAAACATAGATGTCATTATCTTCTTAACTGGCATCATTAAAGCTTCTGCAAGAGCATCAGAGATAGCTCTTCCCATAGCTAAACCAAAATTTCTAGCCATTTCAGCAAATGATTTCTTTTGACCAGTAAACAATCCGAAAAATACATCAGAAATTCCTCTTTCTAAAGGATAACTGAAAGCTTGAGCTATTTTTTCTCCTGCTTTTCGAGCTTGTTCAAGCTTTCTAGCATCTATCATTTTACCAAAATCCGTGCCTCCTGTTTCTTCTTTCTTATTCCACCACATATTTTCTGATAAATGTTGATTTAGGATATCCGTTCCAGAAAAAGCTCTTGCAGAAAGACCTTGCCACTCTTTTATTTGACTAGCAGCTAGATTACTAATACTAGGAACTATATCTACCTTCACCATACCCTGACCAAATATCTTATACATCAGAGAATTCTCTCCAAAAGTATCATAAATAATATTATCTAGTTCCTGAGAAAAAGATAATACTTCTTGTTTTGCTGCTGTAAAAGCTGCTTTAAAAGCTGAAACTATTGGTTCAGTTGTAAACTCCTGAGTAAAAATATTTCCTCCAGCAAATAAATCTTTTATAAATGCCCATCCAGTTGAACTAATAAATTTTATAGGAATACCTAAATATAAGTTCTGAGTTTTTATAGCAGCATTTAAAAGATTAAAATCATACATAAAACCTTCTAGTAAAGATGTTGCACCTTTAACTGTCCAGGTAACAGGTATATTTAATCCTTCTCCTATTTCTCTTTTAAGCTTATCAAAAGTAACACCAAACTCACTTAAAGCAGCAGTTACTCCTACATTAGCCTGAGAATATTTTTCCGCAAGTCCTATATTTTCCTGAGTCATCCAAGCTACTATAGCAAGATTTTTTTCATATTGATCTAGTTGATCTCCTGTTTTTCCTATTGTTTTACCATAGTCTTTAAATACATCCTTAAGATTTTTAGTTAATCTTGTAGCATCCACCAAATTACTAATTTCAAGTAACAACCCCTCTGTAGATCTTTTTACAGCTTCACCTAAAGGTACTCCATGCTGAGTTCCAAATACAGTTCCTGACATAGTCAGAACTCTAATAACCTTCTCAACATCTTTAGTATCCATACCTCTTTTAAGAAGATTTCTTACAGCCTCAGCTAAGTCAACTGCTCCAATCTTACCCATTTTCAAAAGATTATTAAAAGTAGTCATAGACTCTTCCATAGACTGACCACTCTGCTCTGTTGCTAACTGGATGCCTATTATTCCTTTTCTATAATCTTCAAAAGCAAGTACACTTTGTTTTGCAAACTCAAGGAGTTTAAAAAGACCTACAACTTTAAAACCACTTATGAAATACAGATCTATAGTCTCAAGTTCAATTCCAAACTTCCTAAACGCCCCTGTAAGTTGAGTAATTCTAGTATGCAGACCAGACATTCTCTGTTGCTGTTGAGCTCCGCCTATAGTATCCCCCTGTTTACTTGCAGAAGCAGTAGCAGCACCAAGACGCTTATAATCTGCAATAACAGAGTCCATGCCTGCTTTAGTATCGTTTATTACTTTTACTAAAAACTCTAAATTAAGTTGTTCACCTGCCATTATTTATTTCCTTAAATTCTTTAGTACAAGTATCACAGTTATCTTGATTTAATTTCTTACAAACCTGGCAAAACTTACTTTCCTTATCATTGTCTTTAAACATTTGAAGAATACCTTTTCTAATAGCAATAGCTTCACATCTATAATCAAGATAAGGTTTTACTTCCTCAAAAGAGAATTCCAGAATTTCATTCTTCTTAAGAATGTCTCCATCACAAAGAATAACAACAATTTCATCAATTGTTTCTAACAATTTGCCCCAACTAAAAGGAGCTTCTTTCTTCTTCTTTACTTTAGAAGAGGTAACAGATTTAGAAGCTTTTTGTAGGTAGGGCG
>ERZ1292629.4343-Hain-H43-01um-R1-4343-length-10411-cov-7_pt1 | contig 10411 bp, 13 predicted proteins | sample MGYA00564399_ERZ1292629 | MGnify/ENA primary metagenome ERZ1292629 (study PRJEB36523, sample SAMEA6512636) | groundwater metagenome | collected 2019-01-08 | study: AquaDiva: Metagenomics assemblies of 32 groundwater samples
GACAAGAAGATACCCAAAAGTTGCAATTGCATTTAATGCATATCCAATCACCATCAATTTTTTTTTAGAGTGATGATCTGATATCTTTCCTATATAAATTGAAAGAACGCCAAGGCTTATAAGATATAATGAATAAGCCCCTGTTATTTCAAGAATGTCTCCACCAATGCGTTCTGCGAAAATTGCATATAATGGGCCAAACAAACCCTCTCCAAGATACCATACCCAAGAACCCAATAAAAGAATTTTCAGATATCTGTTCATAAGCAATATAACAAATTTTACTTTTTAAAATTTTAGAACATGGTCCGTACAGGAATCGGACCTGTGCTTCCTCGGTGTAAACGAGGTGTTCTGCCATTAGACTAACGGACCTTGAAAATTATACTGGAAGAATCCTTTTAAGTTTTTGGTTTATTCTTGTTTATTTTGATTTGGGAAGCTTTATAAAAACGTTTATAAGTGTAAAAGCATATTTTCATCCGTAAAATGAGTAACAAGGCAAAACAAAGGGAAAGCAAGGAATCGAGAAGAGGAAACAAAGACGAAATCCAGGAAATTCCCGGAATGGATCTAGATACGAAGTATTCTGCAAAAAAACCAATTCTTCCAGAGGGAACAGAAAAGCTCCAGAAAGAGATGGAGAAGACAAAGAAGGAGTTTGACAAGATAAAGGCCCTCATTGTCAAAAAATATCCATTTATCCAGGCAATAGGAATAATTGCTCCCCAGGCTGTGAAAATGTTTATAGAAGATGAACTAGGAGAAAATGTTCCTGCCGAAGAGTCTGAAAAACTACAGAAGAAAAATCATCTTTATGTGATTGTTCCTGAGGAAAAATTCAAGGAAATCCCGAAGATAAAGAAAGAGATGATATCAGAAATTGACAAGATAAAAAAAGACGTGTGGATTTATCTGAAAACTTCTGTTGATATCTGGGAAGCTTGTTTAGACAGCAAGTTTGACCTTGTATCTGCGATAGGAATGTCTTACCCTCTCTACGACAAGGGAATCCTTGAGGCGCTTCGCGTGGCTGAAATACACAAGGCTCTTGTTTTGCAGAAATTTGACAAATATGTTGTTTCATATGTCATAGCAGGAAGCATGGTCAGGGGAGATACTGTCAAGGAATCTGACATTGATTCATTCATAGTGATAAATGACACAGATGTAAAGAGAATGCCGCGCCTCGAGCTGAAAGAAAGGTTAAGGGGAATGATTCTCCAGTATATTTCAGAGGCTGTTGCACTTGCAGGATCAAAGAAAAATCTCCTGAACGTGCAGGTTTATCTTCTGACCGATTTCTGGGAGTCTGTTAAGGATGCTAATCCGGTAATGTTCACTTTCATCAGAGACGGCGTTCCATTGTATGACAGGGGAACTTTTCTTCCATGGAAAGCTTTGCTGAAGATGGGGAGATTGAAGCCAAGCCCTGAGGCAATAGACATGTTCATGTCAATGGGAGATAAATCGGTGAAAAGGGCAAAACAGGCTTTGCTGGATATTTTGGTCCATGATATTTATTGGAGCATTACAACTCCTAGCCAGGCTTTGCTGATGCTTTATGGCCTTGCTCCTCCTACGCCAAAACAGACAGCCAACGACATGAAAAAAATCTTTGTTGACAAGGAGAAGATGCTGGAAAAGAAATACATAACAATTCTGGAAAATATAATCCAGGCATACAAGGACTTTGAGCATGAAAAACTAAAGGAAATCAGCGGGGCAGATTTGGACAAGATGCTCAAAGATACTGAAGACTACTTGAAAAGACTGGAAGAACTTAGAAAGCAGATAGAAAAGAGAGCGCAGGAAAAAACCATAGAGCAGATACACAAAGACATTTTCAATCTTTTGGAGGCAATCTCAGGAAAAAAGACCCGGACAGAGATTGTTTCTGCGTTTGAGGAATTGGTCAAGCAGGGAAAATTCACGCAGAATCATACGAAAATTCTGAGAGATGTCATAGCTGCAAAAACAGAATTCAAAAAAGGCAAGCTCGATTCCAGAAAAGTGGATGAAGCCAGAAAAAATGCTTCAATATTGATAAATGATCTTATTGATTATTCCCAGAGGGCTGATCTCATGGGAATGGAAAAGGGAAGAATGAGGCTCAGATATCATAAAGACGGAAAGCCCGAGGCGGCTGAATTACTCAACTGCAGCGGCGCAAGCTTCCTCTTCTTTGAAGGAAAAATCAGGAAAATAACAAACACAATTGCCGATTCAGATGATAAAGAAGTTTCAGCGTATGTGGAGCACCAGAAGCTTTCAAAGTCCCTTGAAATCAATCCAAGGATTTTTGAGCTTGTTAAAAAAGAGCTCGGCGATTTTGAGATAATAATCTAGAATTTTAAAAAATCTTTGTATTATTCGTGACGTGGGGGGTTTGAAGCACCTTCTGTCTTAGCTATTACATCTACACTATCTCTTTCACCATCTATATTATAACGTAAGACATAACATGCTGAACCTATTCTACCAAGATACATATCTCGACCAAGAGGTGTTATTGAATGGAACCCTGGGGAGATTATAGTTGAGTTGTCACGTGAGTCAAGCAGATAAGTCATAGCTCCGTAACTACCAACAGGTCTTCCACTATTATTAAGGCGTCCTGTAGAATGAAACCAACGTTTTGTTTTCAAAGGCTCTGCTTTCACCCACTCCTTCTCTGAAACTATATTACATAATTCTCTTGCACTTTTAGAGTTATAACTTTCCATCTCAAAAGATATTTCTGAGGAATCTCTTGGTTTTTTAGATCCTGTAGAATCGCAACCACCAAACAAAGCTGTTGCTGCGATTGTTCCCAAAAGTATGTTTCTCAATGTCTTTTTCATAAAAATCCAATAAAAACGAACTTTATAAATCCTTCTATTTTGTTACTACTAAAGAATTAATTTATATTCAAGGGATAATTGAAATATAAATTTTTATACTTCTATTTTCTATTCAAAATATGAAAAAGACTTACACTTATGCGCCTAACCCCTTTCAAAAAATGCCCAAAAGAATTAAGAAATTATCAGTAGCAAATGCTGTTTATATTGTAGACAGAGACATTAGAGGCAAAAAAATAACTTCTCAAGAATTTAAAGAGAGAGTAAAAGAAGTTGAAAATAAATTTATTTCTCTATTTGGGGGAGTTACTAATGATGAAATAAATCATGGAGAATTTTTATCAAAAGTAAATCATAAAATCATAACTGAACGCGTCGCTAGAATTATGAGTTTTGTAGAAGTTCCTATTTTTAAAAAACACAGAAAAGCTTTGGAGGAATGGCTTTTGCAAAAAAAGAAAGAATGGAATCAAGAAGTGATTGCATATGAATTTGAAGGCGATTTGTATTATATCTAATATATTTTCTCCTCAAAACCTTTAAAAACTATTTTTTCAGTTAATTAATTACTGATTAATACATTAATTAACATGACAACCGGAAAAGTTATACAATTTCGAAGGGGAAGGTCAACTGTCACTCCAAAGCACTTTTTGCTTGAGCTTGAAGGAAGCAAGAGCAGGAAAGAGGCAGAGAAGTTTATAGGAAAAGAGGTTTCATGGAAATCTCCTGCAGGGAAAGTCATCACGGGAAAAATCATGGCATCTCACGGAAACAAGGGCCTTGTAAGGGCGATTTTTGAGCGGGGACTGCCAGGCCAGGCAATTACAACAAAAGTGGAGGTTTTAGATAAGTAAAAAATCGTCCAAGCGTGGCCGATTTAGAGATAAAAAGCTAAAATGGAAAATTCTGGATTGACAGAAAGATTAAACTTAACATATTTGGAAAGTGGATCTAAGAGGCCAATGACATTAGATGAATTAGGAGAATTAGACCCATCAAAAAGTTACAGACTGAGCATCAGAACAAAAAGCGGCGCAAGCATAATAAACATAAATAAAAGCGTTGATGAGATTAAAGAAATCTTAAATAAAATGAGCTTGGAAACGAATTTGGAGAGATACTCTATATACCTAATTGACAGACCAGATTAAAATGGGACTAAGAAAAGCATCATCATATACCAAAATGCATGTTGTTCCTTATACAAGGATAAGCAGCAAGAAAGGGAAGTCTTACATAAAGACAGTTCCGCCCCAGGCAATTGTCAAATTCTCAATGGGCTCGTGGAAAATGCTCAAAGAGGGAAAGCTTCCGTATGTATTGACTCTGGTTGCTGAGGAAAGCGCACAGATAAGGCATAATGCCCTTGAGGCAAGCAGGCAGTATATTGACAAGCAGCTGGATACAGAGTTTCCAGGCCAGTATTTCTTCAAAGTAATTCCATTTCCACACCACATACAGAGAGAGAACAAAATGCTGACAGCTGCAGGAGCAGACAGGATGTCTACAGGAATGCAGCTCTCGTTCGGAAAAGCTGTTGGAAAGGCTGCGCTTGTGAAGGAAGGAAGCGGGATATTCATGATAGCGACGGCAAGCGAAAAGGCTTCCCAGGAAGCCAGGGAGATACTGAAAAGGGTGAAGCCAAAGCTTCCCTGCAAGATGAGGATAGTTTACGAGTTCAGGAAGCCGGAAGATATGAAAGTAATTCTTAAGTAGTAACAAAATAGAAAGGTTTATAAAGTTGGTTTTTGTGGGAAAATATGAAAACAAATATTCAAAGAGACAGGAGAGATTCACTAGCCACTAAAATAGGTGCATCTCTATTAACTGGTGTACTCTCTTTTGGATTAGGTAAACTATCTTATGATTTAAAACAGGAAACTACTGCACAAAATTGCTTAGAATATGGTTTTTTGAAAGGACAGCCTGCAGAAGTACAAAGACAATATATAAGAGGAAAACTTAATGAAAAGTCTTGGCTATTTAGAAGTAATCTTGGTTTAAGACCAGATATTAAAGACTGGTCTGTTGATTTAATCCTTGAATCTCTAGAAAATTGTAAACCACAACCAAACACAAAATAAAATGACAATGCAAGCAAAAATAGCACAAGTAAAAAAAATGAGCAAAGAGGAATCAAATGCTCTAAAAGAAAAAAGAAGAGAGATAGCCCTGAAAAATCTTGGAGCAAGAAACCTCTCTAATCTCGCAACATCTTATGTTGTAGAATCAGATCCGAGTTTTGGTGAGCATGACAGGGGTTCTGTCGAACAATTCTTATACGGACCTTCACTGAGAAGGGCCGATGCACATGATCTCAAATCTGGAAAGGAATTCAGCCTTGTTTATAACAGCCTTCTTGGCTCAAGACAAGGTGGAAAAAGATATTCGGGGAATGTTTCTGAATACAAAATCATAGAGACAGCAGCAGCAATCACACAGGAATCTATTGGAGCAGTTAAAGTTGAAGACTTGATGAGTCTTATGGGTTCAAAGCTCAGCATTAAGGAAGCTTACAAAGGCAGATACGTTTCTGACTTGCTTAATTCTAAGGCTAAAGTAGAGAAAAAGCTTGCTCAAACTCTGATTAGCGGATATATGCTGCATATTGGAACACAGGGTGCCTCAAAGGCTCTTGGCTTAAGAGATAAGGCAATCAGTGGCGACCTGGAAAAGTTAGTTGGAGAAGAAAAGAAGAAATAAAAACAAAAAATTAGACTATACAATCCATTAGGAGAGGCTAATAAAGTTCTAAAGGATAGTGCATTTAATCTCAGAGAAAGATTGAATGTCTATTGTGGAGTGATTGCAGGAATTGTAGCTCCTCTTATTTTAACAAGATACTGGGCTTTTCCTCTTAAATCCGAAAATTTAGGGATAGAAGCGATGAAGTGGGTTGGTTCACTTCCAGCAATAGTTTTCACCCCTATAACCTTTGCTGCAGGGACTGCTTTGGGAGTTTCCTCAGCAATTGTAAACAGAATGAAAAGGGGAGAAAAAGAGAGGAAAGAAAACACTCTTGTTCAAAAGACCCTTGGAATTTAATATTTTTAGATAGATAGTCAGAAATCAATTTTATCTCTTAAATAACTAAAAGATACAACTCTCATTAATATTTACTTTTTTACTAATTTGATTTTTATTATCACTTAACTTAAGAAATCAATCACCTTTCAATCAGATCTTTTACTAGATTAGCCATTGTTTCCAAGAATTCTTCTGTTCTGTCCTGCCAGGCATCTATTTCAACTCCCCTCAGGTTTTTTATCTCCCCGTGGGCGATTTTTTTGTGCAGCATGAGAAGGTCTCTGTACCAGACAACATATTTCATCTTAAGTTTTCCGCTGTCAACAAAAGTAGTCTTCAAATCAACAGTCACGTGCTCTGGAGAAGCAGGAGGAATATTTGCAGCTATCAGCGCAGCGTGTGCAGAATCAACCATTGCCCAATACAATCCCTCTATCGAATTCAGCTCAGCGACTTTGCTTCTCATTATATGTAAGGGAGCCCTCTGCAATGCGCTGTAGATTGCCTCTGGAGTCGACTTTATCTTTCCTTTCAAAAGAAGGCTTTTGAGGGGATTGAAAAATCCTGCAAAGTCTATCATCGCTTCTCCATACCTTAAGACATTCAGAACAACAGGGTCTCCCCTTATGAGATCTTCCCACCACGTGCTTAACTTGACTGTGTTTATGTGCAGGCTCTGAGAATAAGGATTTGCCTTTATTATCTTTTCAAGCTCTTCCCTATACCATGCTGTCAATTCTTCATCCCAATTTACTGCAGCATCATCGAGAAGGATTATTATGTCAATATCAGAGCCAGCGACAGCTGTCTGCTTTGCCGTTGAGCCAAAAAGAACGACAGATTTTATGAGCTTGTCAAATTTTTTGTAGGCCTTTGTCGCGAAGTCCATCGCTATATCAGATTCTTTCTTAAGCTGCAGCGTTGGAACGTCTTTGGGAATTTTTGTTTTTCCAGATGAATTTTTTCTTTTATTTTTCTTAGACATTTTTAATTTCAGCTTTATTATATTTTAATCCACTTCTACATCCATATTCAGCATTTCCTCTTTTGATATTTTATTTAATCCGAATCTATCATGTTCAACATTTTATCTTCTTTCCAGCCATGCCCCCCTCTTTCATATAATATAAAATATATATTCAAATATACTTTATAAATTTAGCCTCACTTAGTCCTTTTATTTCAAAATTTTGAATGAAAGCAATATCAATTTTCTGTTAATTATAACTTAATCATTCCATCTGCCTTCCCGACATCCTGCTTCCTCCTGCTCCCTGAATCTGCCCTCCAAGTTCTGAAGGCAAACGGGAAAATCCTGTCCCGAAAGTTTCATAATTTATCTGGGGGAGCATCTGACCGAAACCGGAGAAATATCCCTGATAAAGCCCTGTTGCCTGGGACCAGTAAGGAGCCATTTTCATCCCATATACGGGAGAGCCCATGGCTTCCAGCGACTCCTGAAATGGGGGAGTTTTCCAGTGCTGCCACCAGCTAGCAGCCTCTATTATTTTTCTTGCATTAAATCCCTTCTCCCCTAGTTTTTCCATCATCTCTTTTAGAGGAACATTTCCCATGCCCATGGGAAGCTCTGTATGCTCAAAGCCAAAGTTATCTGAAAGGTGAACGTGTTTCAGCAAAGGGGCGATTTTTTCTGTTTCTTTGACAATGTCTTTTTCGCTGTATCCAAATTTTCTGAGCATATTTATGTGACCTACGTCCCATGTTGCGCCAATCAACTTTTCAGCCTGTTCTTTCGCATCATCCTCAGACAGGCCATTTGTAACAGCATTTTTCACAAACTGTTCCCTTGATTTTTCCACTATGTTTTTTACATCCTCCCCTGTGCTGAGGGCAAAGCCTGCAGGAGGATTCTCTATCGTAAGCAGCGGGGATTTGTCTTTGTATTTTTTGTATGCTTCCCAGGCAGCATTTCCGTAAGTCTTCGAGGATTTTTCCACAGCAAATTCTTCTATTGGGACATATATCTGGGGAATAACCTGTGAAGATTTTAAATCATGGAGAAAATCCCCCATTGCTTCGGAATAGGTAAAGGGATCTTTTGGTTTTTTTTCTATTTTTTGGACAAAGTCATTCGAGATTTCTTTCAACACATTTTTTTTGTGCTCGTCTCCAAATTTCCAAGCTTTGCTAAATTGTGAATTAATCGCCCTGTAAACATTATCTAGATAATCTCTAGCACTCAAATACCGCTTGTATACTTCTTTTTGTTTTTGTGTCAAATATTCTTGATTTTCAACTTTTATTTCGCCTGTTTGCGGGTCTTGAAGAGGCTCAAGGAAAGGTTTGACATCATTGATTACTTCATCGAACCTCTGCTTGTTAAAGATTAGTTGAGTTACAGAGTTATCCCACTCTGTTGTGTTAACTTTATCAAGTGTCTGCTCAGCTGTTCTGTATTTTCCTTTTTCCAGCTCTTTCATGCCTGGAAGATATTCTATTTCTGATTCCAGAGGAGCAATCCTCCCTGTTTCTTTATTTACAACAATCATTCTTTTGTATCTTTCTCCATCTTTCCTCTCTGATGGGGGAAGAAACTGGCTTCCGGGAATTCCCTCTGCAGAGTGGAAATTAACAGGGATATTCCCATCTGGATTGAGCTCGTGGCTTCTTAAGAGGACATCTGCAACTCTTCTTTCTGCATTTTCCCTGTCTGTCTCGCTGAAACCGCCCCCTCTTGGATCAATCCCCGAAACATCGATGACAGGGCCGTGGAGAGACACATCAATTCCTGTAAGTTTTGTGAGCCTGTTGACCTCTTTCAGCTGCTGTTTTGGTATAGAATCAAAAATCTCTGGGGAAACAGCCTCAATTTCTATCTGCTTTACTCCTGACGCAAGTTTTGTTGAGACTTCCTGAAGAATGTTTGCAGATCTCGGGTCAGTTGTCATTCCGAGGCTTCCCGCAGAAAAATATCCTCCGCCGTAAGATTTTTCAGGACTCATGCTGGAGTAACCTCCCTGATAAATATCAGAGATTGTATAGCCTCTTTTTTCCTCTGCCATGATGGTTATATTACAGAGAATTTGTTTAAATAACTTACTCTCTTATTTCACTAAATAGTTGCTTTCTTAATTTTAAGCCTTCTCTGGTTTCTAAGAATTCTTTAATTTCTGGAACTCTTAATAAAGCACTTTTAAGTTCCTCTGATTTGTTCAATAACTTGGCTGAACTTACAATACTATATAATAATTCTATAGGATATGAACTGTTATTCATATGTGGTAATGCTATTCCAAATCCGTCCTTACCACAATACCAGTATTTTAAAGTCCCCTCTACGCTAAGATTTGGATGAAAATGATGTAACCCCCAATTATAAGCTCTTTTTGCTAATTTTCTTGCAACTTTATTGTCTTTTTCTTTTAAAGTTTCCGCAATTTCCATAAGACCTATCAATCCTTTAGCCACATAATTACTTACCCTGTCAAAAGATCCAGAAACTTCCTCTAACGGTTCAACTTTATATAATAATTCTTGATCATATGCCCTTTCAAAGGCTAATGCAGTTTCTCTAGCGGGATTTTGTTTAAATTCATTTAATCTTTGGTCAAGCAGACTTAAAGAGTTTTTATCAATTTGATTTATTTTTCTATGATAATCATCAACTTGCTCATCTGTGGGATCGCTTTTCCAAAACTTATTGTTCACATTACCCAATATTTCTTCTAGTTCTCTAACTTTTCTTTTTTGTCTCCTTCCGATTATTATTTGTCTTATTTCGTTTATCATTTTATTTTTTTATTCTAATACTACCTCTGCATCAAAAAGGATGGGAGATTTTATAATCAACTTATGATCATATACGGCATAACTATGGTTAAATGTCTCGTCACCCAATTTAATATTTGGTTCTACTGTAAATTCAAAACTAGTTTGTCTTATGAAATCAATTAAACCTCTGGGAATTCGTCTCTTTACTTCCCTAAATGCATAAGCATCTATACTATCATTTATTGGAGAGATACTATCTCTTACTAATTCACCTATATTCTTTCTGTATTTTGCCACAGAATATTCATATCTGCTCGTTGATTGAAATTCACTTTTAATTCCAAGATTTTTCAAAGCCTTTCTAACATTACCTATCTCAAGACATGGAGATAACCCTATAATTCCACTTGAAACATGTATGTTTTTGCCCTTAATGTAAATTCTTTCCCTCCTATAAGCCGAACTTGTAAATGGAAATGTGTAGGTTATACCATCAATTATGAATAGACCTTCCTTAGCATTGTCTCCATTTCTTACTTTTATTTTTGGTTTCATTTTATTTGATGTACTTATTTACTCTATAGTAACAACCAATATTTAGGTATATCTATTTTTACCCTGCATATGCAGGAAGAATAGCAAAATTTAAATACTTAAAGAAGGAAAGAAATATATGTGGCTTGCAAAATTCAAAATATGGCATAAGAATTGTTTACTTAGACCAAAATGCATTAAGCATAAGATAACGGATTTAGTTTACCTTATTAATTCATGGAAGGAGAAAAACAAGTTTTATTATACAGAAT
>ERZ1292629.4344-Hain-H43-01um-R1-4344-length-10411-cov-7_pt1 | contig 10411 bp, 11 predicted proteins | sample MGYA00564399_ERZ1292629 | MGnify/ENA primary metagenome ERZ1292629 (study PRJEB36523, sample SAMEA6512636) | groundwater metagenome | collected 2019-01-08 | study: AquaDiva: Metagenomics assemblies of 32 groundwater samples
CACCAAAAGAATATCCACTTACTAAAGTAAGTGGTTTAATTTCGGACATTAAAATAAATATCAATAATGTAACAAACTGATAAGTTATGCAGATGAGGAGCAAGAGATGAGGTAGTAAAGATATAAGAACAGAAGCTCCTAAAAACCAACTCATAAATATATCATAAGTGATATATAATTCCAATAAAAAGGAAGAGGTGAAAATGACTAAACAAGTAAAATACAAAAGCATGAAAGAAAAAAAACTATCAGTAATAGTGCCTGTATACAAGGCTGAAAAGTTCATTGCAAAGAACCTGGAAGAAATAAAAAAATCCATTTCTAAATATTTTCCTAATTATGAAATAATTGCTGTTATTGATGGAAACATTGACAACAGCATGAGTGAGGCAAAAAAAGTAGAAGGAATAAAAGTAGTTGGATATGAAGAAAACAAAGGAAAAGGATATGCATTAAAATATGGTTTTGAGCAGTCATCAGGAGATTATATTACTTTTATTGACTGCGACATGGATATTCATCCTGATCAGTTAAGAAACTTTTTTCCATATCTTTCAACAGCAGACTTGGTAATAGGAAGCAAAAGACATCCTTTTTCAAAACTTCACTATCCTTTATTAAGAAGATTCCTGAGCGAGGGATTTAAAATTTATTCAGGAATGATTCTCGGAGTTAAATTAAGAGATACTCAATCAGGATTAAAACTAATTAAAAGAGAGGTTCTTGAAATAATCATGCCACTTGTATTAGTCAAGAGATATGGCTTTGATTTAGAGTTGTGCTTTCTGGCACAAAAACACGGCTTCAGAGCAGTTGAAGCTCCGCTTCATCTAACATATAATCAATTCACATCCAAGGACAAGCAATCAACAATCAAGTTCAAGGACATCATGGGTATGTTTCTTGATGTTCTCGCAATAAGATACAGATACACATTTCTTCATTATTACCAAAGAGCCTTCCACAAGAACATGGGCTGGATGAATGGTGATAATTATGATGACATTGAGCTGGTGAAGAATGGAAAATAAAGGTAAAAATACTAAAAATAATTTAATTATTTTCTATAAAATTAATTTCTTCTCTTTTTCTCTTTTTCTTTTTTTTACTTTTCTCATTCAAAGATAAATAATTCTCCTCAGAAACAACAGGCCTGCCTATTTTTTCTTCTGCTTCTTTTCTTGCATTGCCTGCAACCTCTCCCCCTTGCCTTGCTGCAACAGAACATTCATCAAATCCTTTTGTATTTTTATTAATTGTAATTTCAGTTGTAACTTTTTCTCCCAGCATGCCAAATATTAATTCAAGCTCATCCATATGATCTCTTAAATTTTCTTTATCAAGATTTTTGACTTTTTTATACTCTTCGATTGTTTTTCCAAAAGTTGCCTTGCTTATTTCATTTGTTAAAATTGCATACTTTATTTCCTCATTAATATCTCTATTTTTCCATTCATCAGTTAGATTTTGTCTTATTGCTATGCCTCTTAATCTTTTATCTATCCAGTCCTTAGAATATCCTTTTTGTTCATATAGGCTTTTCATTCTTTCTTGAGCAAGTTCAGGATTTTCTATTTCCAAAACTCTTTCATATCCAATTTTAGCTAACCATCTCTTGAATGGCTCTGCTTTTTTTGAAGGAATTGACTGGATTATCCTAAAAATTGTTTCTGTATCTGCACAATCAGTCCCATATTCTTTTCCATCACCAGACTTTAATTTCAGTTGTACGATTTTATCGTACGACTCAAAACCTTCTTCTTTTAATTTTATCTTTAAATCAGACCAATATCTCTTAGGAATAGTGCTATCAGTTAGCACACCAATAATATCAATAATAGAAAAAAACCATTTATTATCAACAAGCTTTCTTCGAATTGCTTTTCCATTAAAAATTGCTATATGTGTCTCAATTTCTTTTTTATTTTCTTCTGCCATAAAAACATCCTAGCTACTAAAAGTTATAAACTTTTGGTAAAGCAATTCTCACTCCACTTATCATATTTATATCATATTAACCATTTCAAAGTAATAACATAACACAAGGTTTAAAAATCCCTTTCCTTATGTTTATTGGTTATCTTTTAATAATGCTCACCCATATTTATTAATAAACAGAGCACAGGAAGAATAATGATAGTATGGTATGATAATATCAGTAATATTAATGCTGAGAAGTAAGATAAGAATATAGGGGAGTAGTAGAGCAGAAGAAGAATAGTAGATGGTAGTAAGAGAGCAGTAAAAAAGCAAAAACTCAACCCCGATTGCCTGCCTACAACCACATATCTTATATTACATTACCAAAATCACCAAGTCCTTCGGACTTGTACCTAGGCTTAAAAGCAGAGGTTTGCTTTTTGCTCTGTATAAGATATAAATAAAATGAAAAATATGAAAATTCCTTTAAACTCGATATTTATAAAAATGATAAATAACTCAAAAAAAGAAAAGGCTTTTGATGTAGCCTTAATGATAAAGCAATTCTTTCACCCGAATGATAATATTTATAACAACAATAAGTATATAAATTTCTCTATTTATAATAATCTTTGTGCAGAGTATGCTGCTGTAGTCTTAACCTATCTTATCAAATCTAAATTAAAATCTAAATTAATAATCAGAGGTTTTTGAAGATGAAAATTCTAATGCTTGCCTGGAGAGATATGAAACATCCAAAGAAAGGCGGAGCAGAAATAGTTACTGATATCTATCTAAGCAAACTGGCAAAATTAAACCATGATGTAACCTTATTCACAGCAAGCTATTCAAATGCAGAAAAAGAAGAAACTTATAACAATTACAAAATAATAAGAAAAGGAAATAGCATAACAGTTTCAATGCATGGTTTGAGGTATGCTAAAAAAAATGAAAAAAACTTTGATATAATAATAGACCAGATAAACACAATACCTTTTTTCACCCCATTATTCATAAAAAAACAAAAAAGAATTGCTTTTTTTCATCAGTTATGCAAAAACATCTGGTTTTATGAAAAATCATTTCCAGTTTCATTAATAGGTTATGCTTTAGAATCATTATATCTAAAATTATATGCAAATACAAAAGCATTCACAATATCCAAATCATCAAAACAGGACCTAATCAAGTACGCCTGGATAAATCCTAGCAATATACTTGTTCTTGAAAATCAGATTGATTTTCAGCCAATCAGCAAACCAAAAGAAAAAGCAAATTATTTAGTCTTTGTAGGAAGATTAACAACAAGCAAAAGAGTCCATGATTGCATTAAAGCCCTTGCTTTAATGCAGAATATCAGTAATGTTAATAATAAAGATAAATTAGTAAGTAGTAAGAACAAAAGCCAAAACAATCAACAGATGCCAAAACTATCAGATATTAATATTACTGATAAAAATCAATCAGTGTTTGATATATCTAAAACAAAATTAGTAATCATAGGAAATGGTAATGAAAAATATAAAGACTATCTAAAAAAATTAACAAGCAAATTAAACCTATCTAACAGAGTATTATTCACAGGAAGTATAGACAGCAAAAAAAGAAACAAAATAATGCAGCATGCATTAGCAATCCTTGTTACAAGTGTTAGAGAAGGCTGGGGATTAATAGTAACAGAAGCAAATGCCAATGGCACAATAGCCATAACCTACAACACACAAGGTTTAGTTGATGCCAACACAAACCAAACAGGGATTATAACAAAGAATAACACTCCGAAAGAACTTGCAAAAGAAATAAACTTCATAATAAATAACCCAAAATTAAGAAAACAAAAAGAAGTCAAAGCATTGGAGTTTGCAAGAGAGCATAGTGATTGGGATAAACAAGCAAGGAGGCTGGAAGAATGGATAAAAAACATTTAGTTAGTGTTATTATCACAACAAAAAATTCAGAAAGAACTTTAGACAGATGTCTAAAAAGCTTAAAAGATCAAACCTACAAAAACATAGAAATAATTGTAGTAGATAACAATTCAACAGATAAAACAAAACAAATAGCAAAGAAATACACAAAGCTTGTTTTCAATAAAGGACCAGAAAGGTCAGCTCAAAGAAACTTTGCTATACTAAAATCAAAGGGTAAATATGTGTATATCATTGATTCTGATTTTGTTCTTCAATCAAAAGTTATTGAAGAATGTGTTTCTAAAATAAGAAAAGGATTTGATGCAATTGTTGTTCATAATACACCCGATATCTCTATAAGCTGGATTGCAAAAGTAAGAAAGTTTGAAACTGATATGTATAAATATAATCTGGATCATTCTGCAGCTAGATTTTTTAAAAAGAAAGTATTCTTAGATATCAAAGGTTATAATGAAAAAGTTACTGCTGGAGAAGATTATGATATTCAAAACAGGTTAAATAGGGAAGGATATAAAACAGGATTTATTGATTCTGAAGCGATTCATCTAGGAGAACCAAAATATTTTTTTTCACATATGAAAAAATATTATGATTATGGTAAAGATTTTATTAACTACAAAAATGAAAATAAAGAAGAATCAAAAACTCAGTTAAGTTTTGTGAGGTCTGTTTATATTAAAAATTGGAAGAAATTTTTAACGCATCCAATTTTAGCAATAGAATTCATTTTTTATCATATTTGTAAATTTTCATTTGGTGGAGTGGGTTACTTAGTAGGGAGGATAAAAGGATGAAAGTTTTTCATGTAGAATTTGCTAAAACCGGATATGGTTTGAGTGGAGGAGAAAAATGTATGGTAGAAATAATTAAATATCTCAAAAAGAAAAATATTAAAAATATTCTTTTAACAACAGATAACGGAAAAGAAACCTATATAGAGTTAGGACTCAGAGAAGATCAATTTCTTGAATATATTATTATAGAATCTAGTAAAACTGAAAAATATGGACCATTCATATCTTATTTATTAAGACCCCTTTATTTTTCTTCGATCAAAAAAGAAATAATCTCTAAAATAGACTATAAAAATGATATTTTAATGTGTCATTCAGATTTCTTCCCAAATACAATTCCAACAAAAATTCTTTCAAAATATTTCAAAAAAAAGCCATATTATTGGTTTCATATGTTAGCCCCAGATATATTTAAAGGTTTTGAAGGACATTTTTTGAAGAAATTTTCTATACCTTCTTTAGCAGGAATTCACTACAAACTGAATCAGATTTTATTTAAAATTCTAACAAAAAAAGCCAACATAATAACCGTAAATCCTTATTATAAAAAGTTATTTCCAACAAATAAAACTTATATTCTGAATAAATTTGGGGGAGAACAAATATATATTATAAAAAAATATGCAGGTGTAGATATAGAAAAGAAGGGTATTAAAAAAGATAAAAAGTATGATTTATCATTTATAGGGAGATTTCACAAACAAAAAGGATTATTTGAAATTCCAAAAATACTAAAAATTATCAAGAAAGAAAAACCTAATATAAAATTAGTTTTGATTGGTGGTGGAAATTCCAAGATTGAAAAAAGATTTTTCAAAATTGCTGAAAAAGAAGGTGTTAAAGATAATATAGATTATGTGGGTTTTATTTCTTCTGATAAAAAATTTGATTATATAAGAAAATCAAAAGTATTTATCTTTCCAAGTTACTATGAAAGTTTTGGACAAGTTGCCCTTGAAGCTATGGCAAATGGTCTTCCAGTGATTGCCTATGACTTGCCTATTTATTGTGTTTTTGAAAAAGGAATGATTAAAGTGCCGATATTAGATAATAAAACATTTGCAAAAGAAATAATGAAATTATTAAACGATAAAAATTATTATAACAAAATTAGCAAAGATGCCTTAAATTATGCATCAACATTTTCATGGGACAAAACAGGGGAGGAGATTTATAACCTAATAAAAGGAAAATGAAAAAGGAAAATAAAGGAAATCTTTTAGCTTTTTTATCTTTTATTGTAGTATATACTTTGATTTTACTTCCAATAAGAAAAGGGATAGGGAACTATTGGGATTGGCAATTCCCATATTTTCAAGAGAACATAAAAAACTATTTTCTTTACAAATATACCGCATGGACAAGTTTAAATTTAGGATCTCCACTAAGCTATAACTCTGATTATATATTTAGAGGATTAATTTCAATAATAAATATTAAACCGGAAATATTATTATTAACTATAATTTTATTTATTGTTTCAATAGGTTCTTTAGGGGCATTTATTATCTGTAGAAAAAATAATTCAAAAACAATTATTTCTTTTATATTAGCATTAATAGCATTTGTAAACCCCACAATATTCTACAAATTACTAGCAGGACATATAGATTATCTGGTTTCATATACAATATTTATTTATTTTCTTTTATTTATTATATACAAATATGATAATTCACTGAAATCTTCAATTATAGCAGGATTAATTTTTGCGTTTATTGGAGTACAAATACAATTTTTTATATTTGCTTTTATATTCTTATTAATTTTTATGTTAATCAATTATAAAACTTTTAAAAAGAAAAATCTATTTATTATTCTGCTTATAGTACTCTTAATAAATTCATTTTGGTTAACAAATTTTTTATTAGGAGTAAATAATATATCAGAAATAAGCAATAATGCTAATATAATATCATTTAAAGACTCGTCTCAATCAGAACTGATAAATATATTTACACTTCAATTTTCAAAGGCAACCCAAATATATCGGATTTATAATGAAGATTTATATCCAATATTTTTTATATCTTTTCTGTCAGTATCACTAATAATAGGTTTATTAAATATAAAAAATAAAAATAATCTTTCATTATTTATATTCTTATCAATAGTTATTTTTTTAGGAACAGGTACATTTAATAAATTTAATATTTGGCCCTTATCAATATTTCATCCGATATTTAGAGAATCTGGGCATTTTGCTCCAATGATATTAATCTCTCTAACTTTAATGCTATCGTTTGTTAATTTTAAAAAAAAGATTTTCAATTCAGTTTTTGTATTTATAATAATACTATTTTTAATCTTAAATAGTTATATTTATATAAATAATTATCCAACAATAGACTTTACAAAATCAAGAGGCTCATTCAATAACTTTAATGCACTTGGTAACCTAGATAACACTTTATATAGAATTCTAACTTATCCTTTTTTTACCGAGTATTCTTTTCTAGATCAAGGGAAAAAAGAGATGGACGGATTTATATTAAGTAATAGTGGATATGATAGTTACATAACTTATTCTGGAAAAGATTCTATCAATAATTATGTATCCTTATACAATTTTAATCAGTCAATCCAATACTTTTTTATAAAATCAGGATATTCAACAGAAAATTTAATAAAATATAATATAAAATATATATATGATTTCTCAGATATATATGAGTCTAATTATGAGAAATATGTTCCAGCAGAAACCTACGAGAATAATTTATCGTTAATTAAAAATGATCCAAATTTTATGAACAAAATAATCCAGAATAATAAAGACAAGGTTACATTAATAGTTCCACATATAATAAAATTAAATAATTTCCTGCCCAGAGCATTCTCAAATTCAACATCTTTCCGCAATCTCAACCCAACAAAATACAATCTTTATGTTAAAGATTTAAAGGAGACTCAAAATCTTTCATTCTTGGAGTCTTATCATAAAGATTGGAAATTATATTTAGTAAAAAATCCATCCTCCTCTTGGTGCAACCCTCTAGAATTTTACAATAACACACAAACAACAGAATGTGAACATACTCAAAAATTCTTTGAAGGAGAAGAACTCTCATATCTTTACAAAAAACCTATTTTTGATGATACTCATCAAATGATTCTTGATTATGCCAACGGCTGGACAATTAATCCCCAATACATAAAAGACAATTATTCAAAAGATTATTACACAACAAATCCTGACGGCTCAATTGATATTGAATTTGTTATGTACTTCCTCCCCCAATCCTACTTCTACATCGGCTTAATCATTTCAGGAACAACCTTAATTCTATGCATAGGTTACCTTATTTATGACTGGAGAAAGTCCAAAAAGCAAAAATCAGAAGCAAAGAGTAACACTCTCTAAAGATATTCTAATTCCCAACTTAATCTCCTCCACCCAATTTATTATTTACTGCAGATTACCAATAAAAATGATAAATTTAAGTTAGCAAAGCTTCTTAAATTTTAAGATAGATAATAACAAATCACAGAAAAGCTTAAATAACAGGCAAGGTTTATATTAAAATGCAAGATATAATCTCTAATTTTGAATCATTGAATGAAGAAGATATTTCAAGATATGCAGGAGAATGGATCGCAGTTGTAGACTCTAAAGTTATTGCTCATGGTAATTCTTTCAATGAAGTGTATTCCTATGCTAAAAATAATTTTCCAAAAAAGAGGCCTCTAATTGGAAAGCTTCCAGATTCAATTCCAACTACATTAAATATAGAATAATAGTAATATCATGAGTTTTCATTTTAAATATAAACCTGCTATTCTTAAAAGTGGTTCTAAGATTTATAGGCCTATGATTCCATTAAGAATCAAGGCAAAAGAGTCATTTGATGCTCTAGCAATTTTAGATTCTGGTTCTGACATAACTATAATACCTAAAGAAATAGCAGAAGTTATCAGAGTAGACTACAAAAATGACAATTCTATATCCGGAATAAGTGGTTTTCCTATAAGAGCAAAAGAGGGCAAAGTGAATATAGAATTTGGAAAAGGTAGAGAAATATACATTTTTGAAATTCCAGTACTTGTTCCAGAAAAAGAAAATTTAGCAGTTATTATTGGAAGACTTGGTTTCTTTGAGCAATTTAAAATAACTTTTGATGAATCAAAAAAGAGAATAGAGTTCAAAAAATCTATTCAATCTTATTAAATAGGTTTTTCAGACGGCTCAATTGATATTGAATTTGTTATGTACTTCCTCCCCCAATCCTACTTCTACATCGGCTTAATCATTTCTGGAACAACATTCTTGGCATGCATAGGATATCTTATTTGGGACTGGAGAAAGTCCAAAAAGCAAAAATCAATCTTTAAAAACCAGTAAATAGAAAGATTTATATATCTCAAAATAGGGATAATATTATCCCATAAATGAAATAATTGATATTAAAGGCTATGTTAACAAAAAACCAAATAGAAATATTAAACTTATTTAGAAAAAATATTTTCTTAAAATCAACTATATTGGAAATAAAGAAAAAACTAAATAAAAAATCTTATCAAAGAGTGCACGAAGCGATAAAAGAGTTTGAAAATAAGAATATCATCAACTCTAAAAAGATAGGCAACTCAAATCAAATATCCCTGGAACTTTCTCGTAACTCAATTATAGAACTTTCCTATCTTGATGAACAAGAGTCCTTCTCAAAAAAAATACCAAATATTGAGGAAATTCTGGAATTTAAAGAATTTCTAGATGATATTGTTATCGTAACTGGAAGTTATTCAAGAGGAAATCAAACCTCCAAATCAGATATTGATGTGGTTATTATAACAAAAGAGGATGCTTTCAAAAAACAAAAACTAATTGAAAACTTAACAATGTTATTTATTCCAAAAATTCATCCAATTGTCATAAGTTATAAAGATTTTGTAGATATGTTACTTGACATAAAAGAAAATTATGGTAAAGAAATATTTAAGAATAGGCTGTTGTTTAGAAATTCAAAAAGGTACTATGAATTAATAAAAGAGGCAATAAATAATGGTTTCAGAAGTTAAATTATTCTTAGATAGGGCAGAAGATGAGATTTTGTTATCTCAAAAAGATTTGGAACTCTCAACAAACAATGAAACAAAGGGAATTTTAGGAATACCCAAGGAGAAAACTTTTTTCTATTCAGTAATAAGTCATGCTTATTATTCTATTTTTTATGCTGCCAAAGCTTATTTATTTCAAAAAGGCATTAGAACAGAATCACCTGAAATTCATAAAAAAACTTATCTGGAATTTAAAAAATGTGTGGATAAAAAATTCTTAGATTATGAACTTCTTAGAATTTATGAGAATGAAATATCCAAAGCAGAATCATTACTAAACATATTTTTTCTTGAAAAAGAAAAAAGAGGCAGATTTGTTTATAATGTAAAATCAGAAGCGAATCTTCCATTTGCAAAAGAATCAATAGAAAATGCCAAAAAGTTTGTTTCAGTAATAAAAGCAATACTGGAATTATAATATCCTGCAAAAATTGATATTGAGCTTGTCCTTTTAAAGAGTAGAAAACAAAAACCAGAAACAAAAAAAACACTTCTAATTGAAAAATAAGAAACAAATCTCTAACTTTATCAGCTTAATCTCTGCTCACTCCTAACTTATTATTTATTACTAATAAAAATGATAAATTTAAGTTAGCAACTCTTCTTAAATTTCGGGAAGGATAATCTTAATCTAGGGTTGGAGAAGATCTAAAAAAGCTTTGCGTACTAATTCTTCTTCTCTCTAGAATTATAGAATTTAAAAACATC
>ERZ1292629.4346-Hain-H43-01um-R1-4346-length-10409-cov-9_pt1 | contig 10409 bp, 8 predicted proteins | sample MGYA00564399_ERZ1292629 | MGnify/ENA primary metagenome ERZ1292629 (study PRJEB36523, sample SAMEA6512636) | groundwater metagenome | collected 2019-01-08 | study: AquaDiva: Metagenomics assemblies of 32 groundwater samples
GGAATCCACCGTAAGACAGACAGGCCAATCAAGGGTTTGAACGCTCTTGTCTCCGAGTTGCTGCTAGCGATTGAGAATCGCGGCCGTGACGCCACCGGCTACGTCGCCATCGACGACGATGGTGGTGTGCAGCTCGAGAAGATCTGCGTTCCGGCCCAGCGGTTCATCAACAAGAAACGCCGCATTCGGGCGGATGCGCGATCCGTACTCATGCACACACGCTTCGCCACAACCGGGCGCCAGCACGCCACCGAGGATGCGCACCCGCAGATTTCGGGCAGCGTGTACTGCACACATAACGGGACCGTCTGGAACGACGACGAGCTGTTCAAGGACTGGGGCATGTCCCGTCACGCGCAGGTTGACACCGAGGTTATCCCCGCACTGGTCAGTCAGGTGTCCGGATGGGATGACATCGCCGGAGCGCTCGAGCTTCTTGAGGGCGGCGCTGCTGTCGCTCTTGCCGACACAGATCGCCCGCACGATCTTGCGCTCGCACGGACCCGCGACTATCCGCTCGTCTATGTCGATGCTCAGGACTTCATCGTCTGGGCATCGACACCGGAGGCGATTGAGAGAGCGTGGAAGAAAGTGCACGGCCGGAAGCCACACAAGGACCGCGTCAAGCGGCTCGGTGAGGGTGAGTTGCTTCGCGTTCGTGCAGGCATAGTCTCAATCGAAAAATTCACCGTCAAGCGCCCAAAGGTCACCGTACGCAACTGGGATTTCGATGAGGTTGGCAACGCCTGGAACTGGACGCGCGGGAAAGGTGGTGCTCGGCTGGGTCCGGTCGCGTCGCATGCACTCGGTCTCAACCATCACGTGCAGTCGGTCGAGGAGTGGCTCGCGGTCCGCAACGCTCGCGAGCAGCAGTTGGCGCTCGGTCGCGGAGACAGTGACGAGTCGCTCGCGGACGCACTGGTAGAGGCGTATGCCGAACAGGGCTTTGACATCCAGAACGTGGCCAGCGGCCCGTACGACGACCTCGATTCGACCGAGCGCGACGAGCTGGACGGTGCCACCATCCTCCTGACGGAGGAGCGGTGCGACGACTGCGGCGGGTACACAACGATGGCCCGCTTCCGCTGGGAGTCGGTGCTCTGCCCAGACTGTTACGAGGCGACCAGGGATCTGTTCGAGGGCAACCAGGTTTGCGAGGTCATCCCGATCGCGAAGGCATCCAATAAGAAGGGACGGAAGACACGTGCCCGCAGAAACTGACGTATACAAATTGGAAGCGTTCGGCAACGGTTCCTGGCGAACCATCCCCGGGTACGAGCGACTGGGGCCCCTAGACACGAACTTCATCGCGGGCTATCTGAACCGGGCCACGAATCACCTCGTTCGGTCAGTGCGTGAGCGAGACGGGCAAGTATTCTGCGGTCGAGTGCCTGAGCCTACTTCGCATATCGACCCTTCTGCGAACAAGACCGGGACGGACGTTGAGCATGCGGTGGTGGCCCGCTAGCTCCGTCGAAGCTGTCCCGCTGCACGAGGGCGCCCTGCCAGGCGCCCTTTGTGCATTCTTAGCGTTCGGGTGCCTGTGCGATCATTCTCTCTAGCTCCACCTCTATGCGTGCGCGTCGGGATATCTCCTCGCGACTGCCACTGACGTGGCTCGCACGTTCGATGCGGCGTTGGGCGTAGAGGTCGTCGATGCGATGCGCAAGTCGCGCCAACTCTCCCGGTTCCGCCAATGCACCCGATGCCCACAGCTCTTGTCTGCGGCGCGTGAGTCTGTCGATCATCTCGTCTGTTGTCACTGGACGCTCCTTCGTGTGGCGGCGCCTCTAAGGACACTCACGGCGGTTTTCACTACATTGAGTTTCTCCAGTTTCTCCAGTTTCTCCAGTGCCTTCAACAAGTCATCTGGTGTCGGCACGTCGACCCTGCCTTCTTCTAAATCGTCTCCCCACAGGAACTTACTTGTGTTAGACAAAACTATACAACCTCTGCATCGATGATGGTAGTCTTACCGTCTTTTGATTCGACGACACTCTTTATTTTGAACTGTGTGCCGCGAGGAAGAAGGACCTCATCTTCATATGCACCTGAGATTCCCTCAATCCTCGCACCTCGCGTACCCTTTGGGAGGACTATCCGCATACGGATATTACCGAATGTTTCTGCTCGGAGTTTGTCTGTAGTGGTGGACATGAAAGACTTAGATGTGAAAATATTACCAACGACCGATTGTGGATTGGTCATGAATGTGTCACCAAGGGTCCAGGAAGCGTCTTCCATCCCACGCCATACTTCAACTGAACGACTGATCTTGGCGCGCGCCAGGGCCGAATCGATGTTCTTGATGACTTCTCGAACCAACACCCGTTTCATGCCTGAGTTACCAAATGGAAGTTTTCGTCCGGCTGCCATCGCATTCACATTCGCAAACTCAATACCCGCATATACCCTGATCGCCTCATATTCTGCGACTGATGTTGATGGCTCCCACCTAGCATAGTCTGCCTCAAGCGAGTCTACGGCCTCGTCACCCCTAAGTGGTGCATTCTTACCTGACAGTGGTGATTGTACTGGCAGCACACAAGACGCCGCATCCTTCTTAATCCGCACGTGCGGTAGCGAGCGCTCGATGAGTGCACGCTTTGCCATCCAGACATCCTCCTCGCCGCACATCGGGATGTCTTCACCGGCCCACGGCTCCTGCGGTGGGAGTACGTCATCGTGCGGGACCAGTGTGCAGCGGCAGTTGGAGACAACGAAACCGTCAGAGCAATACAGGGCATAATATGTGGTGGCATCGAAAGCCCAACCAGAGAAGGAGGATTCATGCACCTCATTCACTGTCACCACAATGAAACAGGACACTGCTGCTGCGGACATCCTCGTCAGGCCGCTGCGCACTACGCCCGTCGTGTGTCCAGTGACTCTGAGTACACGCTTGTCGCTCGCGCCAATACCAGATACGTGCGGGGCATCGGGATCGGTCCACGCGAAACCGAGTTCGCGAAGCTTCTCGATTCCGCAGGGATCCAGTATAGTCCCCAGTTGCCGTGCGGGCCGTATAACCTCGACTTCGCCCTCACAGAATATCCGGTCTCCGTGGAGATCGTGACCGGCAACGGTAACGAGCGCGTGGGTAGCAGACGACGCGACCGTCTCGAACGCGTCCTCAACGAGTGGAATCGGCTCGATGTCCGTCTCGATGGTGCCTATCGCGGACCGATCAGTACGAGAGTCGTAGAGGAGTTGATCACCTGGGCGGATCTCTGCCGCACGCACCATTCCGCGGGAGGTCAACATCGGGTGGTTCGGGCCGATGGTCGTCTCGTGCGTCCCCGCTCGTATGCGTATGGCGGGCCCGTTGTACCTCGCGCGGACTAATTCTTCAAGCGGCCCGTACGGTGCGAAAGTTGAACCGGCAAAGACCGCATTCGGGTGATAGGGCGGCATGTCCCCAAGATCGTCCGGGTACCACGGGCTGCCTGCGCCCATCTCCTGGCAATAGTCACACGCATCCTCGACATCGACCCCGATGGACGGGCCACTCGCGATCAGGTTGTCAAACGACTCAACACCGTTCGCGCGCATCGTGTTGTAGTTCATGTTCTCCCAGACAGCCGCGGACTCCGTGCGCGCGATGCGTTCGGCCTGCCACTTTTCCAGACCACCCCATCGCTCACTGATCTCCGTCGTCATCTGTTGTATTGTCAGCGGCCTGAGCGGATCGGTTGCGGTGTGGATGATCTTGGCAAGCTCATCGACATGTGTTCCGTGCGCTAGCTGGATGATCTTCGACCCGCGAACGGAGTACAGGTCTCTGCCCATATTCCTCGGGTGTGCCCAGTTGAATGTCTTGTCGATGCCTAGCGCGTCGAGTGTGTACTGTCCCGCAGCCTCCCCTGTTGCGAGCGCAACCTGGATGTACGCGACCACCGCCTGGGCGAGCAGCTCCTCGACAGGGGCACGCGTACTGATCCTGCGTGCAAGCTCCTCGGGGTCGGGCGGAGGTGCAGCCTTGAAGATGGTGGATTCAGAAGCCAACTCGATGAGACCTCGCTCGTCCGGCAATGCTCGACGAATATCGCGGTACAGTCCGTGCGCCCAGTCCTCCCACCGCCTATCCTCCCTGCGCTTAGCCCGCCATGCGCGGGACCACACTGGGAAGTCGGGTCGCTTCTTAGTCCTTACGACTTCAAGGTGTGTACGGACCCGTCGTAGCGCGCGGACGCGCTCAGACTTCGAGAGTGTCGCGGTCGTCGCTGTCATCATCGAGCCCGATTGTCAGTTCACGGATCGCATCGTCGACGCGCTTCAAGCTGTCCGCGAGTGGGTCATCCGCAGCAGGCTTCGCGCCAAAGTGTGCCTTGAGTTCAGAGCGGACCATCTGCCCGCGCGGGTCGTCGTCAGCGAGCGGGTCCAGCTTCACCCGTGCACGTGCCTCGTTGAGAATGATCACATCCTTGTCGAAGAGTGTGGATGCAGCCTCTATATCTTCACGCTCCTCTGTCAGGTCAAGCTCAACTGGGCGCCACGTCCAGCCAATATTCGCGTCATCACCTAGCCCGCGCGCCTTCGCGTACTCCACAGCGATAAAGCGATTCATGCGCGCAGCAAGCAGCGCCTGTGATGTTGAGACTACGGCTTCGCGGTATACGCGACTGGATGCGAGCGTGACATTCCCACCGAGCGGTCCAACCCGGATCATTCCGAGTCGCTCCGGCGGAATCCGGTGCCCGACGAGGATGCGCGCGTCGCAGCGCGCGTCGAGCTTCTCGAAGCTGCCATCCTGTCCCGTTTCAGACAGCTTCTTGAACTCTACGGTTCCAGGACCTGTGATCGGAAGGATGAGGTTGCGGTGCGGCTGCTGGTGGTTGACGGCGAGAGCTTGCCGGAGATCTTCCTCTATGTTCGGGTCCTCCTCGATGTTCGTCAGGATGATCGCCCAGCGCGGTTCGCGACGGTTCGAGAAGAAGTAGAGGTTCTCGTCTCGGACCGCGATCGCGAGCGTGATCCAGCCGATCGTGGATACGTACCCCGGCACGCCGTACCAGGAGCTTCTGCGCGATGCACGTCGCGTTACGAGCAGCTCATTTCCGCGCTTGTCCTCCGGCACATCCGCACCGATCCCGCCCGTGGAGATGTTTACGAACTGCCCGTCTGTTGCGGCACCCCAGCGCGTGAACCACGCCTTGCGGTTATCGCGGGCTTGCGCGAGCCTGATGCCGTCCTTGTGCACGCGGATGGTGTGTGCGGGGACGTGCCAGACTTGCTGCACGACGCCCGTCGGGTCACGGCCGACTTCCCAGTATCCAACGTTCACCGTCTCGACATCGAGCCAGAGTTGCGTCAGCAACTCGTGCATTGTCACATCGCTGTCACCCACTAGCCCTGCAAACCATTCGTCGAGATCGTCTCTTCGCACGTCGTCCGCACCCGCCTCCTCATCGTCCGGCACCCACTCCCAGCCGGTACCGATTACGTCCGCGGTCTTCTGCTCGATCGCCGCAGAATGGACAGGATGCCGCTCAGCCAGGAAGATCAGATTCTCAAGTGAAAGCGGCGGCTCGACCAGTCCCTGTCCGAGCTTCCCGTCACCAAACGGGTTCTCCGGGAGCTGCTGTGACCACTTGGCGACCACGTCCCCAGCAGCATCGGTAAGGAGGACCTTGACAACACGGCCTTTTTCCACTGCCTCAGGCATGCCCAGAGTATGATATACTGTACGGTCTGAAGTCTGCCCACGAGGAGGAGGATCCCAGCATGACTGTTGCCGCTGCTGCCGTTATCGATGCTCTTGCCGCGGACACAAGGCGCCGCGAACGGTTGGGTGCAGAGATCCCGATGCACCCAAATACCTGCCGCCCTGGGGACTGCACATGCGGTGAGGGCTGCACATGCGGCCCGTGTGAGGACTGCGCCGCGTTTCTCGGGTCGCTAGAGCCGGGGCGCAGTGATGAATCGGTGTTCTGGGATGTCGTCGGTCTCGGACACCCCGACCCGGTCGCCCTGCACAAACATGCTGAGAAATACGGGCGTGATGGCATGGAGCCGTGGGGTATGGGTGAGAAGAGAACCCGCAGCCGTGTACGCCCACTAGCAGATGATGTCGCTGGGTTGCTTGATCGGGGCCTCGTACCGAATGCGATCGCGGATGCTCTAGGCATATCGGATAGGCGTGTGCGGTCGATCATCGCCAAGTTGCGCCAGACAAGAAAGACAGCACCGGGACACTAGCACCAGCGCCAAGAAAAGTGCACGTTACGTGCATGAATGGGTGCGGATACCTTCCCGCGGTTTTAGGCCCACGGGCGCACTGGGTGCGTTCTGGGCCATCTACCATACGCCCGCCCGCATCAGGCGTCCGCGTGCAGCACGGTGCCCCTGACGGCCTCGTGCGGCGTGCGCGTAGCCTATTGCCAGTGCCATCACTGAGTCCTGGACGACGTCATCGTCTGGAAGGCGATAACCGCGAAGTTCCTGGTCCAGCTGTGGCCACTCTGCAGCGTCGTATCGGACCAGCTCCTTCTGGAATCCGATCTTCAGTCCGGCGAGGATGACAGGCTTCGACTTGTTCGTCGTGTTGAATCCGATCGCCTCGTTCTCGGGCAGTTCGAGGTTCTCCAGCACCGCCTCTCCGGCGGAGTTCTTCTCAATCACTGTTAGTCCACCATACGCACGGTGCGTCTCTTCGATCTCTCGTTGAAGCATCGGGTATGGCATCTCACGGAATCGGACGAACTTGACGACATCACAGACTGCACCAGTCACGTCCAGGATCGTTCCAACTGCCGCATCTCGATGGCGACCGATATCCCAAGAATGGACGTATGACCTGCCGAGCACGGCGGCGCATGGGCCGAGCGTCTCCTCAGCCGCCCGGTCAAGCTCCTTCTCGTTGAAGTAGTAGTCGCCCTCACCGGCGAGCGCGTCCTCCTCCGTCATCGGGTATTCCTGGCGTGCGTCCTCTAGCCGCATACCTCTCCGCTTTGCCTCAAGCCACGCCTCATCGCGGTCGGGTCTCTGGAGCGCGTCGATGAATACGGGACGGAATCCAGTCTCCTCAGCGCGCGACCGACGCCAGAACTCCGACGTGTAGTTTGTTGGTCCCTTGCCTGTCGTGATGAAGTGACACGACCCCGCCATTGACGGTTCAATCGCCTGCCACACTTTACGGGGGTTCTGCATGCGTGCCCACTCGTCCACGTGTCCGTGCGTGCATGTTGCCTCGACGGCGGTGTCCTCGTCTGCGGGATACGCTTTCACCAATCGTCTGTCGTCCGGACCAGCGGCAAACTCAAGCTCATGAGTGGTGGACCTCGTGATCGGGAGTCTCATCCACTCTGGCAGTCGGGCGAGTCCAAACTTCACGGCGCTGAGTAGTTCCTGCGCCGCATCATCACGGCGGCTGAACAAGTGCACGCGTGCGTTCTGGTCTCGGAAGCGCAAGACCCATCCGTCAAAGGCGGTCCCTAAGGTGGTTTCCCCGAGCTTGCGCGCCTTCAAGAAGAACGCTTTGTCCGCAACCTTCATAGTGTCTACGGCAATTTCCTGCGCGGCCCAGAGAGCGGGACCAAGGAGCATGACCTTTTTCTGTTCTTGGCTCACGAACAGCCAGTAATTCAGAAACGTACGGAATGACTCAGCACAGCGGACAAGTTCCGAGAGCTTGGCAGGGTCCGCCCGGATCTCGGATAGGGCGTCCGGGGAGACCGCGACCCGGAGGTCCTCGCTCATTCCAGCATCCATCGTCCGCGGAGAACGCTCCCGTTGAACGTTCCGGTCCCAGCTGTCACGCGGCCTTCGAGCTGGACGGCGACGTGCTCCTTGGCCGGAGCGCTGAGCGACGGCGCGACCCATGCGCTCTGGGTCCAAAGCGCGCTCGTCCCTGTAACGAAGACCGAGTTCACGTCGGCGGCCGCGAGGAGCGAGGTGGCCGCCTCTCCGTCGTTGTACTGGATAATGGAGTAGGATAGCCTCGCCGTGTTGGCGCCCCCGCTGTTCGCGAGGTTCGCCGTGAGCATGAATTCCGGGCGGAGCCCTGAGTCCCACAGCGCCTTGAAGTTGGGGATGGTCCCGTACCCGGACTCGGCCGCGGTCAGCGGGGCGTAGGCGGTGCTCGTGATCGCGAGTTCTGCGTTCTGCCGGACGACCGCGGCGAGGGATACTTTCGTACTGGTCCGCTCGAGCTGGCGGAGCCGACGGTCGAAGTCCTTGAGGAGGAACTCGAGGAGGCCGTCCACGTTGACGGGGACCTTGCTCATTCCGGCTGGATCACCAGGCTCTTCACCCGTTCGCTACCCTCCGAGGTCACTTCGACGGAGGCCTCGACGACGCGCGCGGTCCCGCTCTCCTTGAACTCACCGTTCTTGATGTAGAAGCTGAGCACGTCCCCCACGTCGAAGTCGTCCCAGAGCATCGGGGCGCTCTGCCCGAAGGTGATCGAGTACGTCTTGACCGGGTTCGCCCGGACCTCGTCGTCCGCGTGCTCCTGGAGCACGCCGGGGGTCTCGATCGTGGTGAACGCCATCTCCTCGTCGAAGAGGTCGTATGTGGTGATGGACGCCGCATTAGTGGCGGTCGCGGTCGTCTCCGTCTCTCCCTCCAGTAACGCGCCAGTGACCGTCACGCGGTTCCGCGGGAGGAAGACGTCCACCTCGTAGTCTTCGATGTTCGCGATCGTGTCCTCGCCGTACTCGAGCTTTACCCCCGCGCGGGTCGTCCCCGAGCTTGGGTATAAGACGACGAGTTCGCCGTGCGTCCCCGGGACGCCGTCCACCGGGTCGATCCGGAACCAGAACCCGTTGATCACCTCAGAGAGCTGCTTGATCGCCTCCGCCACCGGCTTCCCGCGCTCGTACGTCCGGTCGTGGTTGACGCTCGCGCTGATGGCGCCCTGCCTGATCCTCGTGGTCGCGATCGTATTCTGGTCGTTGATCAGGCCCCACGCGATCGTCCCGGCGTCGGTCGCGGTGTATCTCGTCGTCGTTCGCACGCGTCGGTGCTCGAGGTTGAACCACGGGTCCTTGACCTCCACGCGGACGGAGTCTGGCTTGTATACGAGAGGCTCCCAGATCCTTCCCCGGATCCTGATGACTCCGTTCCGGTATATCGCGATCGCGCGCGATGCGATCGCGAGATCCCCGACCTTGGGGTCGCGCGCCTCGAGCGAGAAGACGGCCTCGCTCCCACCGTTGAGTCGGCGGGTCACCGAGAGCCCCGAGGGGTCAATAAACGAGACGGCCGCTCCGGCGTTTGTCTCCACGGATGCGAGCCAGTCCGCCAACCTCAGATCCTCGCGTCGCGCCACTCGACGACGAGCGATGTCGTACCGCTGACAATCGCTGACCCGACTAGCCGGACCGTATTCGAACCGGCAGCAAGGTCCCACCACTGCGTAGTCGCGGGGGCGATGAGGTCGTTGCGGAGGACGTTATTCAGTAGAAGTCTTCGGGCCGCGACCTGGATCTCGATCCAGTCGGACGATCCGAGAATCGCAGTCGTCGCGACCTGCTTGTTGGTCGTCTGGTTCACTACCTTCGGGTTCTCGATCGGCCCATACACGCGGATGGTCGGCGGCGTCGGGAAGTTTCCGGCATTCGTGATTATCGATGCGGACCCGCCCGACCCAGAGAAGACGATCGGGAAGACAATCGGGAGCGGCATGCCTCCCGGCGCGAGCGCCTGGATCGTCGTACTCGTCTGGAGGGTGTTTGAGTACATGCGCGGGTCAGCAGCGACGAGCTGCACTGCCCAGAGCAGATACTGGTGCCGCCCCGGGATGAGGTCCCATTCGAGTGGGGACGCTACTCGGACGTTCAGGTACTCGTCCACGGTCATCGCGGACCGTCGGAACTTGAACACCTGATCTGCACCGTCGAGCGCGAGGCGCTGCTTCAAGAGATCGAGCGTCGTGATCACGTCCGCGTCGGAGTCCGCCCAGATCCGCCCCTGGATGTCGAGCACGCGCGGTGCGTAGAATTGCGTTCGGTTCGTTGCGCCGTGGCGGCGCGGCAGGTCGAATGTCTCATTTCGCGGCGATGGCGAGCCCAGCCCCTGCACGGACAGGATACCGATCCTCCCAGGCTGCGCAACGCCCTTCTCCGGGTGGATCTGTGTCGCGTCGATGTAAGCGTTCGTCAGCATTAGACCGCCAGCGTCCCGACCGCGATCTTGCGCGAGAGCATGGACGCAATGAGGTCTGCGTCCTCTTGCCTCTGCACGACGAGGTCACCTTGCACGGACACCAGGCCGCCGGTGCGGCCGGTTGTCGACTGAGCGAATGACGTAGACGACGGAGCGGTCGCGAGCGTCTGTGACACCGGAATCCGTGCGCCGAGCGATGGACCTTCTCGCCCACCTGGTGCGCGGACGCCCGGACCGTTCTGGAGCACGTTACTGCCGCCACCAACGGCTGAGTTCACTCGGTCGAGGATATCGAGTAGCGC
>ERZ1292629.669-Hain-H43-01um-R1-669-length-37926-cov-28_pt3 | contig 10408 bp, 16 predicted proteins | sample MGYA00564399_ERZ1292629 | MGnify/ENA primary metagenome ERZ1292629 (study PRJEB36523, sample SAMEA6512636) | groundwater metagenome | collected 2019-01-08 | study: AquaDiva: Metagenomics assemblies of 32 groundwater samples
GGACCTGCGGCGGCACGCTGAGGGTACGTCGACGATCGCGAACAACGTACGTGAGCGACACAACGCCCATGTCACCTGCATCCCGGGCACTGACGCGTGACAATGCCCGTGGGTCGACCTGCGGCAAGCAATCGAAGCAGATGAACTGGCTGCGAACGTCGAAAATGAGGTAAGAGGTTCCCGTGACGGAAAACGATAGAACGTCTCACGTCGGACAGCGCGCCGGACTGATCGTCCTTTACGTTGCACTGGGCTTCGCGGGAGGTTTCGGTGTGGCGACGACGGTCCTACCACGTGCACCAGCGCTGGTGCCTGTTGTTGCTGTCTCTCAGCCCAACGCGCCTGTAACAGCGTCGTCGTCGACGGCGACCACCACCACCACCAGCGCAGGCCAACGGGGACAATAACGATGCGCTACCCTGAAGGTGTACCTGGGGACGACGCGCACGTCCTCGAGCTCCTTGAGCGACATCAGATACCGGCATGGCCTGGTCCGTGGTACTCGCTCCGTGCGGTGTGGCACGCTGTCGTTGCACGATCAGAGCTGTGGCCGACGCTCGCAGGCGTCCGTTGCGCTCTGACCACGCTTCAGTGTCGTGGTGAGGTCCAGCGGCGGGACGGTATCGCGGGCGGTTACTGGCAATGTACGGCGGCGCGCGCCGAGGCATCGACGTTCGATGACTAACGACGCTGGGTCCGGGACTACTTGACACGACGGTGACGACGGATTGGTCGGATACCATCCGGTCCGGACCTGTGGTAGGCAGAAGCCGTGGCAGGGATCAATCGACCTCTCGTTCCGGACGGCGTCATCGTTGGGCAGTCCGAGCTCCGCACGCTGACCGACGCCATCGCCGACGAGGTCCTCCGGCGGCTCGGTGAGCTCACCGGTCGGCGCCAGCCCGGTCCAGGCAACACGGCGACCGGGCTCCTCGCAGGGGGCATCACGAGCGGATTCGCCGTTGTCGTCGGGACAACGACGACTCGCGTCACGATCAACGTTGGAACGGGATACGCCCCTAACGGAGCGTATTTCGACGTCACGGCGGCGCAGCCGAACCTCGCGCTCGCCGACCCGACGCTGAACGCCGACAACTACGTCGGCCTCATGTACCGCGAGGTCGAGGACCAGGCCGGTGCGCACGAGACCTCAGGGACCGCGCAGTACCGCCGCGCACAGCGGTCCTTCGAGGCGATGGTCGTCACGCCCGACACCTACGACGCCTGGGTGCTCTCAAGCACGGACCTCGCGGTCAACGCCCGCGACCGCTTCCTGATCCTCTTCGACGTTCTCGGCCTGGGGACGGGCATCGCGCTCGGCGCCGCGGGGGCCGCGCCGCTCGGGAACGCACCACCGACCTTCGGTCGGCTGCTTACGGCAAATCAGCCGGTGAACATCACCGGGGTTGAGATTGTCGCAATCGACCCCGCGACGGTCGACACGCCAGCCTCACCCACGGGGCAGCTTCGTCTCAACGTCGCCGCACCACAGACGATCTCATGGGCCTCCCCCGGCGGCGGTACGCATCCCGCCGGGACCGCCGTGGGTGCGCTAGAGGGCGCGCTGCTCGTGCTCACGAGCGCCGTCACGAGCCGCACGCTCACCGTCCGCGTGTTTCCGTCGCTTCTGCCAACGAGCGGCGCGGACCCGCTGAACGAGACGATCACGGTCGCCGGGCTCCTGAACTACGAGCCGACGGCGAGGCGCTTGACCACCGTCGATGAAGCCCACCGGCACGTGGCCGGCGGCTACGTACCGAGTAACGCGAACGCCCACGGCCTGAGCCCGCTCGAGGTCATCGCCGCGGTCCTCGGCGTGCCGCAGACAATCCGCCTCGGCACGGGTCTCGGCAGCCTGCTCGCGCAAGCCGCGGTCCCGCGGCTCCAAGGCCAGACCTGGGCGACGGGCGACCGGATTCTGGTCTACGACCAGCCGCTTCGCGACACAACCATTCACGTCCGCGTCTTTGCCGGGCGGAGCGTGGCCGCCGTATCGCAGCTCGAGATCACAACCAACGCAAACTATCTCTCGACCGGCAACTGGCGCAAGGACGATGGGGCTGTGACTGCCGTGCGCCTGACAATCGACAGCTCTGACTTGCGCCTCCAGTATAAGACTGGGGCAGGCGACTGGCCTGAGCTCTCTTGGACGAACCGTGCGTACTTCACGTATGCTCTCAACCGCCTGACGCTCGAAGGCCAGCTCGTTCCAGGAAATGGGCTCCTCGGGAGCGACACCGACGCGCTCACCGCACGGACGCTCGTTGACTATTCGACTGCGTTCAGTGACCGGGTGCTGCTTGCCGAATACGACCGGGCCATCGGCTATCGTATTCGTATTTATCTCAACGATGCAACCGATGCTATTGAGACAACTTGGAACGCGCGCTGGCAGCAGAGCGACATCAAATGGTATCGCGACGTTGCAGGCAGCTCAGCGCGCGTCGCAACGACCGCAGGCAGTGAGCAGCGGCTGTACTACCCCGCAGGTGATCCGGACGGTTGGCTCGAGCTCGCTTGGTATAGCAAGGCGACATTTCCGCTCGCTGCGGGCGATCACGAGATCAACAACGGCGATTTGGTTCTCAATGCCGCTTACGACTATACGTATGACGCCGCAAGAACCTTTCAGAAGTCGGTCCCTGGCATCGCAGCACAACCCGGCGCTGCGGCTTATACAGACTACGCATATTCTGGTGGCGCTGCTGGAAATCCTGAGGGTGGTCCCGTCTATTTTCAGAAGACGGGTGCGACGGGACAGGTTCAGGCAATGTGGCCCGTCGAGCTGCCTCACGGCGCGATCATTACAGGCGTTGATTTCGACTTCGAGATCGTAGCTGGAACCGGCGGCGCCGAATACTTTCGCGTTGCGATGTGTCGGCAGCCGCGCGTTGCAGGCAATGCCGAGTCACTGAAGACAGGTGGAACGCCCTATGACAGTGTTGGTAACGCAGCGAACTTTACGCAGACGCTCACGATCGACGAAGTCGTAGCGACCCGTACGATCGACAACGCAAGCTACACATACTTTGCGTGGATGTCTGCGACGACGGCCGCAAGCGGGCGCGTCCGTAGTGTCATCATCACTTACACGATTGACACGATCCGTCCTGCGTAACTGGCTAACTGATTGCAAATGGAACCGCCGTATGTGGATACGATTGGCATTGGCGGTTTTTGTCTCCCTCCTCGTTCGATGTGGTGAGCCCTGTTTCGTAGACCGCGACACGCAGATCGAGCGTTGTCAGCTCACGGAGCAGACACCGGGTTGGGAGGCCCGTACTGGCGTCTGCATCGCAGAAGCGCTTGAGGCTTACGCGATCTGCGCGGAGGACGGCGTCGCGCGCTGTCGTGCATCGTGTTGGCGAGAGGTAGGAGCGTGTCGTGACTGCGCTCCGGACGACGCGATGGATGCTGTTTGTCTCAAGAGCTTCGAGATCTGCACCGAACGGTGCTGAGCATCTCAGGCGTAGTCGCGGAAGGTGATGGTGACAGGGTCGCCGCGGACGAATCGGGCGGCGATGGGTGGGTAGATGCGCTTGTAGGCCTGCTCGGAGCTCTGGAGGGCGCCACCCTTCGGGACGTTGGAGGTCACACCGTCGCCGACGAGGAGGCAGCCTTCGGTGTCGGCGTCGGTGTTGCCGACGTGGATGAGAATCCACTCGAAGCCTGGGACGTCGCGGATCCAGAGCATGCCCTTGTGGAAGTCAGGACCGTAACGCGCGAGCGCCCGTGCGTGGTGAGTGCCTTCGGTCCGGAGAGCGATGGGATAGGTCCCGGCCGGGATGCGCGTCTCGCCTTTCACCTTCTTCTCGCGGGGCTCGTCCTCAAGCGTGAAAGAAAGGAACTTGCGCGCAAGCGTCGTGGTGTCGTGGAACACGCCGAGCGTGTCGTTCGGCCCTGACGAGAAGCGAAGCACTTCGAGCTGCATGCGTCGAGCGTAGCGCGCACGCGCGGGACGCGTAAAGCATCGACCAATCAGGTGCGTTGAAAACCCGGCTCGCCCCCGCGCCTCAAGGAGGACCAGCCCCGGCTATCCAAGAGCGTGCAATGGGGGCGAGCGGGTCATTAGACCATAAACCGCTCAGACGACGAAGTCGAGTGGACGAAGCGCCGCTCACGAATCATGATGGTCGTACCACATGCTCCTGCTTGCGCTCTTCGCGAATTGGTTCGGCGCGTTTGTTTTCACCTGGCTCTATGTCGGCGCGCTCTGGTTGCTTGGTTGGGTAGCCTTTGCCAGGCGCCGAGGGCTTGCGGTCGTATTTGTACTTGCGCCCGAGCGGGCGGCCGACTGGTACCTGCGTGCGTGGACGCGTTGGAACGGCTGGGCGGGGATGACCGCGGTCATCGTTCGGGCGCTCCCGGATGCAGAACAGGCGGAGCAAAACGTCCGGCACGAGCTTCGACACACGAAGCAGTTCCTGGTCTTCGGCCTCTCACATCTTCTGCTCTACGGTATCTTTTCACTCACGATCCTCGCGCTTGCAAAGCTCAAGCTGACCGCGAGGCACCCGTACTACGACAATCCATTTGAGCGGGACGCACGCAACGCCGCGGGGCAGAAGCTCAAGGTCCCACGCGAGCATTGGAGTCGTGGGCCAGACGACCTCTTTCCTTGGCTCTAGTCGGTAGCGGTAGCGGTAGGCAGCCTCAGAGCGGGCACGCGGGCGGCGGTTACGGGGTGAAGATCGAGTCGGACTTGTTCGCGTACTTCGAGTACCAGGGGGAGTCGGGAACGGTGACGACGCCGCGCTCGTTGGCCTCGATGAAGGGCGCGTCGATGATGCCGCGAACAAACGACTCGCTGATCGTGACGTAGAGCGCGTTTGGATTGCTCTCGAGCGGGAGGTTCTGCCAATCGCTCCGCTTGAGGTCCAGCGCGACGTGGTCTCCCGGCGTGAGCCTCGAGCCGAGGTAGCCGAGACCAACACAGAAGACACCGAGGCCGACGGCGATGACCCTCCCTGACGGAAAAGCAGAGGGCTTCTTGTCGATCTCGAGGGCGCTCGCAGACTTGACGTCGAGCTTCACGAGGACCTGGTCGTTGAGCGGCTTGAACGCGACCGGACAAGGCACGACGACAGCAGCAGCTGTGGCGGCATCTGCGTTGCTGCCGCTGCCGTTGCTGCCGTTGCTGTTGGCTGCAGTTAGAATGGTATTACCGACATGCATGGTCGTAGATGCTATCCTCAACACGGCGCTGGAGTCTAGCGGGTGTAGTCTAATCTCTCGAAGTAGATCGAGTGGCACTGCGGGCAGAGGCTCCCGAGCACCGTATCTGAATCACGAAGTTCGAGAGGCGGCGGCAGCGGGATAATGATACTCCCGCGGCGGACGAAAACAAGCTCGGCAAACCCACCCGGGTAATCCTGCCAGACGTACCCGCATGCGATACACCGATTTGTCGCGAGGTGTACGGCACCTAGGGTTGCCAGCGATGGCTCATCTTTGCGGTCAGAGCGACGCCGTCGTCCCGGACGAGCTGTGCGCCGCACGGAACCCGAACGCTTGACGTACCGTCCGTGCGAAGAAAACCAGTACCCTTCAACCCGAGGCCGACCTCGGATGCGGCCTCGACAGGGTTGTCGCACCTGAGCGCGTCGCGTTCGGCGAGCGCCGCGACCCGTTCGCCCCGCCAGCCGCAGACAGAGCACGAGTAATCGTAACGGAATGGCATGCGATCGACCCTAGCACGGATCGCGGTCACGGTCGCGGTCGTGCGTCGTACGTCGCGCTTGACGCTCAAACCACCCACATCGTAACGTGCTCTCGTGCAGCGTGGCCTCGGCACGGCGACTGCCTACGCGCTCTCGCGGGCGCTCGTGCCGGAGCGTGATCGCCGAACGGTTGACGTCTACGGCGTCCCCGGCATCCAGTCGTGTGTCGTAGACGGCCCTGCTGTTGTCGCCGTCAACGGCCGCACGCTTCGCACGCCGCTCTTGCTTCGCCCGCCCGTACGGTACCAGTCGCTTGAGCTTCCTGTTCCTGTTCCTGTTCCTCGCCAGGAGATCCAACGATTCGACCGAGAGGGACAACCGGTTTTCACCAACGTTGATACCACGGTCTACTCGGTCGAGCTCACGTGCTGGTGCGGCACGAAGCGTTACGTGAGACCGAACTGCCGTCACGAGGTCACGCTCTGTCGACCGTGCACCGAGCGGGTCCGCCGCATCCGCCGCCGCGCCAAAGTTCGCCAGGAGGCTTAAAATCGCATGTCGCGTGCTCCGTCATTGCGTTCGTACCCGCTTTCGGTTTTCGTCTTCGCGAGCGAGGGCTACGTCGGGAAGGCTTCGAGCTTTGCGGACGCCTGCGCACGCGGTAAGACACCTGTTCCGGTGCACATCGTCTCCCGCTTATCAAGCAAGGCCGAGGACCTCCTTGCGGTCGCTCGGTACGGGGTGGTCGAACCCCTCTGCCTCGTCGCAGTGGATATCGCGGGCGATGCTCACCTGCGTCTGACAACGCTCCCCACGCGTGGGAAACTCTGTCAACTCCTCCGTCATATCCAGAAGCACAACGGTATTACCGCCGTCGGCAGCGCTGCCGTCGCCGCCAGTAACGGGAAGGACCGGGAGTAGTTCGTGCCGATCCTTCCTCGAGGTCTGGGCAACGAACTGATCGAGCGCATTCGGCGTCATTTCCAGACCGAGCTCGGCGGCGGTCCGGTAAAGGACCGCCCAGCAGGCTTCATTGAGCGCGTCGTGCAACGGCTGACGCGAGACAAGGGCGAGTCGCGCGGGCGCACGCGGCGTCCACCACCGTCGGGTGTCGCAGACGTCATGGGCCGGATCCAGGAAGCCGGAGCACGGCGGGTCCTTCTCATGGCGCACTACGCCGCGGCGCACGGTCACGGCCCGTCCTGGCGGTACCTCGGGGCGTACGCTTACCGCTGGCGGGACAAGGACGACCCTTCGGTCCCGCTCGTCTATTGCTGGTGTGCCATTCACCACGCGCCTGGTGGCGACGGCGTCGAGGCCTTCAAGCTTCGGCGTTTTCTCGACTTGCAGGTCACGGACCTCCCGTGGTCCCCTCACCATGAGGTTGAGTTCTGAGCCGCGCCCGCCGCCCACTTCCTCGTGTCTTCGACCCCTACGCGCACGCGCCTGCGCTCGCGCACGACGTCGGCAGCGCCGGCGGCACCGCCGGTGGCGCTGCCGACGCCGCCGGCGCGATCCAGACGAATCCGAACCAACCGCGCCGTCGAACTGGACGTAGGGAGGCGCTCGTCGTCGCAGTGTGCGGCGAGTGGGCGGAGGACGTCGTCAACGTCATCCACCTTGAGAGCACCACACCGACGTACGTCGTACCGGAGGAGGAGCCGGACGCCGAAGCAGCGATTCGTGCTGCACGCGCGCTGGTCGACGGGCTCGCGATCATATGGTTGCCGGGACGTCCCAAGAACGCCGCAGGCGTCCAATCGCTCTACGATGCGCGGGCGATCGTACCTGGCGCGGGTCTCGTCGTACGACTCGGAGCGAGACCACCGGAGGACGTCGAGCCCACGCTCCAGCGTCTCGGGCTGTGGAGCGTCTACCGCACGGTGCCCGCCTCGAGTGCGGAGGACGCTGCCGTCGGACTCGTTCACCTCGCAGGGCTGACAGAATGACAATGACGACTGCGGGCATCCATACCGCAGCGGTGCGGCTACCGGTGCTGGCGACGGTGCGGCCGCAACAGGATTGTACAGCGTGTGCACTCCAAGCCGTCTGCTGGCGACCGACAGAGCCTCGCGTACGGGTGATCAACCTGCTGGTCTGCCGGCTTGAGCGCGGCATTGCCGTAGATGGGACGATGCGAACGCTCCTCGAACTCCTGCACAAACGTCTCGTGCGCCTTGCGCTATGGGTCGTCCGAAGAGCACGAGGTTACGCGCGGCTCGACGCGGTGGAGGTACGACAGGATCTCGAATCCGCTGTTTTCACCGGTCTCAGGACCTCTTATGTCATGGGCGAGGGCGTCGGACCCTTACGCTGGCTCTTCGGTCGAACGGGCTGCGTTCGCCGGGAGGCGCATCACATCCTCCGCCGTGCGAAGCAGGATGCACGTGTCCTCCGCTACGGGAGCACGTCGTGCTCGGCGCAACCCACAGGGGGCCGAACGCAGGCTGCAGTCGACCTCGAGAGCGAGGTCGCGTTTTTGAATGCGTTTGCAACAGACAATCGGATCCGTACACCTCCACCAGCGCTCGAACCCTATACCCCCACTCAACCTGAGGCGCAGGCCGAATACATCCAGCACGCACTCGAGGTCGTCGACGACGGCGTCACGCTCACGCTCGAGGAGTATCGCGTCCTCCGTTTCTGTCTAGCACACGCCAGCAAGACGAGGCGCACGCCCGTCGAGGGCCTCCTTGTGCGATACTCTGAAGTTGTCGGTCTACGACTTCAGTGCGTCCAAGAAACCTACACCCTCGCGACGCGCCACCTCGCCGACGCGGTGGGCCTTGGTGAAGTCGTACAGCAGACGCGGCACGTCGGCCACGTCGACGAGAGCGTCCGCCGCCGCCGAGCAGCTTTCCGTGCACAAGCACCCGTGAACTCGACAGCGGGCCTCCGATTGTCACGAGAGGAGATCCTCGCGATTGTCCTCCCTGGCGAAGCTCCGACCCCAACGGTCGTCGACCTCGCGTGGGCGTTGGGCGTAACACCGCGTGTGGTCTACCGTCACCGCGCACGGTGGGCAGGACGTGCGCCGGAGGATATTGTCCAGGCGCTGGCAGGCGACCTATGAGCACACCCGCCGCGCCCGCGTCCGCTGCGCCCGTCGCGCCCGCCACACCCGCCGTGTCCGCCACACCCGCCGCGGCTGCGCCTGAAGACCTGCGGCTCCCGTTCGAGGAGACGCCAGTCCAGAGGCGCCTTCGCCAGATGGCGCTCGCAGGATTTCGTCCATCTGGCGAATGGGATGCCTTTGCGCAGACGTTTGTCTCCGAGCTCCCTGCGGAACCCGGTGCTCGTATTGTCGCACGTATTTCGTTTCCGAAAAGGAGCGACGGACACGTCGAGGATAGACCATCAAGTGTGACGCTGACGACGCATCGCGTGCTGCCCATTGACTCAGCAGTTATTCAGCAACATCTAGCAGAGCCCGCGCAGACACCTCTTCTCGTCGCGCTCGAACCCTATTTCGTGGCGTCCACGTCCACACTGTCCGTTGCAATGGCCGCTTCACATCCGGCCACCCTCGTCTGTGGAAATTGCGGCATGCGCAGCGCGGATTGGGTCCGCCTGGGCGCACGGGTGCTCTGTGGGTTTTGTGCCCAGGCGCTCAAATGAGCCAGCTCGCTCCACACGAGCCCGGTGACGTGCTCGCGCTCGTCCAGCAATTCCGGCGGATGCTCTCTGAGTACGAGCACGCCGATCCTGTTCTCAAGTCATCTTTTTCCACGTTCGGCGCTCGCGTGCAAACCGCAGCAGTCGTCGCACAACCCCACCTACACAGAGCCGCTACGGCCCTCGCCGAGCTTGTCGTCGCGCTCGAAGCGAGTGCAGCCTACCGTACCGTGCGACGAACGAGAACGAGAGCAAGAGCAACATGAACCAACAACCTTCAACACCTCCCTTCCTGGCATCAGCGCTCGCCTTCGAGACCGATGTCCGTCACCCGTCGCTTACGGCGGCGAGCGGCGCGCCGCTCGTGCTTCTCTTTTTGACGCGGACGTATTGTGTTGCCTGCAACCCGAATCGTCCGGGGCGTCTCGGCGTTCTTGGCGGCGCTGAAATCGTCGCGGGTCGGATTCACCGGACCGGGAATTCGATCACGCTCCACTGCTCGGTCTGCGACCACGTCCAGCACATCCGGGCGACACAGCTCCTCGACGACGGAACCGTCACCCGCGGGTGACCGTTCTGACCCAAACGCGCTGACTTGCTTTTAGATACCACTTATACTCTGGCGGCTCCAGTGCCGACGCCGATAACCCAATGGCAGTCATGAAACTCGGAGAGGTCAGGGTCGAGACGATGCCGAACACGGGCGAGCGGGTGCCCCCCGAAGAGGAGGCGCTTCGCGTCTTGGAACGATCTCGACGAGCTGGCAGGACCGTTGTCGTCGAGTCGCCTTACGCAGGCGATGTCGAGCGCAACGTCGAGTACGCCCGCCGATGTATCGCAGATTGCCTCCGGCGGGGTGAAGCGCCCTTCGCAAGCCACCTCCTGTACACGCAACCGGAGGTGCTCAACGACGGTGTTCCCATCGAGCGTGAAGCAGGTCTGGCCGCGGGCTTCGCTATCGGCGACAGGCTCGAAGCCTGCGTGGTCTACGACGACTACGGGATCACGCCTGGAATGCGTCGCGGTATTGAACGCCGCCAGCGCGTCGAGTACCGTCACATCGGCCGAAACGAGCCCTCCTGCACCGTAGCCCTTCGCAGCCGGAACAGCTCCTGCTATTGGTTTCAGCGAAT
>ERZ1292629.4351-Hain-H43-01um-R1-4351-length-10397-cov-7_pt1 | contig 10397 bp, 11 predicted proteins | sample MGYA00564399_ERZ1292629 | MGnify/ENA primary metagenome ERZ1292629 (study PRJEB36523, sample SAMEA6512636) | groundwater metagenome | collected 2019-01-08 | study: AquaDiva: Metagenomics assemblies of 32 groundwater samples
GAACCCCGATTTTGTCCGTGAAAGGGACATGTCCTGGCCGTTAGACGATAGGGCCTGATTTACAGCAAAGCTGCGAATAATTTTTAATTTCCAATTACCAATTTCTAATTATTTTTATTTATTCGGGATTTTTTAATAATTGTAATGAATATCAATTGGAGTTCGTGGGCTTCCTGCCAAAGTTTTCTTGCCTCTTCTTTTAATTCCGGGGTTGCCTTCGCAATCATTCTTAACCAATGCTTCGTTTCTTTTGCTTCTTTCTTGGAAATACCGATCTTGTGTTCAAAATCTTTTTTTGATTCAGTGCAATCGGCTTCGCAATAGTTCGAACCAATACTCGTGCCCGCCCTAACTAATTGGTCTATCAAAGAATTGGTGCGGTTCTTTCCTCTAAATCGTATTTCTTTGATGATTTATCATTTAGCATTTCATTGGAAATTAGAAATTGGAAATTTGGAAATTTATTACACGTGTCTATCCGCTACTTTTGTGGCGGCGTAGCTTTCTGGTTTTGTCCGCGCTTCAAAATTATAAGCTCGAATCATTCCGAGAACTTCCTGCATCATTGATTTGGTCTCGCCGTTTTCGCCGATATCCGCATGAATTTCAAAATCGAATTGGGACACATTAAATGTTTTAAGATAAACCAAAACTTCTTTAGCCACTTCCAAAGAAAATAAAACTTCTTGGATAATTCTATCTCTTAAGGTGTGAAATTTAGGCAGTTTCATTCTCCGCCAAAAATAACGGCCGCCATTGCCTACCCGGTGAACCACAATGGCAGTGGCAAAATCTACCACCACATCTGCGTGTCCTTCGGAATCGCTGCCGATAATAATTTTATAGTGACGATTTTTGTCTTCATTAATAAATCGGACAATTTCAGAAACCACTTGGCTAACATTCATTTTTAATCCGAGCGAAGTATTAAAAAAATCATTCACCCCGTTAGAAGTCTGTCTTTATATAACTCACAGTCAATTTCAGACAGGCTTTTGTTTGTTTATTACACCCCATTATTGCCAACCCCGTTAGAAATAAAATTTCTAACGGGGCAAAGACTTCTAACGGGGTTCATATTAACCTTAAAATAGCGTTAATGCATAAAATTGTCAATCTTGGTATAATATTAACTAGCCATGAAAAATCTTCTTCTTATTGATGCCAATTCCTTAATTCACCGCTGTTTTCACGCCCTGCCACCCTTTACTGGTCCTAATGGCCAACCAACTGGTAGCCTTTATGGTCTAGCCAATATTCTTTTAAAAATTTTACGCGAACAACAGCCTGAATTTATCGTGGTTTTTTTTGACCGGCCAGAACCGACTTTTCGAAAAGAAATTTTTGAAGAATACAAAATTCATCGGCCCAAAGCGCCAAGCGAATTAGTTTCACAAATTATTGAAGCTCACAATTTATTTGAAGCATTTGGCATAAAAATTTACGAATTAGCTGGCTATGAAGCTGATGATTTAATTGCTGTAGCGGCTTTGAATTTTAAAAAAATACCCGACATAAAGATTGTAATTTTAACCGGCGACTCTGACCTGCTTCAATTAGTGGAAGATGATAAAATTATGGTAGAAACCATCAAAAAAGGCATCAGCGAAACAATAATTTATAACGAAGCGAGTGTTGAAGAGCGCTACGAGGGTCTTAAGCCAAAACAGCTTCCTGATTATAAAGGATTAGTCGGCGATGTCTCAGATAATATTTTAGGCGTGCCATCTATCGGACCCAAAACCGCCATTCCTATCATTAAAGAATATGGCTCTTTGGAGAATTTTTTAGAAAACGGACAGTTAAACAAAAATTATTCGAAAATTATTAAATTTAAAGACCAGGCATTACTTTCAAAAAAATTAGGGACGCTTAGATGTGACGTCCCCATTAATATCGAAGATGTTTCTGAATTAAAATACAAAGATTTACCAAAAGAAAATTTAATTTCTTATTTTGAAAAATTAGGGTTCAAAAATTTAATAAATAGATTAACTAGTAATTAATTATTGGCCGCTGGCTTAACTATAATATAACGCTCTCTTCCTTCGCCGATACTCTCTGTTTTAACATCGGGATGCGAAGATAATTCTAAATGAATTAAGCGACGCTCATAAGCATTCATCGCTGGAAGTGATATCTCCTCTTTGGTGGCCACTGCCTTACGGGCTGCGGCCCGCGCCAGCTCCAGAAGTAAATTCTCCCGCTCGCGGCGATAATTATTAATATCAACAAAAAATATTTCACTCTCGCCACTCTTGACCGCCATTAATTTAAGTAAATAATCCAAACCAGAAACAAAGGCAGGGATAAATTGTTTAAACATTTCTCCCTCGGTAACAAAAATCAAAAAACGATTATTCTCGTCTTCGTAATTAACCGAGAAGTCATCAAAGCCCATTAATTCAATTAGTTTTTTAAGTTTATCAGTTAATTCTTTGTTCATAATTTATGATGGAAACTTTTCAGCCAGTCCCCTATTAATCATTATTTGTTGAATAGCCGAAAAAAGCGAAGTTGTCAACCAGTAAATACCCACCGCTGATGGCAAATTTAAAAAATATAAAAATACAATCGTTAAAATCGGGCCGAAATAAAGCATTTGCCGGCCCATTCTTTCGGTTGAACTTAATTCGTTAAGCGGTTTATTATTCTTGGGTAGCGCTAATTTTGCTTGAAAATATTGAGCTAGGCCAGCAATTAACGCAATAAAAATACTTCTTTTACTTAAATCAATTAATCCCAGGAAGGAATAGTTTAATATGGTTGGTGCTGGAATAAAAGAATAAAGATTGGTTAGTGCCTTAGTTGAAAATCCAGATAAAAAAACTTGGTAGAGGGCGATTAAAACCGGCAGCTGAACAATTAATAACAAAAAACCGGAAAACGGATTAACTTTGTGTTCGCGATAAAGATCCATCATCGCCTTCGCTTGTTTTTCTTTATCGTTTTTGTGATTGGTTTGAATTTCTTTTATTTTCGGCGCTAGACGCTGAAGAACCGACTGATCTTTGGCGCCTTTATGAAATAAAGGAAATAAAATTAATCGGATAATAATTGTTAATAGAATAATAGCAATTCCTAAATCACCAAAAGATAAATACTGATAGAGAAAGACGAGGGTGTTGAAAAGCGGCCGGTATAAAATTTCATTAAATAAAGTACTCATTGTTTTTTACTTGATGATTTAATAAATGATAATAACTCGTTTTCAATTTGACTTTTTGTTAATTCCCCGACGCTTGATAGGATGATTAGTAAAATATCCTTTCCTAAAATCCGCTGAAATCTATTTAAACGAATAAAATTGAAAAATATTCTTTTTAGACGGTTGCGCTTAACCGCGCCATTAACAGCCTTAGCGCTAATGACTATTCCAAATCGGCTAAAATTTAAATCATTAGGCGTGATTTTGGCAATAAAAAATTTACCTTTTTTGGTTATTGTGTCTTTATTTTTTTTACCAAGTCGATATTGCTGAATTGGTAGTCTAAATTTTTTTGCTAACAAGATAGTAAACTATAAACGGTGAACTATAAACGCTGATAGCTCATCCTTTATAACTAAACAGCGATTATCTTTCTCCCCTTTCTCCTTCTCCTGCGTAAAACATTGCGGCCGCCGGGCGTTCTTGACCTCTTTAAAAACCCGTGAGTTCTCGCCCTTTTTCTTTTTTTGGGTTGATATGTTTGTTTTGGCATAATTTAAATATAAAATATCAAAGATGAAATAGCAAATGCAAAAAATAAAACAGTTATCAACAGATAATTAACAGGTTGCGTTATTTTAGGGTATTTGACTTAGATTAAAATTTTAATATTATTAAGTTAGTTAAATTAGATGATTTTAAATTTATAAATTTTAAGAAATGGATATCAATAAAACTTGGCAATCGGTTTTAGCGGAGCTGGAATTCCAGATTTCCAGACCAGATTTTCTTACCTGGCTAAAAAATAGTCGATTGATTAAAAAAGACGACGATGGCCGAGCTATAGTTGGTTTGGTTAATAATTTTGCCAAAGAATGGGTGGAAAATAAATATCATAAAATTATTTTTGAAGCGATCCATTCTTTTGATGATACAGTTAAGCGTGTTGAATATGTGGTGTTAATGGAAGAAAAACCAAATTTACAAATTAAACCAGAAATTAGAACCAACTCAATCAGACAAGCGAGTTTACCGGAATTAAAAGTTGATCCAGAAACCAATCTTCATCCGCGTTACACATTAGATTCTTTTGTGGTTGGTTCATCTAATGAATTAGCTTACGCCGCCACCTCGGCTGTTATAAAAGACGTTGGTAAAAAATATAATCCTCTTTTTATTTATGGCGGTACTGGTCTGGGTAAAACCCATCTTATTCAAGCGGCTGGCAATGAAATAAAAAGTTTTTATAAAAGTAAAATTAAAGTGAAATATGTATCGTCAGAAAAATTTGTTAATGATGTGGTTTGGGCAATTAGAAATAAAAAAATGGACGACATTAAAAATAAATATAGAAGTATTGATGTTTTAATTATTGACGATATTCAATTTATTGGGGGAAAAGAAAGGAGTGAGGAAGAATTTTTCCATACCTTTAACGTTCTTTATGAAAATAATAAACAAATCATCATTTCATCAGATAGGCCGCCGGCCGCTATTCCCACACTAGAGGAAAGATTACGTTCTCGTTTTGAGGGAGGAATGATCGCTGATATCACTTATCCTGATTATGAAATGCGTCTAGCTATTATCAGAAACAAACTTCAAGAAAAAAATAGTACCTTACCCGAGATAATTTGCCAGTTAGTGGCTAATAAAATTCAAAGAAATATTCGAGAAATTGAAGGAATTTTAAATAAAATTATTTTTTATTCTGAAGTAAAAAATATTGAGCTTACTCCTAAGGTGGTGGAAGAAATTATAGATAATATTATTTCTCAAACCTCAAAAAACATCACCAGTACTCAAGTAATTAAAGTGGTGGCTGATTTTTATGAAGTAACCATTCAGGAGTTAATAGACCGTTGCCGGAAAAAAAGCGTTGTTGAACCACGTCAGGTCTCTGCTTTTCTTTTAAGGGATTTATTAAGTATGTCTTATCCAGATATTGGGGAAAAGCTGGGGAAAAGAGATCACACAACCGCTATTTATGCTTATGAAAAGATTTCACGAGAAATTAATAAAAATCAAGGTTTAAACCAAAAGATAATTTTAATTAAAGAAGCTATTTATAAATACTAATAATTTTTATTATTAAGTTTTCAACAATTAATTAATATCTTATTAAATTTAAAAATGATAAATTTTAAAGTCTAGTTGTGTGTTTTTATTAATAATCCACATATTATTACTTACTACCACTACTACTAAATTTTAATTAATTATATATGAAAATAGTAGTTTTAAAGAATAACTTAAAAATTGGTTTAGATACAATCAGTAAAATCGGCGCCGAAAGCGGCTCTATTACTCTTCCTATTCTTAAAAATTTTTTAATTGAAACAATCGATAATCAATTAAAATTATCAATAACTAATTTAGAGGTAGCTATTACTAATTTTATTCCGGCTAAAGTTATAGAAGGTGGTAGTTTAGCAATACCTTTTTCTATTTTTAACTCAATAATTAATAATCTCCAAGCTGAAAGAATTGATTTAGAAAGCGATGGTCAAAAATTAATAATAAAAACCGATAATTATCAAGCTAAAATTCAAGGAAATAAAAGAGATGATTTTCCTATTATCCCTCAAATTACTAATCAATCATTTTTAGAAATACCAATTTCTGTCTTTAAAAAATCACTATCAATGGTAATTAGCGCTGCTCAAATTTCAGAGATCAAGCCAGAATTAAATGGCGTGCTTTTTGATTTTCAGATAAATGTTTTAAAATTGGTCGCTACTGATAGTTTTAGATTAGCAGAAAATAATATTATTAATACTCAATTTAAATCTAATATCGAGAAAAATTTTAGAATAATTATTCCCATAAAAACAATTCAAGAAGTAATAAGAATATTTAAAGACGATGAAGATAAAATGATGATTTATTTTGACCAAAATCAAATTCTTTTTAAAACCGAACATTCAGAAATCATTTCCCGTTTAATAAATGGAGATTTCCCTGATTATCAATCAATTATTCCCCAATTATTTGAAACCGAGGTTATTTTAAATAAAGAACAATTAATTAATTCACTAAAGCTAACTAGCTCTTTTACTGACCGTTTAAACGAGATAAAAATTTCTATTAAAGAAAATACAAAAAATATTGAAGTTTCTTCATCTAACCAAATTTTAGGAGAAAATCAATATTTGATTCCTTCAAAAATAAAGGGAGGAAGTACGGATATTGTTTTTAATTGGCGATTTCTTTTAGACGGTATAAAAGTTTTTGATTCGGAAAATATCTTTTTAGGTTTAAACGGCGATAATAAGCCGGTTTCCATAAAGTCCCCCAACGATATTTCTTATTTTTATATCTTAATGCCAATTAAATCTAATTAATCTTGTTTTTAACCGGGTAATTGTTGCCACCAAGATTTTACTGGTAATTCCCAATTCATAAATTGAGAATCTGATTCTGGATTTGATGGTTGAAGTCCTAATGGGTTATTTTTGTCTATATAATAAAGAATATCATGGACTTCGCCATTAATAGTATATTGGCCATTTAACATAGGCTTAGATTGAGAAATATTTTCTGGTTTATTAAAAAATTCCGGTGTTTGGTTTTCTATCGCCTGACTCATAAAGTCATGCCAAATCGGTACAGCAGCTAAAATACTACCAGCTTGTTTTTGCATTGGTTTGTTATTATTATTACCCGCCCAAACCCCAACAACTAATGATGGAGTATAGCCAATCGTCCAAGCATCTTTATAGTTGTTAGTGGTACCGGTTTTTAAGGCTACTTCTCTATCTGGAAAGACTGTTAAATTAAGACTGTTTTGAAAAAGTCCAGCGCGAGTTTCTGTGTCAGAAAGAATATTATTAATAATCCGAGCGTATTGTGGTTCAATAATTTGATTGGCCTGATCAATATATTTTTCTAAAATTCTTCCCTCTGAATCCTTTACTTCTAAAAGCAAAGATTGTCGGTGTTTAATTCCCTCTTGAGAAAAAACAGAATAAGCACTAACCATATCTATTAATTTTACTTCTCCGCCACCCAAAACCAAAGAAAGACCATAACGATTAGGATTGTTTAAGGTTGTAATCCCAAAATCTTGAGCGGTTTTTATTGTATCAACCAAACCGGCCAGATAAAGCACTTTTACCGAAGGCACATTAATTGATTGACCTAGGGCTTGGCGGAAACTTACCGGGCCTCTAAATTTTTCGTCGAAGTTTTCCGGGTGGAAACAGAGCGGATTATTATCGGAAAAATTAATATTAGTTAACGGGCAAATATTATTATAAGAAGAAAACTCGGTTGGCAAATCAAAAACCATAGTTTCTGAAGAATATCCCTTTTTAAAAGCAGTGATATAAACAATTGGCTTAATAGATGAGCCGGGCTGTCTCAGTCCTTGAGCCGCCACATTAAAATTACCCTCATTTTTGGTATCAAAGTAGTCCTTTGAGCCGACTAGAGCTAAGATCTGACCGGTTTTTGGGTCTTGGGCCACCAAAGCCGCATTTTTGCCTTGGTATAATTCGGTATTTCTTTGAGCGCCCTCACTAATAGATTTTTCCGCTAATTGTTGAAGCGAATAATCAAGAGTAGTAATTACATTAAGTCCCCCCTTTTCTACCACATCCTCGCCATATTTATTAACTAAATAATCCTTTACCATCATTACAAAGTGAGGGGCTTTGATAGAACCAATATTTGAGCTGGTGAATTCCAATTTAAAATTCTGCGCTTGCTGTTCTTGTTGTTTATCAATAAATCCAATATTCAGCATTTGTTCCAAAACATAATTTTCTCGTTCCTTTAATTCATTTTGATGAAGTCCCCAAGGAGAATAATAAGAAGGTGCTTGAAGCATGGCTGCTAAGGTGGCTGCTTCGGCTAAATTTAAATCTTTGGCTGATTTAGAAAAATACGTCTCTGCGGCGGCTTCAATCCCATAAGCGTTAGAACCATAAGGAACTTGATTAAGGTAAAGATTTAAAATTTCGTCTTTAGAATAACGTTGTTCTATCCAATAAGAGAGAATTAACTCTTTTATTTTTCTAGTGATGGTTTGTTCCGATGTTAAAAAAGCATTTTTTGCTAATTGTTGGGTAATAGTTGAACCGCCCTGAACAATTTGACCTTTTATAACATCAGTTATTAAAGCTCGAATAATCGCTCGCCAATCAAAAGCCGGATGAGTGTAAAAACTTTGATCTTCAATAGCTAGAGTCGCCTTTTTAACATAATCAGGAATTTCTTCAAATGGGATAACTGTTCTTTTTTCTTGGCCGTGAATTTCATAAAGCAAAACTTGGCCTGTTTTGTCGTAAATTTTAGTTGATTGGCTAATTTGACGATTAACCAATTGTTCGGGATTGGGCAGGTCCTTAGCAATTCTCGTAATAACTATCAAACCCCAAAAACCCAAACCCAAAATGGCGAGTAAAACTAACCCAATAATTTTTAAAAAAAGGCGCTTTTTTTTCTTCACCACAAATAATTATTTATTATTCAAGATAATTATCTTCGTCATCTTCGTCATCGGTGGTTTCCTCTTCGTCTCCTTCCCCCTCCTCTTCTTCCTCCTCATCCCCGCTTTTTTCTTTGTCCCACTTATCGTCGCTTGTCTCATCTGAATCCTGCATTTTTAAAGGATTTAAAATATTTAATTCAGTCATTGTTATAATTTATCCCGTTAGAAATAATGACCTGCCGCTATGCAACGTGGGTTGCCACTAAAAATAATTCTTATAGAGCTTCAAATACCTCGTGGAAATTTCTAACGGGATTTATTTTAAAAAAACCAAACGACCTTTTAATTAGATTAGGTTTTGAATTTTATTATAATTACTTCCTACGATTGCCGCGGCCAAAGCGTCGGTTGCGTCATCGTATTTATTAATTGTCTCTATTTTTAAAATTTTAGCAACCATTTTTGCCACCGACTTTTTGTCGGCCAAGCCATAACCAGTAACATTCTGTTTAATTTCAAGCGGACTATATTCCAATAGAGGTATTTTGTATTTAGTAATTAATAATGTCAAGACGCCTCGCGCTTGCGCCACCTCTAGGGCGGTTTTTAGATTTCTCATAAAGTAAAGTTTTTCCATCACCGCCAAATCTGGTTTTTCTTTTTTTAATAATTGCGAAAATGATTTTTCTAACTCAACTAATCTTTGATTTTTATCTTTAGAGGAAATTTTTAATAAGCCGGCTTTAATAAATTTTATACCAGTATTTCCCTTTTTGATTAATCCATAGCCCGCCCTTGCGCTGCCTGGGTCAATGCCGAGTATTATCATGAAATATGTTTAGGTGTTAGTATACACATCCTGAACCTCATTTTGTTCTAATAATTCATCAACAAGTTTTTGAATTTTCTTTTGAGCTTCATCTGAAATTGGCTGCTTAAATTTTTCTTGCCAACCAAAACCAGATTTAATTTTAAGTTGTTCAAACGCCCAGCGAACACTGCCTGGTTCGGCAATTTTTGCCTCGTTTTTGTCAAGAACATTTTTAATCTCATTAATAGTGCGGTTTTTACTGTCGGTAATCGCTTCAATTAAAATCGCCGCTCCTTCTGGCCCGTACGCCTCAATAATTAATTCTTCTAAATTTTTATCCTCTGAAGCGCGTTTAATAGCGCGTTCAATATTTTCTTGCGGCACGTAATTTTCCTTGGCTTTATCAACCGCAGTTCTAAGTCGCGGATTAAAATCCAGACTTGATTCATCGCGCGCCGCGATAGAAATTGCGTTAAGTAATTTTGAAAACACCTGACCGCGTTTGTGGTCAGAAATTTCTTTTTTTCTTTTTATTCCAGCCCAATGTGAATGCCCGGACATGCCATAATTTTATAAATTTCTAGCTAAAAAAGCAAAAATTTATCTTTTCTCAGAAAATTTTCTTTTCCCTCAACCCGCTTCGCTCGCCCAGCGTGCTCGCTCGCTTGTTCCTCGGCTCGCTCCTCCCCGACCACGGGTCGGGGAGACCATGCCCGCTCGCCCCGTAACTCAACTCAGTTGAGTTTACGGGGCTCGCCTGCGCAGGTTTCGGGAAAATAAAATTTTCTGCTTTTATCATTAAACAAATAATTGTTTTTTTAAAAAATAGCCCCACGAACTCGCTTAACTTAAACGAATTCGTGGGGTGTTGTCGTTCTACTTGCCGATTAAGAGCAAGAAGAACGACTAAAAGTGCTGCGATCCCGATGCCTAATAGGAACCAGGCCTGGGACGCGTGCTGCATGATTTTTTGTTCTGTTCAATTCATTCAAATTACCTCCTTT
>ERZ1292629.4352-Hain-H43-01um-R1-4352-length-10395-cov-7_pt1 | contig 10395 bp, 12 predicted proteins | sample MGYA00564399_ERZ1292629 | MGnify/ENA primary metagenome ERZ1292629 (study PRJEB36523, sample SAMEA6512636) | groundwater metagenome | collected 2019-01-08 | study: AquaDiva: Metagenomics assemblies of 32 groundwater samples
AGTTAACCAGACAATGCGGCACTTTGCTATTTTCTATTCCTATGACCTATTTACAAATCTCCCAACTCTCTTTCCAGATGGATTATGATAAAACTTGTCATGAAAAACTTTGTGTAATTTCTAATTGCATAGAATTTATCCAGACAAGTTAATAGCCTATTTTTTACACTTTGCATTCATCATTTTCACATATTCTTTTATGTTGTCCGCGTGTGCTTGGCGTCCGTGAGAATCCATAGACGCCAACCAAAAACCAATGTCAAACTCAGTTTCTTCTAGAATTGCGTCGGCATCAGGAACATCGTACCAATTTTCTCCGTCACAATTTACAACAATGTAAGTACCGTGGTAAGTCCACGGACCAGCGCATTCATAAATACTATTTGGTTCGCAAGTATTTGAGTCGTCATTCAAAATTATGCGGTAACCAAGAGTTTTGTTATAAGGATAAGCGTGCATTTCAGTGTCGCCACCCACAATTTTCTTGAACAATTTGTGTCTACCGTGGAGCTTAATACGCATACGCTCAATGCCAGTAGGGCGATAAACCCAAACATAGGGATTAGTTGTAGGATTGGTTTGCGGCGCACGACACCGTTCAATAATTCGAGTGATTTCTGTGTCAGACATCTTACAATATGAACAATCATCTTGCCGATAAAAAACAAGAAATTCAATTTTTCCGGCTTAGGATCAAATAAATCATTCATACTTAACAACTTGTTTATTACCGTGGACTGCGCGAGCCATTAAATCTGCAGCCTTGCTAATCCTACGAATCGCCGGACCCTGCGACTTTGGAGCTCTTGCTATCGCATTAGTATCCAATGCTTTTGTAATAACTTTTGTTTGCTTCTTGACACGAGTCACGAGTTCTTTTAGCTGGGATTCTGTGAGCTTTTTGGGCATATAAAAATATAGCACAGAAAAATCAAAGATCATTTTTGCTTCGATGCCTTGAATTTATCAAACAACTTCTGTCTTGTTGCAGCTGAAAAAGGAACATCTCTACCAAGTGTTTTGCCAAGTTCTGCCATATGTTCTACAAATTGCATGTCGATATTAGCAGCGGTTTTTGGTGCTGCTGTTGGTGCAGTTGGCTTAGGTGGAATCGCCTTCCTATAATCATCAATCATTTTATCAACAGATTTGTTGCTTTGGTGATCCATCCTAGAACACATTTTTTCCCTACCAGCTTTTAATGCTGCCAGTTGTTTCTGTGAACATTTGCCTTTTGCTGATGGCATATACAAAATCAAGAAGAATAAAAAGTTCAAAGTTAAGATTATATGGAATCAACCTCAACACAAACCCAAGAACCCAACTTTTCAAAGGTAAAGAAGGCTCCAAATGCTTGGATTACCTTTCGCAAGGAAAAGCTCGCTGAAGGTGTTAAGAATTCCGAAATTCGCGATCTATACTATTCCAGTGGGATGGATAAGAAATCGAAGCAAGCGAAGATGGAACAAGCCCTTGCTGAAGCTGCTAAAGAACCAGAATCTTCATAATGCAAAGTATATGGATTTGAATTACAAGAAAACCGTCGACATCCAATCGCAACCTGCGCTGGACGCGAAAAATCATTTGGATTTGGTATTCGCAAAGCCGAAAACAGAAGCCAAAAGACCGATGATTTCATATTTCAAGAAATCAAAAAAATAATCAACACATTGCTTTATATGAGTTCAAAATTATATGAAGCAATTCTTGAAGATCCAAGGATAACACCAGGTGTGCAAGAAGTTATCAAAGACATCAAAGCAAGATTAGATGCAGAAAAAGAACCTAAAAAACCAGCTGATAAGCGCCCTGCCAGAAAAATTACAGCTGCCGAGAAGCAAACAGCGAAGACAGGGTTCAAAGTACTTGAACATGTTGATGGCGTAGATTGGGTTGTATCACCTGCCACCGGTAAGTGGATTAAACTAGATTCCCCAACAGGAGATGTGATCGACGTACTTTGTAGGGATTAATTCCAAAATCGGTCGCCGTTAGCAAAATTAACCCTCTTAGGTTTGGGGATATCAATAGGTTTTGATGGAATCGGTTTCGGTTCAGCAGGTTTTGGTGGTTCTGGTTTTGGTTCAGCAGGTTCAGCAGGTTTTGGTGGTTCAGGTTTTGGTTCAGCAGGTTTTGGTGGTTCAGGTTTTGGTTCAGCAGGTTTTGGTGGTTCTGGCTTCGGTTCAGCAGGTTTTGGTGGTTCGGTAGGTTTAGGTTTAATTTCTAAAGGTATCGCTTGTTTTACCGGTTCTTTTACCGGTTCAACTTTCGGAACTACTTTTACTTTGGCTTCTTTCGGTGGCACATTTTTCTTTATATTCTTACAGCCGGATGTTGCATAAGCATTATGGTATTTGACCCCAGCAATTGAATTAAATAACTTACCGCATCTACCACACTCTGGTTTAGCAGGCTCGGCTGCCGGTTCTGCTAATACTGCAGGTTTAGACACTTCCTTCGGAACAAACAGGTCCATTTATATTATGTTTAGAAATAGTTCTTACAAGACTTTCAACATTTGAACTATCCATAGATCCCATATGTATTACTATCTTTTTCTTATTACAACATCCATCTTTGATACTAATCGTTACTGTTGATGTACCATCATTTGATTTAGTGCAGTTACAAGTTACTGTATTAAGAAAATCCTTAAACCACGGCATATATTCTATTTGGAAAAATTACCTTTTCGCAAGCGTAACACAGCTTCAGCTGAACCTTGGTATGCGATTATACCACCATTCGCACTAATAAATTGAATTTCGAAAGAATTGATTTCTGTCGGTCTGGTTATCCCCAAATCGGTAAAATCCTCTATTTGTTCATAGTAAGCAAGGGGTTGACCCACAACAGCTTGAACCTGAGCGATAATAGGTGCTCGGCGCCCCGATGCGCCATCATAACCTTCGATTTTTCCACCATTTATAGTAAGGTAAATAGTAGCAGTTCCGGTATCGCCATAATTTCGTATGTCGACGTCGCCGGTCCAAGTAAATGTATTGGCGTCACTTTCCGGCAAGTCATTATTAAATCCAAGAATGTACTTCAAGATCCCATTAGGAACACCGTCAGCTGGATTAATCCAGCTAATTGAAGTCGGTGCTAAGTCGGTTATTCGAAGATTATTTCGAACATAATAACTGAAATCTGTCAGCGTCGTATTCGAATCGCCAAAAACAGCAATTACGCTAGATCCATCAGATAAAATCGGATAGTAATTTGTTGGTATTGTTACGTTATATTCAAAATTATCAAATGTAAATGTCGCGGTACCTGCATTATATGCACCAAAAGCAGTTGTATCTAGTGGATCGCCAGTAATTGGATGATCTAGAGAAAAAGTATCAGCGTCAATCACCGTAACTGTCCAATTACCATTAATTTCCGTCATCCCGGTAGCTCCCTGAATCGTAATAACTTCACCGCCATTAAGCAAATGATCTACACTAGTAAAAACACCAGGATCGGCTTGTGTTGCAGCAGTAATAACTGTATCACCTACATCAATTCGAAAATAAACCGTATCACCAGATTTCTGAACCCTGATAACATCACCAGCTCTAGCAACTGCGTCGTATACATCACGTTCAACTGCCGTTGTAACCCCGTTAATACAATATTGATAAGTACCCAATGCCGAAACACCTAATCCATACAAAAAATAATCGCTGATAGGTGGACCATCAGGCGCTTCGAAATCACCGGTAACTGCTTCCAGTGTACATCCAATCATAAATTCCCCAATAATGCCACCTGGATTAGGATTTGGATCAGTTGGGTTTACAACAGCATTAATTTCCCAATTATCCTTCAACATCTGATTTCTATCAATATATGTATAGTTAACACCTGCTCCTGCTGTAGAATCTCTTATTAGATCACGATCAGATGTTGAATCAAATACTAACCCAGCATCAGCAGGGAAAATACTACCTTCGCCTGCAGTAACATACGTGTCGTCAGGATCCGTTTGATCCCAACGATCAAACTTAATTGTTGTTTTATTTTCCGTTCCCGCCAATGCGACAGTCCAATCCATACCAAAAACAGTAGAATCTGCATCAGTCAAAAACTGTCCATCAGCACGAAAATTCAAACTATATTCGACGGCAGCCATTAAATCTACAAGGTTATAACTAGCAGGTGGTATCGTCGCTGTATAGTTATAAGCAGTATCACCACCATCAGGTAGTACTTGAAACACATTACTAGGATATGCGTATATTGTATACAATCGCTGTTCCGGATTCAAAATATCTACCGTAATTGGCAAGTAAGCCATCGACAACGCGACAGCTGCACCGTCACCTACTTTGATACTTTCCTTTAAATTTACCTTCAACGATTTCAAATACCCATTTTCCTTTAATGCAAAGATGTCTTCAGCAGGCGTATTAACCATTCTTACTTTAACTGTAGGTTCAGACATATAATAATGTGAATAAATTATATGAGTAAATCTGAAACTACGAATGTATTATCCGGTACTGACGACATGATCACATTTTCGCAAGATGTCGCAATTAGCCAACAATTCTACTCATTGCAGGGAGGCGTCTGGCAAGAAACACTGGCAAATTCCGTAACGCTAAAACCAGGTGATAGTATTCGCGGAAGATATGCTATTATCGACACGCCGCAAGATAATGTTGCAATCGACGTAACTGAAAAAAACCCCTACATCGTCTTTGGTTATTATGATCGATTCTATGACTATGTAGATCGCTCAATTGCAGGTCGAACTAGGGCTTGTACACCAAATGATTTAAATTACGACTATCACATAGCCTATGCCGACAGAGCTACAAGTGATGTCGCCACTGTTAGATTTAAATGGGCTGAACCGTTCAGTTGGGGTTTTTTCCAAGCCGTTTTTAATTATCTTGATGCCAATGGTAATCCGGGATCAAAAACAGTTCTAGTACCGCTAGAACTACAAACAGCGGGAGGAGTACCACCGAACGTTGACGTCGATTTTAATGTTATTATTACCGCCGGTACTTTACAGTTAGTAAGCCCAAATTCCGTAACAATGCAAAAAACCTACAACACTGTATACGATCCAGGTAATAACCATGAGACGCCAGGAGCTGGTCCACTAAAACTCGATTTAGGTCAATTTACCTGGAATCTCGACAGTAATATTTACAGCAAGAACGCCCTAGCCAAGGAAATAACAGATCAAGCTGATTTACTACCAACTGCGATAAATCAAATCTTACTAGAAAGTTTCAATCCATTTCTACTTCGAACAGACGACGTTAACACAAGTGAAATCCGATTTCTTCGAGCTACTGACGTAGAACCAATCCCGACGGACGGTTTCGAATACTATGACGACTCGACAGCAACAAGAAATGCTTATTGGTATGGGGCTTCGGAAGTAGCACTTGAATACGACGAAGACGAACGAGAGATCTTCGAATGGACCTTTTTAGATACACCACTTTATAATCCAGCTGATGCAGCTACACCAACCCAAAATGTCGCGTGGTACAAAGCACCAAGTAATGGACGATGGAACAGCGTCGAACAAGCATCTGGTATATTTATTACAGATATGCAACCAAGATCATTTTGGGTTAATAAACTGGGATTCAATCCCGATAAAGTCTTAGTCAACATATTACAAGGCGTCGATTTCGATTATGTTACTAGAAATGATCTCGATCCAGGGACTTTGGCATCATCAGCCAAAGTAACGAAGGGTCCGTTAACACTAACATCACTGTTTCCGAACTATGATCGAAAGATCGACGATTCAAAAGACATCATTTACATCGACGTTACGGGATTATCTGTTCCGTTAAAAGCAGATCAACCAACAGCTGGTACGGCACAAAGTCATTATTTAATATCAATAAAAGGATTACAGTTCAGTTTCGGTGAATCAATCGATTGCGATAGTAGCATGCCGAATATCTGCTGGTTAGTTCCAGGTCAAAACAACACCAATAATTTCGTTACCGGATACAGCGATTCAGGTAAAACATTCACAAATACATCAGAAATGGATATTATCATATCTGAAGCATTCATCGAAATACTCGATCCAATCACAAAATTACCAGCTATCGGACTTGGTACTAACAACTCTATTATATTCGACATTATTAGATCGTAAGGTACTCCATCATCAAAATTCTTAAAAACAAATGATCTTGCATAATCTATGCAGTAAGATCAGTTGTTTTAAGCAGTTGATTCTATGCAGAGAAAAATCGCGAAAGAAGCGCGTGATCTTGTCCGTAGTTAATTCAACTTGGCAATGACACAAGTAAAACTATCGTAATCTATTGTAGATATTATATGGTTAATAAGGGAAACCAAGCGATGAAGATGAAACTGAATAAATCCGGACCAATTTCAATCTTGGAAATGAAAGATCCGAAAGAATCCTATCGTATTTGTATGGATCCGCTTCCCGACCTACCGGCTCGTGGCTTAATTATCGGTAAATCACAAAGAGCGGGAAAAACCAATCTGTTAGCAAATCTAATCATGTTGCACTATGCTGGTAAATGGAAACCAGAAAACATCTTTATCTTTTGTAAAACTGCAAATTCAGACTACAAATGGCGTCAGATGCTCGAACGCCTGGAAATACCAAAAGAAAATATCATAACAGGGTTTTCCGAATCCAGAGCAGAAGATGTGTATCAATCAATAGTTGACGATTACAATGATCATGAAGCAGACGAAACAGCCCCCGAACATTATCTCGTCATTTTCGACGATGTTGCCTTTGATGGTTCGCTTAAAAAAACAAGTAATGGCGCAATCGACCAGTTATACTGCAATGGTAGGCATTACTTAATTAGTGTTTTCGTCAATGCCCAAAAATATACCCAGGTCGATACCACTTGTCGCGTTAACGCGACATTCTGCATTGTTTTCGACACTACAAACAAAGAAATCAAGCTAATAGCAGAAGATCACAACAAACTCGAATCACAAAAAGCCTTCCGTGAAATGTTCTTGGAAGCAACAGATGAACCGCATTCATTCCTACTTATCAATTACAACAAGTCGCGATATGGAAATGATCTGTATCAAAACGCTTCATTCGGAAATTTGTTTGGAAAAAGCACATAATGCATCTTTTACCTGTTTATTATCGATGTTTCTGTGTTGTATTTTGCTTGCAATGTCAACTTTTGAACCAATTTCCCATTTTTGCAATTCAATAGTATCAATCTCAGATTTTGAACATCTAGAACATTTTTTACAGTGTAATTTTTGCGCAAGGGTTACTTTTCGATCCGACCCAAAAATAGTCCATCCACATGGCTGGATTATAGTAAAATGTGCACTTGGTATAATCTGTCCTTTTCCTATTGGCATTGAATATCAATAGAATTTCAATTTTACCGTTACTCACAATTTTCGTCTTCTCCGTTCTTCCGCTACGGCTTCTCTTCCTCGCCCGCCTCCCCAGTTGATCACATCACACGTCGAGTTTCTGTACTAACCCTAACATCTACAGACAAGTGTCAACTAATAGCCTATTATACTTACTGGATCATGATTTTCTTAATCCAGTAAGTAAAACAAGTATACTTGTTTTTTAACCTGGTAGCGGATTTTATGTTTTCTAACAGGTAGGTAGTGTGTATAGTGTCGCCTATTGTAATAGCTATCTAGTAGGCGCCTACTAGTAGGCTAGTGTAATATATACATATTATAATACTCTTTTAAAAAAAAAAAAAAAATATTAATATATATGTACATAATACAGGTAACCACCAAGTGACTACTTGTTACTTGTTGAATCGATTTCTGCTATGCAGAACAAGTGATTTTCTACTTGTTCCGTAGATGCTATCCAGTAAGTATTATAGGCTATTAGTTGACACTTGTCTGTAGATGTTAGGGTTAGTACAGAAACTCGACACATGATGTGATCAACTGGGGAAGCGGGCGAGGAAAGGAAAGTCGCAACGGAAGAACGGAGAAGACGAAAAATGTGAGTAACGGTAAAATAGCCAGGCGATTATAACTCGATACTAGCAGGTTCATCTAATATTTTGAGTTTCCATCCGAGTAGTACCGCCGGCTCTTTACCTTTACCTTTGTAATATCCTAGATTTTCAATTGCTAATAGGTTTTTAAGCACCTTTTCTTTCGATGAGTATTTTTTTCGGTCGCGATTTGTACGAACACGATCATCGGTAAATTTGTGTTTTATATCTATTAATTTAACAACACCTGCTTCATCACGTTCATAAGTTTCATTAAACCACTCGCAAACAGTGTTTGTATTACCTAAATATGATTTTGTTTCGTCTGATACTGATTTTGGGATGGCAATTTTGCGTGTATTCGCGAATTTAACAGCGTATGGTTTAAGTATTTCAAATAGTGCACATCTATGGTTGATTTTAAATGAATGTTCTTTATATTGTGTCTTTCCTGGAAAGTGACCAGGATGTTTTAGTAATTCCGGATCATTTGTAAAAGTTGACCGAAATGGAATGTCGATGAGTCTTCTTCTGATATCATTTCCGATAGTGCCTGGAATATTTGGTCTGTCATTACATTCTAGTATTAAAGTACCTTTCATAGTTGTTGTCATTTTTTCACTGTACAAGTTTCTGGCAGTGACTTCTTCACCGCCAGTTAGTTTTTTAATTGATGCGAAGCAAAAGTTAGCATCTTCCGACGGTTCTCTCGCAACTACACATCTAGAATCATTTAATGAGGCAACTGCCGGGTTAGCCCCCGATTTAATATCATCGAGAAGAACATTGACGTCAAGTGGTTTGTAATAACCATCTCCCAGCATTACAGATATTAAATCGTGAATGAGTGATTTTCCATTGGACCCGGCACCTTCTGCCATAACAAATAATTCCGGGTTAATACCTATCATGCCAGAAGCTAGAATTTGTAAATAACAATCGCGTGTGTCTTCGTCAGGGAAAATACTGTTGATAATACTTTGTATTGTCGCAAGTTCGACTGATGTTGATTCTCTATAATCATATCCGGTGGTTAAATACATGTAATCTGTTTTTTCGGAACTATCGATCCATTGATTTTTTTTGAAATCGAAGACTTTGTTTTTGAAACAAAAGATGAAAGGGTTATTTTCAAATTTAATGTCTGGTGCGAAGAATTTAGTTTTGATAATAGTAATTATATTTGATTTACCAGTAGCATTGCGACATTTTACAATTGCTTTATTGATTTGTGATTTTTCTTTGTCTTCTGCTGTAGCTAAACATAACAGATAGTGTTGAAATAGATCTTCAGATATAATTTGACTTATTGCTGCTTTATTAGTGTCCTTTTTCCAGTATTTGCCTGTATAAACAAAAGGGATTCCGTCGATATCGACGATGATGTTATCTCCGAATAACTTTTCGATTACATCTGCTATGTCATCATCATTTGATCCATTGAATTTAATGTATTTGTTCATGATTTTGATATATTCGTTCTTGTTTGACGATCTGGAGTAGAAACAGATAACATCTGGAATACCGAGTTTACTTTTTGGTTTCTTGTTTGGATCATAGGAATTATAAGCTTCGTTAAATCCGTCTTCGGTGAAATGACTTGATTTAGCACTGAGTTCGCGAATGAATTCTTTAGGAACGGCGATACTTCGCAATGCCATGACAATTCTGAACCATGACGATCGATCATCAAGGTATTTGATATCGATGATATTACAGAGATCGACAATTTGATCTGATGCTTTTGGGGTTACTTTGACTTTTAGTGTTTTAATAACTGGGTTATCTGGAATTAAACTAATTGGATAATTACAGAGGCTGTCGCCTTCCGCTGAATACGTGAATAATGAACCATTGATTTGATATGATGAATAAGGTGCTACGACAAATCCGCCATCGTTTCGAATATCAACATCGGGATATTTCTTAAAGACGCTGCTGTCGGTGTTGATACTAGGACAATAGGTAGTGTAGATATGATAACCTTTAAAAGTCTTAACTGTTAATGTATCTAAGAGTTCGGGATAGTCCCGGATGACACCAGAATAGGCGGTATCGGTATCACAATCGATGACTGTAATTCCCGATCGTTTTCCGGTAACGATTCCAAAAGCTTCATGATTAGCGTGTATATCGAGATTGTGACAGTTCGTCCAGTCTGCTGGTAATCCGATGAGTTTCTTTTTTTCCTTGCCATCTTTGTTAATTACAACGATTTTTTCAAATGAGAAGACTACGAAATTCCATTTAGTACAGAATTTAGCACACTTCTTCATGTTCAAAGTTGTCATATAAATACCATCTATTTTTCAATTTAAGATATAATATATGTCTAACGTCTACGACTGGGCCAGTATAGATCCTATTTCTGCAATTCCAATCTACGTAGCTAGTAGTGGTCGAATTGATTTTGAGATATCTGCTACCAATG
>ERZ1292629.4354-Hain-H43-01um-R1-4354-length-10392-cov-6_pt1 | contig 10392 bp, 14 predicted proteins | sample MGYA00564399_ERZ1292629 | MGnify/ENA primary metagenome ERZ1292629 (study PRJEB36523, sample SAMEA6512636) | groundwater metagenome | collected 2019-01-08 | study: AquaDiva: Metagenomics assemblies of 32 groundwater samples
AGGAGACAAACTCAGGCCCATCTCCAGAATCTCCACCTTGGTCATTCTCTGGAATGGAGCGCGGATCGAAAACGGATTCCAGTCTGACAGCTCTACTGCACCCTTGAATGCTTCGATAAACTCAGCGCGGCAGTCAGGATAGATAGCGTGGTCGCCAGCGTGTACGCCCAGTGACAAGTATTGGAAGCCCAAGCTCTGTCCATAGCCTACGGCGATGGAAGCCATAATCATGTTGCGGTTAGGCACTACGGTCTGCTTCATGTTCTCCGCTTCGTAGTGACCCTCAGGGATAGCCCCACCGCTAGATAGCAGGTCGCTCTTGAACAACTCACTGATGAACGGAAGATCAATGATCTGGTGATTCACTCCGCACGCGGCAGCGTTCGCCTTTGCCATCTGCAACTCACGAACATGCTTCTGTCCGTAGTTGAAGGACAGCGTAGTGACTTCACACTTGAGATGCTTCGTCAGAAAATGGAGAAGCGTCACAGAATCCATACCGCCAGAAATGATTTGAACGACCTTAGAACCCTCTGGCGGGAGGATGCTTACGTCCGTGAACTGCGCGACGAGTTCCTGTGTTGTGCGCATAGGGAAAGGGGGAAAAAATTAAACACCGCGTACAGCGCCCCAAAGGATGCACTGCATACGGATGCAAAGTGAGATGCCTTCTTTTTTGCAGACTTCTGCAATGGCGGGAGAGCGTTCTTCCATTTCCTTTGCCGAGGTGCCCAGCACCATAAAGAAGCAACGATTACGAGGAAGACCCTGTCTCACAATCTCAGCAAGCGCCTCTTCACAGTGCGCCTTGTCACCCACAACGTATTTGTACGTGGTCTTTGCGAAGTCCTTTACCCTCACAGAGTACTGGCTGTTGCCTGACAGCTCAGTCTTTGGAGAGCAGTTGTAACGATGGATGCGCTCGTCGAAAGGCTTCTGAGGGGGAATCGTCCCGTTTGTTTCCACTTCGTATTCAAGTTGTCGATCTGGGAAGCGCTGATTCAAGTAATCAATAGCAGCCACAATGTCGCGCTGCTGCATCATAGGCTCACCGCCCGTCCAGACAACGATCTGCGTATACGGGAACTCCTCAAGAAACTTTGCAATCGCTTCCATGACCCTTTCGTTTACCTCGTCGCTGTAGTCTTCATGCCCCGCCTTCCACGTATACGGAGTATCGCAGAAGTTGCATTTCAAGTTACACATTCCCAATCTTACAAACACGGCTGGTCGCCCAGTCGTGTATCCCTCGCCTTGCACAGTGTGGAAAATCTCAGAAATAACCATTTACTTCAGCAGGTGAAGAAGCTCAGTACGTGCCTGATTGTCACTGTCCCTGAACACACCTGTCAATTTACTTGTAACCATTTTCATTCCCTCTTTCAACACTCCCCTGCCTTGTGCGCAGTGGTGGACTCCTTCAATTATGACCGCTACGCCAAGTGGATCAAGAGCTTCAATAAGTTCAGTAACGATCTGCTCTCCAATTCTCTCCTGGTTTTGCAGGCGGCAAGCGTACTTGTCTGCAACGCGTGCCAACTTGGAGAGTCCAATAATCTTCTTGTTTGGCACATACGCAATGTGCATCTTGCCAAAGAAGGGCAGCAGGTGGTGCTCACACAGAGAGTGAAATGGAATATCTTTCAGCAGCACAATCTGGTCAAAACCATCCTTCTCAAACATTGTGAGATTCGGCTTCATGGTGTAGCCACGAGTCATTTCCTTAAACGCCTTGATGTAGCGCTGCGGCGTTTCCAGAAGTCCGTTGCGGTTTGGGTCTTCGCCTATCATCTCGATAAGGCGAGTCACTGCGTCACTCTCCGTTTGTTCTGAGAGAACGTCAGCTTCCCAAGGGAACACAATCCACTGGCCCGTGAGATTTGAAACGGACTTCTCCGCGATCTCAGGGCGCACTTCTTTCTTCACGTACATGGCGTACACGGGAACGCTCCAACGCTTCTCATACTTAGCAGCAGTGCGTCCACTGTCGATCAAATCATCCACAATGAAGTTTGCATGATCTGGGTTGTATGTGATCTGCACGTCCTTACCCTGGGACTGAAGATACTTCACAACATGATGTGCAACGATAGTTCCGTTCTTAGGAATGCCGTAAATCGTTGTGCGTGCCTTTGGTTCGCCTACAGGCTTAGCCTGTTCGCGGGTCACGCCTTCTGGCGATACTCCGTTCTCCGTGAAGAGCGGAAGCTTGTCAGCGAACGCAGCAATGTCCTTTTCAAACTCAGCCTGCTGGATGTAGCGCTTGCCATCTGAAACAGCGTCAGGGGTCTTGCCCATGTCGGCAGCGGCATTGCGGCCACAGGCGCAACCATTGCATCCGCATCCGCTCGTGTCTACCATCTTTACTTCTGGCTCAGTGGGCTGTGGGTTGGGATCGACTTTCATACGTTTGTGGAAGGGGGAGTAATATCTTCTTGCGTAGCAATAGCGCGGCACTTCTCAGTCTCCCAAACCTCCACTTCCTGCACATAGAGCTTGCGATCAGGATACGTACTGTTCAGCCACTCCTGTAGCATCTTACCCCAGAGCGTAGCAAGGTTCTCTGCGGTTGTAATCATGTCTGGATAGACATCATTCAGGAAGTAGTGGTCGCACTTGTTCTCGATGTTCTCTTTCGCCCAATCGCTGACTGTCGAGAAGTTGAGTACCCAGCCGTCAGCACACGTATCACCGCGCACCTTCAGGTGAACTTTGTAGCTGTGTCCGTGCAAACGGGAGCACTTGCCGTAGGTTTCGCACTCTTCAGGCGTGCTGTGCGGGAGCTGGTGAGCGCATTCAAGCGTGAACTTTTTAGAGATAATCATTCTGTTTCTTGGGAAGGATTAAGGAAAAACGCGTGACCGCAGGACGGGCATGTAACTTCTTGGGGTTCCTTCGCCTCCTTCGCTTCCTGCTTTTTGTTCTCTCCGTCGATTGTGAAGTCTTTGATGAAATTGAGGTCTTGAAGTTCGTCTGCCGTGTAACCCGCAAGCTCGATGATGGGAGCTGGCAGCTCGTTCAGCACTTCAGTCAGCTTCTCCAAATCCCAGTCGCCACGAATCTTGTTCATAGCGATGTTCATCGCCTTCTCCATTTCCTTGCTCAGGTCTACAAAGTAGACGGGCACCATTTCCATACCCAGCGCCTCAGCAGCACGAATGCGCTGGTGGCCTGAGATTATCGTCCCGTCCTTGTTGGCAACAACGTTCTCTGCGAAGCCAAAACTTTGGATGGAGCGTTTCAGGTTTTCAAACTCCTCCTCAGTCATTTTGCGAGGATTATAGGGAGCTGGATTTAGACTCTTAATTGCCGTTTGCTTGATCTGTACAGAGGTGTCCATGCGGCCATGATGCCAATGTGGAACCCATTACGCAAGCGAGGCACGAAGGAAATTTTACAGCCAAGGATATGTGCGTTCCCAAATCTCAAATGTGTAGTCGTACTCATGCCATCTGTCTGCTTTGTTTGGCTCAGCCCATACCCGCTTCCACTCTGCTGCTGGCAACTCAGGGAAGAACGTATCCCCTTCGAGAGTCGCATGTACACGAGTGAGATAGATGCGCCGTGCCATGCCCAGCATCTCCCTAAAAATTTGCTCTCCTCCAAACACAAATACTTCTTCATCATCTGAGTCAGCTATCCGTCCCGCAATGAATGTCGCCTCAGCAATATCACGCGCTACATGGCAGCCTGTAGTTTCCTGCATGGTGCGGGAAATCACAATGTTCCTGCGCAAAGGAAGGGGCTTCCCAATAGGTTCATACGTCTTCCTGCCCATAATGATCGTGCATCCGCTGCTCTTGTTCTGAAGCCACTTTAGATCGTTTGGCAGGTGCCAAGGAATCTCGCCATTGTGAGCAATGACATTGTTCTCAGAGGCCGCAACCATGAAGGAAAGAATCATACTTTTTCAACTTGCGAATCAAATACCCGTGACACCATTTCACGATCCCTGCTCTTGGAGAACCCAAGCCATTCACCAAACTGATCGTTGCGCTGCTGCTGGATTTGCGCACGCTTTGTCTCGCTGACAGTGTGCGCCGTCCCTGGCTTCTCCCCAATCAGCTCGTACTCAAACGTGTACGGATTGAACTGCATGGTAATGGTTTTTTCTCCGACTGGCGAACGGACTTTTGGCAAAAGGAATTCCGTCTTGTAGATGTCGCCGCCAAAATCGTCGCTGCGGTCACGCCACAGGTTTATCACTACGGAGGCCGTCTGTGCTATCGCACTGGAATCCTTGAAGCTGTCGAGCGTGGGCTTCTCTCCGCGAAGCTTGTGGTAGTGCGCCAGCAGCACAATCGCAACATCATACTCCAGAGCAAGCGTCTTGATGCGCTGCATGACTTCCTCCAGACGATCTGCCTTGCTGTCCTTGGAGCCGTTGCTTGTGTTGAAAAAGTGCAGGTGGTCGATTCCAAAAAGCTTGATCCCGCGCATCGCGGAAATCGCAATTACTTCTTCCAGCGTGTCCATGTCCATTTGATCTGGGGCGTGCTCGTGGCCGCGATCATACAGAAGCAGGCGATCATCTTTGATTTGATCCATCGCTTTCAGGCGGTCTGCGTTAAACTCGTCCTTCAGTCTGATGGTGTTGTTGCGGAAATCTTTCCAAGGAAAGTTCTTGAGGTCGCGTTGCTTCCGCACTTTGCCAATCTCAAAGTACAACTGCTTCATGGCGAACTCGTTCACAGTGTCTTCCAGAGAGAAGAACACCACTTCGTGTTTGCGTGCATTGCGCTTGAGTACGCTTGTGAGGAATGTGGTTTTGCCTGTTCCTGTCTCGCCGCCCACCAGCACCAGCTCACCAGGATAGATGCCACCCAAATGATCGTCGAGTGGACTGTATCCAAACGAAAAAATCTTTGCAGGGTCTATCGTGTCCATGTATTTCGCAGTCTCTTCGATGATGTCACCCATGCGCTTGAACGGCAGCGTAGTGAACTTGGTCGCCAAGATGCCGTACTTTTTTTCAAGCCACTCTTTCGCTTTCGCGTAGTTGCAGTTGAGATAGAACTGCACGATCTTCACACAACCACCCTTGCGATCCTTGCCTGACGGCGAGTATACAAAGTTCCCACGCGAGGAAATGAATCCAGAGGTTTCCTTGCCGTTCTCAAGAATGCGCTGTGAGCCGTCATGCAGCTTGCGGTATGTTACTGTGATGCCTTTCGTAGCTGCTACATCTCGCAGCACAGTTGCTATGTCGAGCGAATCAATCGTCTTCTGCGGAGCCGTGTCTTTGGATACGGACGGGAAATACTTTTCCAGCTCGTCAAGGTTGTACACATACTGCGACTCGTCCGTAAAAACCACTTGGCACAAATACGGATCACCTTTTCGATGTTCAAAGTTTGGCAGGCGTAGCACGCGTGCAAGGTCGTACACAGCATCTCCCATGCCTCCGTGCTTCATGCTCCAATCAACGATTCCTTGCATGACTTTCTTCGCCTGCAAGCAAGTTGTTTTATCCATCGCTGTATTGACGCGCCAGAGCGGTTGCAATCCGTTCCGAGTGTCTATCACGTAAGTTGGGGGTACGTGAGCTTGTAGGGCGCTTAGAAGGGCAAATTTACGGTCTGCAATTACAGTCGCTGACACGCCTTCGTCCTGTTTGCACACATCGAGGTCGCCGTACACGAAGTTGATCTTCTCCAAATAGCGCTCGTTGCGGTTCTGAAGCGTCTTGTTTGCGCGGTGCTCTTCCGCAGTGACGGAACGAAAAGAGTTGGGCGTGAAGTAAATGCCCCAGTCGAGGACATTGTACTTCTTGAAAGTCTCCTCATCGTACTTCTGGAACTGCACAGCACCAGGCACGAGCTTCTTGTCGTGTATCCGCACGTAGACTTGGTTGGGGAACTTCATGGGGCTTGCTTCAGGAACGGGGATTTTTTTGTCGAGAGGATGATTTCCTTCTCACGCTCGAAACGCTCACAGGCTGCCTTGATCCTGTCAATGTTCTTCTGCATCGTAGGCTTCTTGTCTTTGTACGCCATGATGTTCTTCATAATGCTTTCCAGCTTCACAGCGTACCCACGGCCTTGCTTGCGTGCCATCGCCTCGCTCTCAGTCTTGCAGTACAAGTACGTGACGGCAATCTGCTCTGGCGTGAAGACAGACAGGTCACGACTGACAGCGGCGTTACGTCCAATGTAGAAACTGATCTCATCGCCGTTGTTGAAGAACTGCTCATCCATGATCGCAAACATGCACAACGGGTACAATTCCTTCACAAGTGGCTTATCTGGCTTCACTTCACCGCGTCGAGCTTTTTTAGCGTGCTTACGCGGTTTCTTGAGGGTCTTCCCAGATTCTGCCGCAGGCGAATCTGAACAGTTGTCTTTAGAGTTGTCTTTAGAGTTGTCTATTATGGGGTACAGGGCTGTCCCCTCAAATGGGACAGGGCTGTCCCCTGTAGAGGGTACAGGGCTGTCCCCTGTTGGCAGAAGACAGGGCTGTCCCCTAGACACCTTCTCAAAAGGTTTCCAGGTCTTATATTTCTTGTTGATGGAAAACTCAAACATTTCATTCCCTTCATTCCTCTCAATCATGTTGAGTGCCAAGAGTTTTTTCAGGCTGCGCCGTACTTGGTTTCTTTCCAGTCCTGTGTTTTGCATGAACCACGTCAGGGCAATGTCAGCCCTCTTCTTGTTGAACCCATACGTGTACCGCACAATACAGTCAAACACCTGCCGAGATTCGCTGTTTAGGCGAAGGCGCATCATGGCTTCAAAGAGTTCTGTTGCAATGCGAACAGTGCCGTTTTCTGGCTGCGGATTTCCGTGGGGCTTCACGGGAACACAACTTACCCTACCGCCGTACAGAAACAAAACCTCTTACCTAGATTCTGTTGATGTGAACAGTGAACGATGTGCATTTCGCAATCAACAACTTCTGAAGTCTCTGAAACTTCAGAGGACTCAAATACGAATGATCTTGATGAAACTTCTGAAGTTTGTAACATGCCGTCCTCTCCTGAATATCAAAAACTTCAGGGGAGGCAAAGGAGCCTCAGGGGGCTGGGGCTTCCTTTGTGTGTAGTTTAGCTTGCACAAAAAATGTGGACGAGGTAGCGTGATCCGCAATGAAGCGACTGCCCCCTCGTTTCGCAATGCAAACCAATAGTTGCTGGAATACGCGACACGGGATTTTTGTAACTTTCTCCCCCCGCGTATGCTTGAAATTTTGAAGAAGTCCAAGTACGAGAAAATCCTTATTGGTAGCGACATTCACGGCCCCTACGTGGATCACAAAGCATACAATTGCTTTCTGAATATTGCCAGCCGCGATTGGGACAGAATCATCCTCAACGGAGACATTGCCGACTTCGCACAGCTCTCAAGCCACGACAAAAAAATAGGATCGTTTGACCGCGAGTTCCATGATGAGATAACGCTCCCCAGTGAAATTCGATTCATTAAGCAAGAGATTCTTGCACCGCTCAGACGAGCCGCAGGTAAGACCCCAATTATGATGCGACTGGGCAACCATGAAATCCGCTTCCTGATGATTGCGGATAATAACCCGTCTGCCCTTGCGGAGCTACTAAAGACGATGCGCGAAACGCAGAGCATCTACTTGGAGGGTGTTCTGGAGCTGGACAAGTACAAAATCAAACTCAGCTACGCGCACCAGGACATCTTGTACAACACGTTCACAGTTGTCCATGGAGTAAAGACCTCGCCAGGTGTCGCTAAGGCAAACTTGATCCGCTACGGCTCAGGAACAAGCGGCCACAGCCACCGCATGAACGCATGGACGCAGGTGTTCCAAGGCAGCGTTCAGGGATGGTGGGAGTCTGGATGTTTGCGCACGACCAAGGCGATTGAATACCTGCCACACGGCGATCTTCCTGATTGGTCGAACGGCTTCCTTACTCTGTACATCGACAAGAAGAGCGGGCACTTCTTCTGCACCCCGCATTTCATCATTGATGGAGAGTGTGAGTTTAACGGAGAGATAATCAAGGGTTAGTCAATTGCACTTTGAAGCGTGTGGCAGTAGCGTTCCGCATATGAAGTTTCCACGCACCCCTCTCGCAGTCATTGCGCTGTGCCTACTCCTTTCTGGGTGCAGTGAAGCTCTGTACAAGATTTGCCAAAACGGAGAATGCAAACAGCAGCACGGCTGGTACACAAAGGACAGCCAGGGTTCGTGTGTAAATTTTCACAAGACTGGAGCTGACCACTGGAAAGGAGATGCCATTTGTGGAACATTTACGATTGAAAGAGTTTATGAGTGACACTCCCGACCAAATGCAGGCCGACTTACAGTTTCTCATGCACCAGTTTGATCTGGTGTGGGGTGGTGATCCAGAACTGTGTGACATGGATCGCATAGAAAAGCTGCGTGCCCAGTACGCTCCTAACGATGAGTCCTATGATTAGGGTAGCTTTCGATGTGGACGGCACTCTTTGGGATTTTGACGACAGACCTCGTTGGGACGTAATCAACCAGCTTCTGTACTTCTCAGGAATAGGATGCGAGATCACTGTGTGGTCTGGCGGTGGCGCTGATTATGCGGAGCGCATTGTGCGTCACTTGAACTTGAATCCTTATGTGACACATATCAAGGCAAAGGAAATGCGGTCAAGCTTTGATCTGAAGAACCCGCAAATTGATATATCATTCGACGACGAAGATGTTAAACTTGCGAAAGTAAATATTCGCGTTCCTCCTTATGCCAAGCGACCCCAAGCTGCTCATCAAGATAGCCTCTGAAACGGGTAAGTGTCCTTGCTGCGTGAACGTGGAACAGAAGCTGCAATACACGCCACCAGGCGGGAAGTTTGAGTGTAGTGGATGCCCTTTTACGCTCAGCATGGATGATCTTGAAATGATGGATGCAAAAGGGAACAGCTCTCCGTTGGTAGTGGAGTTCTTGTGCAAAGCACAGCTTGAGCTTCCTAAACTTTCAGTACACACAATACCAAGCGGTGACATCGCCTCAATAAGTTTCGACACGTACAAGCCACTGCCTGTGGCAGCGCCACCTCCTGATGATACCAAGACTGGCTTGCAGTACGGAATAACAGGCAAACACAGGTTTCAGGTAGCTATCGACTACGGGCTGCCCAGTGACTACTGGACGATGAAGTACCTCGGAGGAAGAGGAACAATCTCTAGCTGATGATTACTTCCACGCGTGGATTGTGTGAGTAGAGCTTTTGCGCATCCACCCTGTACACAAGCGCATCGTCTTTGTATGCGACTCCGTTTAGGCTGTCGCAGATGATCTTAATCACGTTGTCGATGTCTGGGCGCTTTGTAGCAGGAGAAAGGTTCTCCTTCTTCTTGGGCAAGCGGAAGTACGCTTTGATCGTCATGTAGACTGGTCTATCGACTAGTCTGATCCCCGCTGTGCCAGCGCACACTTTGACGTATGCTTCGTAGTTCCTTGTTTTCTCTGGCGTGTACGCACGGGCGAATCCTCCCCTTGCGGTGAATTTAGGACGGCCTTTTCCCACTGGTTCCCCTGGGATTGTGAATTTCTGGAACGACATGGCAGGTGCAGGAGTCATTCAACCATGCCGTGATAGTTTTGCAAACGGAACAGTACTTATTTATGTGGAGTCTTCTTGTATCCTTGGTGATGGTTCTGAAGTTTTCTTTGGAGAAGAATAGCATTGGTGTTGTACGCAGTAGCCGTTCGCAAGTGGCGTGAGGATTCTACAATGTAGACACCCGCCCTTGCGCCCAGTGGAAATAGAACGATGCTTCGACCCAGACGTATTGCATCCAGCGCACGAAGTGACTCCATTCAATATGTCGAAACGGAGATCAGGACGCGCCCCTTTTGTGTGGGGGAAGTGATCGCCACATACTTTCTCACGAACGAACCACAGTTGGCAATGGTGACATTGGTGCTTGTTTCTCTTGGGATCGAAAGACCTGGCAACAATGATTTCGTGCCACACAATGATGAACTCCTTCTTCTCGCTGTCAGTAAGATCGTGTCGGCAGTTACGGCAGACAAGTGAGGTGCCAGAAGGCGTGCCGCATTTCAAGCAAGGGAGTTCTTCCACCCCCTCACTCTAGCGTACAAACAATGGCGACAAACAGAGTTGCCGCCATTGTGCAAGAAACACTGCTTACGCAACGAGCGTACCTACTAGCTCGTGCATTTGTGAATCAATGTTCCTGATGATTGCCTTTTCTTTCTTGCCAAGGGATTTCGTTTCTGGCTTCTCCCACGCAAGAACAACATACGGGATTCCGTACAGCTTGCTTAGTCTGCGCAGCACTTGCACGCTGGCTTCCTTCTTGCCGTTTTCGACAAGCGAGAGATACGTAGGCGACATGCGTGCTCTCTTTGCAGCTTCTTTCTGTTTGAGGTCTTGCTTCTGCCGAAGGTTTGTAAGGAGGTACGAACGTTTCATCATATAAGTATGA
>ERZ1292629.4355-Hain-H43-01um-R1-4355-length-10389-cov-4_pt1 | contig 10389 bp, 9 predicted proteins | sample MGYA00564399_ERZ1292629 | MGnify/ENA primary metagenome ERZ1292629 (study PRJEB36523, sample SAMEA6512636) | groundwater metagenome | collected 2019-01-08 | study: AquaDiva: Metagenomics assemblies of 32 groundwater samples
ATCTTCCATTTTGCTGGATATAGCTAGATTACCATGTTTTAAACATGCTTTGAGAGCCTCATCAACACCAGGCTCATGGAAAGGAACTATACCCATCTTAATTTTCTCAACACGCGAAGAATCAATATCTATTGCTACAACTTTGTGGCCTTTAGAAGCCAGACCAACAGCGGTAATCAATCCCACATAACCGCATCCAATAACAGCTACTTTCACACTTTTCCTCCTTCTTTGTAGAACTTAAGTGTACGCTTTAATCCTTCAGTCAGAGATACTTGAGGAGTCCAATTGATTACTCTTTGGATTTTACTTATTTTCGGCACCCGTCTTTGTGGATTATCAGTTAAGTATGCTTGATCTTTACTTCGTGAAAACCGGACGCCTCCACCTCCTGCAATCTTATCAACTGTTTGAGCAAGTTCTAGCATACTAACTTCTTCGGGATTACCTACATTGAAAGCTTCACCTTTAGCTTTACTAATTAGTAATAAAAGAGTTGCTGCTACACAATCAGCAATATAACAAAAACTACGCGTAGTTTTTCCATTACTTAATATGGTAATCTGGCGTTTATTCAAAGCATCATTTATAAAATCCGGAACCACGCGACCGTCATCTAAACGAAGTCCCGGTCCATAAACATTAAATGGCCTGATAATTTTTACTGGCATATTAAACTGTCGATAATACACCATACAAAGCGTTTCTGCTAAACGTTTTGATTCATCATAACAGGCTCTAGGCCCAGTTGAGGAAACATTACCCAAATAATTCTCATCTGTTGGAATATAACCTTTTAAAGGATCCCCGTAAATTTCACTTGAGCTAAAATATACAAATCCTGAAACTTTATGCTCTTTTGCTAAATCTAAAAGTCTTCTGGTACCAATCACATTTGCATCAATTGTCTCAAGGGGATATTTTCTGTACCAAATCGGAGAAGCAATACTTGCTCCATGTATTATAAAATCAGTATGCTCTTTTATTTTTATTGCTTTAATAACATCTCCTTTCATAAACTTTATATCCGATCGCTTTTGCCAAGGATGCAGTCTCTCAGGAGTACCTGTACTAAAATTATCCAAACAAATTATTTTAGAAGGATATTTAAATAAATATGTATTAGCATATCCTAAGGTGTGTACCAGATAACTTGGCAGAAACCCTGCTGCTCCAGCAATTAATATAGTCTTACCTTCTAAAATTTTGATTTCTTTTTTTATTCTGAGTATTATTTCTTGAACATCCGTATGAATAACAGGAGAGAGGGGTATCGCAATTTTGTACATTTATTCAAGAATTCTATGATATCATTGATTACATGTCAATCAATCCCAAAAATATCGCTTTTGCTATAATCACTTACTATCCTAAATGGTACAACGGTAAATTAAAAAGCACCTCACATACTGATAAAATAAGGGGGGATTTAGCATTAGAATTTCTCCAAAAAACTATCTCAATGGGTTTTCATCTTGTTGTAGTTGATGGAAAAAGCTCAAAATCCTTTAAGAGACTTTTGAAAAATCTTCCTATAATAAAACTAATCAAAAAATTAAGTCCTAAACGTTCTCCTGCCAAACGCCAAGCATTTAAAACGGCATCAAAAATTGACGGTGTTAAAGTAATTATTGCTTGTGAAGGCGAAAAAGTTTCTCTCTTGGATAATGTTATACCCATTGTAAAACCTATTTTAGAAAACTATGCAGATATTGTTATGCCAAAAAGAGAAGAAAATTTATTTAAAGAAACTTACCCTGATTATATGTACCAATCAGAAACGGAAGGGAACAAACTATACAATGAACAATTAAGAATTCATAACCTAATTAAAGAGGAAGAGGAGTTGGATATGTTTTTCGGGCCTAGAGCATTTTGTAATGATCCAAAAATATTGTCACTCTTTTTTAAGAAATTTCATTTTCAAAAAGATCAAAAATCCCTAGAGGAATATTTTGATCCGGAAGAGTATTCCAACGCACTCTATTTTCCAATAGTTATTGCGCTGCAAAAAAAATTTAGGGTCAAAAGTGTTGAGATTCCCTTTTCTTATCCTAAATTACAAAAGATGAATGAAACAATCGGTGCAAAAGAGTTTTTTGTTGAAAAAAGGCAAAACCAACGTATAGCAACCCTACTACATCTTATGTATCTACTAAGTTACCTTCAAAAAAAACAGCTTTAGTGAATTATTAAGAAAAGGTGTACTGTCTCATAAAACTATCAACAACTTCTGCTAGTCTATTTAAATGATTCTCTGTTAAACCTTGATGAACACCGATCATAAAACCTCTTTCCATGACCTCATCAGTTAGAGGATATTCTTTTTGTGCAAGCCTAGAAGGAATATTTTTAAATCCCGGCTGTCTTAGAATATTACCTGTTGCCAAAGGTCTTGTCTGCACATTTTCTTTCTCAAGGTAAGTAACTAACTGTAATCTAGAAAAAGGTGCATTTTTTTTAATCGTTAAGGGAAAGATTTGCCACTGGGGATGTGCATTTTTTTGAGCAACGGGTAAGATAAAATAATCTGAGTATTTTTGGAATAATTTAATAAGATATTTATAGTTTCTTTCCCTAATCTTTACAAATTTGTTTAATCTATCCAGCTGAATGTTACCAAACGCAGCACTTATTTCTAAGGGTAAAAGATTATAACCAATATCATCAAAAATAAATTTTCCGTCATAGGCAATATCATCTATTTTCCTTGAGAATCTACTTTCAATACTTTCTGATTCAGCAAAAACAGCAGAACTTCTACCCCAGCCTCTTAACATCTTTGCCCTATCCCTCAAATCTTCCCTATTTACCATCAGCATTCCCCCGCCTCCTGCTGCTGTTATAACATGTGATCCATAAAAACTGGTAGTTGTAAGATCTGAATATACGCCCGTTGGTTTTTCCATATATTTGGAAACTATTGCATCACAAGAATCTTCAATAAAAAAAAGTTTATATTCTTTTGCAAGTTTTGAAAGTTTCACCATATTTGGAACAAGTCCAAACATTATTGGGATCATGAGTGCCTTTGTTTCTTTGGAAATTGCTCCCTCCAGCTTATCTTCGTCAATGACATATGACCCTTGCTTAACATCTACAAAAACAGGAACAAGTTTTTTCTGAATAAGCGGGGCAATAGTTGTAGAGAAAGTAAGAAGCGGGGTAATCACCTCAGATCCTTCAGGAAGATTCATTAGTTCAATTGCCAGAAGATTTGCAGATGAACCTGAATTAACCATAACCCCATATTTTTTTCCAAAGAGTTTGGCAATTCTTTTTTCAAACTCTTCTATCTCCGGTCCCATTATTGATCTGTGCTCTTTTAGAACTCTGACTACCCTATTTATTTCTTTATCACCATATACTGATTGCGCATGACTCACCCTTAAAGGTTTTTTTTGGCTTCTCATTTTTAAATCATTATTTTCTCACAAAATATACATATTTGTTTAAAAAATGTAAATCCCCCAAACTCTCTCTTTTCCTTTTGACTTAGTTAAAATGTAAGAATATAATTAAGAACATGATTATTGTGAGGGCACCGCTTAGGATTAGTTTTGTTGGGGGCGGAACTGATTTACCGGATTTTTATAAATTCCATCCAGGCAAAGTTATTTCGGCTACTATTGATAAATATGTTTATGTAGCTATCAATCCAGCTCCTCTTCTTCAGGAAATAACTGCGCGTTATTCTTCAATCGAAAATGTTAAACATGTCAAAGACTTAAAAAACAACCGTATTAGGGAGGCGATGCTAAAGCTTGGAATAAACGACTATATGGAGATTGGGATTTTTTCGCATTTAAAAGTCGGGACCGGCTTGGGGGCATCATCTTCTTTTACAGTAGCCTTAATGAAAGGCTTATCCACCTACCTTAACAAGAGACTTGATAAGAGTGAGCTTGCTGAGATGGCCTGCGAAATAGAAATAAATTTACTCAAAGAACCAATCGGCAAACAGGACCAGTATGCATCCGCTTTCGGAGGATTTAATGTCTTCCGGTTCAACAGCGATGAAACAGTAGATATAGACCCTATCCTATTGGACTTTAAGAAGCGATTAGATCTAGAAAACCATATGCTGGTATTTTTTACAGGCATAACCAGAACAACTTCCTCTGTGCTGATAGAACAAAAAGCAAATACAGAGAAACGGATAGAAACTCTTAAATCAATGGTCGATTTAGTAGACCAATTTAAAGCGAAACTTATAAAAGGCGATTTCAAGGCTCTAGGAAATCTGCTTCATGAAAACTGGCTAAAGAAAAAAATGCTTGCCTCTGGAGTATCAAACCGGGTAATTGATAAACTCTACGCAGCCGGAATAAAAAATGGGGCCTGGGGAGGAAAAGTATTAGGTGCAGGAGGAGGAGGCTGTATTTTATTTTTGGCTCCCCAAAGCAAAAAAGATAAAATAAGAAGTGCCATTAAAAAACAGGCGGAAAAATTAAGGCTATCGGACTTTAAAGAAGTCCCGGTAAAATTTACACACTCCGGAGTTGAAGTAGTCTCAAATAGCCTGTTTAACTAAAAATTGCTGATCTATGAAACAATATATTGTTAAATATATAAATAAAAGTATTAAGCTGTTGAGAAATCTGCCTCATCAAGAAATTGCAAAGGCGATGAATATCCTACAAGCAATATACGAACGCGACGGAAGGATTTATGTATGCGGCAATGGAGGCTCCCTTGCTATGGCAACTCACTGGGTAGCAGATTTTAACAAAACTGTTTTTGCACATCATTTAGATAAAAATGTCAGGCGCTTCCAGGCTATACGTTTACCCACCACAGAAGAAGAACTAACGGCTTGGGCAAACGATATTGGTTTTGAGATGGTTTTTGCAGGCCCTTTGCGAAACTATATCAGAGAGGGAGACACATTAATTGCAATTTCCTCCTCAGGCAACTCACCAAATGTAATTAAAGCTGTTGAACTGGCAAAAGAGTACAAAATTCCCATCATCGGAGTATCTGGTTTTGATGGCGGGCTACTTAACAAACTAGCTGATGCAAAAATATTGGTAAGTACAGAGAAAGGAGAGTATGAACTGACAGAAGGAATACATTCTGTAATACTACATCTAATAACCAAGTACTTTAAGAGCTACTTTGATTATCTTGAGGAAACTGCCGTAAAAAAATAACTTTATGAGAATACTGGTAACTGGAAATTTAGGATATATCGGTTGCGTATTAACAGACATTCTTATTAAGAAAGGTTACGAAGTTATTGGATTTGATACCAACTATTACGAACTCTTAAACTCCCTACCAAAAAGTTCTAAAAAAATCAAGCAAATCAAAAAAGATATCAGAGAAGTATCAAAAGACGACTTCAAAGGTGTAGATGTAGTCATCCATTTGGCAGCCCTTTCCAATGATCCTATTGGTGAACTTGATCCCCGGCTTACTTATGAAATAAATTACCAGTCAACCATAAGGCTGGCGCAATTTGCGAAAGAGACGAGGGTTAAAAGGTTTATTTATGCTTCTTCACAAAGTATGTATGGAATATCGGAAACTGATGAGGAATTAGAAGAAGATAACAGCAAAAAAAATCCTATTACTGCCTATGCCAAAACAAAATGGGAAGCAGAGTTAAAACTTAAAGATATTGCAACTGATAATTTCCTGGTAGTTTGTTTTAGACCGTCAACTGTTTTTGGGGCTAGTCCTAAACTTAGATGTGATATTGTATTCAATAATCTTATTGCCTGCGCATATACTACCGGAAAAATTGAGATTAAAAGTGATGGAACTCCCTGGAGACCTGTTGTACATGTAAAAGATGTTTGTTCTGCTTTTATTTCTGGGTTGGAAGCGCCGGAAACTCTAGTTGCCAATGAATCATTTAATGTAGGAATTGAAAATGGCAATTATACTGTTCGGGATTTAGCCGAAGCCGCACAAAGGGCTGTACAAGGCAGTACATTATCCTTTACCGGGGAACATGGAAAAGATTCAAGAACCTATAAAGTATCTTTCAAAAAAATCCTGACACAACTTAAAGATTATTTTAAGCCTGATTGGGACTTAGATCGCGGAGGTAAGGAGCTTGTTGATTTCTTCAGTAAAGTTAAATTTAGCGAAGAGGACTTTAGGGGAAGAATGTGTAACCGTTTGCTACAAATCAAATATCTTAAAGATCTAGGTAGATTAGACAAAAACCTTTTTTGGGTGCAATAAATATGCAGATAACTCAAGCAGTAATCCTCGCAGGCGGACAAGGAACTAGACTTAAACCCTTTACAAATAAGAATCCTAAACCAATGGTTCTCGTAAACGGCAAACCCTTTCTTGAATATTTAATTGACCTTTTAAAAGAAAATGACGTAAAAGAAGTACTAATTTTAACAGGCTACTTTGGGGAAAAAATTAAAAAGTATTTTGGAAATGGATCAAAGTTTGGAATTGATATTAAATATTCTTATACCCCATTTTTAGATGAAAAAGGTGAGGAAAATAAAAGCGGTTTAAGACTTAAAAATGCCGAAGGCTTACTGAATGACTTTTTCCTTCTGCTTTATTGTGATAATTATTGGCCTTTGCAGATTAAGAAGTTAATCGATTATTTTACTAATTATCCTTCTGATGTTCTTACGACGGTTTATTCAAATATAGACCATTCGACAAAAAATAACATTTTTGTTAATAACGGTTATGTAACTAAATACGACAAAAGTAGAAAAGACGAAAATCTTAAGGGGGTGGATATAGGATTTTTTATCGTAAATAAAAAGGTGTTAAAGTTTTTACCAAAATCTAATTCTCAATTTGAAACAAAAGTTTTACCAAGTTTAATTCGAAAGCGAAGACTTTCGGGCTTTTTAACAGATCAAAAATATTATAGCATTTCCGATACACAAAGAGTTAAAATTACGGAAAAGTTTCTTTCTCCTAAAAAAATTATATTTTTAGATAGAGATGGTGTAATAAATAAAAAGCCCCTCAAAGCAGACTATGTCAAATCATGGGAGGAATTTGAATTTTTACCTGGGGCAATTGAAGCAATTAGAATACTGAATTCTAAAGGATATAAGGTATTTATTATAACTAATCAATCTGGTATTGCCAGAAAGAAATTATCTAAAAAAGATCTTGCAGATATTCATAAAAAAATGAAGAAAGAATTAAAAAAATATGGGGCAAAAATTGATAAAATATACTATTGTCCTCATGGATGGGATGAGGGATGCCTCTGCAGAAAACCTAAACCGGGCTTGCTTTTACAAGCGGGTCGGGAAAACTTCACTGATTTGACAAAAAGTATTTTTATTGGCGATGACCAACGGGATGCCGAAGCGGGAGAAAAAGCCGGATGTAAAACAATTCTGGTAAATACAAAAAAAACTCTTTTGCAAATTGCAAGTCATCTAAAGTAAATGATATACTTTTTCAGATTACAATGAAGAAAATTACCTCATGCCGTATCTGTAAAAGTAAGAAAATCACTAAATTTCTGGATTTAAGAAACCAACCTTACGCAAATTCCTTATTAAAAAGCCTCAAAGAAAAAGAACAATTTTATCCTCTATCATTAAGTTGGTGTCAAAACTGTACACTTGTCCAACTAAATCATACTGCAGACCCTAAAGAATTATTTTCAAATTACGTCTGGGTTACTTCAATATCCAGCGTTGCCAGAAAATACGCGGAAGTTTTTTGCAAAGATATAATCACACGAATTAAAAATCCTAGAAATGGATATATCTTAGAAATAGCCAGTAATGATGGGACTTTTCTCTTACCTTTTATGAGAAAGGGTTATAAAGTCTTAGGTGTAGATTCTGCCAAAAATATCGTCGATATGGCAATGGCAAACGGTATACCAACAAAATGTGAATTTTTTGGTGTAAAATCAGCAAAAAAGATTAAAAAGGAATATGGTTCTGCTAAAGTTGTGATCGCCAGGAATGTACTACCTCATGTTGCTAGCCTTCATGACTTTGTAAAAGGAATGTCCATATGCCTAGATGATAAAGGATTACTAGTTCTAGAGGTTCATTATGCAAAAAAGATTTACGAGGAATTGCATTATGACTCAATTTACCACGAACACCTATGTTATTTTACGATAAAAAGTTTAGAAAAACTTCTCAACCAATATAATTTTTTTATTAAGGATTTAAACACTAGCCCAATAAGTGGTGGTTCTTTAGTTATTTATGCTACAAAAGGGAAAGCAAAGGAATCATCAATTGTTCAGGCATATAGACTTGCTGAGGAAAAAATTAAGGTGAATACACTCAAAAGCTGGCAGGATTTTGCAAACAGAATCACAATACATCGTGAAAAATTATTAAAAATTTTAAATGAGAATAAGAGCAAGATTATTGTAGGTTACGGAGCTTCAGCTAGAAGTTCCACTATGCTAAATTTCTGTAATATTGACACAAAGCTTATACCTGTAATTGCGGATGGAAATCCATTAAAACAAGGGCTACATACTGCAGGTACTCATATTTTAATAGATAGTCCGGATAATGTTATGAAGAAAAATCCCGATCTCGTTGTTATTTTAGCATGGAATTTTGGCAAAGAAATAATTAAAATTCTAAAGGAAAAATACAAATACCGGGGTGATTGCTTAATACCTCTGCCAAATGACCCAAAAGTTATAACTTTACAATAAGACATTGAGACCCAGAAATTTCAATAATCGGTTCAGGTTTGTCCTTAAAAAAATTATCGAATGCCTTTCTAACTCCTGCCGCATTCTCATTAATATAATCATGAGATATAATAACCCCCCCAGGGTTCATTCTAGTATAAAAGAATTTTAAACAATTTAATGTCGATTCATAAATATCCACATCAATATTTACAAACGAAAACTTCTTATTTCTTATTGGTTTTGCGGTTGATGGAAAAAGTCCTTTATAAAAATAAACATTACGATATTTATTTAAATAACTTTTAACATCTTTTAATGAGGCCTGCAGTTCTCCTTTGTGATAATCTCCTGTATCCCATTTCGACAATTCTGGAATCCCTTCAAACGTGTCAAAAAGATGCAACGATTTATCTTCTTTAGCCTCACAGATAATTTTTGCGGATCCTCCCCGATATACTCCAATCTCCACAATATTCCCTTTAATTTTTTTTGTATTTTTGACAGCCATATATACCTGGTAAGCCTCATTAATTTCCATTAGGAGTTTAACTTCCAACTTTATTTTTTTAATAAGATTAATAACTTTAGATCTCTCCGGATCATCGTAATACAAGACGACTCCATTCTTAATTAAAACGGCGTAGTTGATTGCTATATTTATAAATTTTCCAAAGGGTACGAGAAGTCTAATTGTAACTAACCACTCGATAGTTTTTTTTATTATTTCTCTAATCATAAGGTTTGTTCGATTTTATCAAAGATCTTGTATTTTACAAGTACCTCAACCAGGTCTTGTCATTATAGGTTGATCATGATAATCTCATTAGGAAATAGCAGTACTTCTTTAGTATGAAAGTCATCCAAATAAATTAAGTTGCTCATTATGAACAAAGTTGATTTAATCATCCCAACATATAATAGACCTAACTTTCTAAAGCGAATCTTAGCGTATTATTCATTACATGGTAAAAATTTTAGTTTTATTATTGCCGATTCCTCAAGTCCCATAAATAAAAGTCATAATAAAAAAATAATCAACACATTCTCTAAGCTTAATATTTTGTATATAGATAAATTCCCCCAAAATTTATCACAACACGATAAATTCGCTGAAATGATAAAATTTGCTAAAAGTAAATACTGCGTTTTTTGTGCTGACGATGACTTTATAGTCCCAAACGGAATAAAAGAAGCTGTAGATTTTCTTGAAAAAAACCCTGATTATTCAGCTGCTCATGGAACCTACATTTCCTTCTATGTATACAAAACCCCATTTGGATCAAAAAAATTCTGGTGGAGATTTTTATATTCCCCCTTCTCAATTACTTCTTTAAATCCTGCAAACAGACTATCTTCCCACTTAACCAATTATAATATGGTTGTATGGGCAGTTAGAAGAACAAATATTGTAAAAAATTGTTATGAAGAATTCTCTAAATCTAAAATAGATCCATATCTTCTTCCTAACTTTGGTGAACTACTGCCTGATGTTTTAACTGTTATTTACGGAAAAATAAAATATCTAAACACCTTCTATGCCGCTAGACAAGCTTTTTCCCAGATTCTAAGTGACTATCCAAGCTTAATAGATGCAAAGAATATAGGAATATATAACAGGGACTATGGTAAATTTAAGAATTGCCTTATCAATAATTTAACCAGATTAGATAATATTCCAGAAGATAAAACAGATAAAATCATCGATTTAGCTATGGAAAAATATATAAAATATTCGTACCAAGAACATATACAAACTAAAATTAACC
>ERZ1292629.4358-Hain-H43-01um-R1-4358-length-10387-cov-7_pt1 | contig 10387 bp, 22 predicted proteins | sample MGYA00564399_ERZ1292629 | MGnify/ENA primary metagenome ERZ1292629 (study PRJEB36523, sample SAMEA6512636) | groundwater metagenome | collected 2019-01-08 | study: AquaDiva: Metagenomics assemblies of 32 groundwater samples
CAACAGGGGCGGCAAGAAAAAATATAACATTATGGGACACTTTGGGGACTTCGGGCAGAATACCCTATGCGACGACCAATGGAAGATTAACTGATGATGCGGGTTTTACTTTTGACGGTTTTTATCTTACCAGTCCAAAATTGATTGTATCAGATCAACCCTCTGCAAGAGCGTATAAGACAACAACGCAAGAAATAACCACTGGTAGTATTACTACGGTAGTTTTTGAAGCGGAAAGTTTTGACAATGACAATGAGTTTGCTTCAAACACTTATACCGTAACCACAGCAGGCACATATTTGATAACATCTAACATTACTTTTGCCTCTATGAATGATGGAGATATGATGGAAGTGTTTATTTATGTCGGAGAAATTGCCAAAGCCAAAGAGAGAAATACGGCTGGCAATTCAGGAGACCACGCTTTATGTGTCGGAACTATATTGAAGTTATCCGCAAGCGATGCGATAACAATCAGGGTGCAACATAATCACGGAACGCCTGTAAATTTAGCAGGTTCGGAAGTTGAATCTAATATCGCAATTTACAAATTAGCTTAATATGAATTATAAAAATTATTTATCTGTTATAAAATTTGACCAAGAAAATTATGAAAGGTTAAAATATCTTTTTAATGTGAGGCAGATTGAGAGAAAATTTCAAGAGAAAGAAATAGAGGGACTGCGGGAGTATAAGATATTTGAATTTCAGACGCCAGAAGAAAGTTCAGAAAATTTTTTGCAATGGCTGGCAGATAATACAATGATTTCAGACAATCCCAATTTTTCAAAGGTCATAGAAATGTTTATGGGAATGGCGTTAGGGTTCAAAAAAATAAAGCCACCAGAACAAAAAGCTAATATTTTCAATCCACCGAATATTTATTTGTTGGCGGAAAGAGATTTAAATAAAAATGAAAATAAAAATTAGAGGAATAATTAACATTGCGATTATAATTTCTTTTATCATTTTGGATATTATATTGATAAAAACTTATTTATGAAACTAGTAGTTGAAAAAATGATTATAGATGTTGAAAATATCGCAAAAACGGCAAAATTGATAAATTTATAAAAATATGAATAAAGAAGATTTAAACGCTAAATGGGACATTAAAAATATGATAGAAGAATCTGTCAAAAAATCACATAATACTCCTTCACAGGAGACATTAAAAATGTTTAGCGACATAAGAGAGAAATTAGGAGGCTTGCCCTGCAAAGAACAAGCTCAAAGAATTGGTTATTTTGAAAAAGATATTGAGGAACATAAAAGATTAAATAATACAACTATGTCTGAATTTAATAAAAAATTGGATAATCTTGCAGATAAGGTGGAAAAGGTGGATAATAAAGTTCAAAAAATTGACACAGATATAAGCTGGTTAAAAAGGTTTTTTTGGATAGTCGCCACTTCTTCAATCGGGGCGTTAGTTGTTAGTCTTTTTCAATTATTATCAGAAAAAAGATGATTTTAATAATTGTATTTTTCATAACAGGAATTTTAATAGGCTGGTTTTTAGGAAACCTAATAGACGGTTTTATTTGGCGTATATTCCACAGAGAGAATTTAAGAAATTATTTTCAATACGGCAAAGGGAAAAAATACTTTGATGACGAACATTTGTAGTTTTTTTATAAAGTTAGTGGCTCGGTTCTCGGTTGAATAGGCAGGTCAATGGGTGTTAGCAGACCCTGTTGGTTGGACATGATAACTTAGGTTGTCAAAAGCCAACACTAATAACCTCGCTTGGGCGAGGTAGACTAACACACCGAGAACCGAGCCACTTACATAGGGAGTTTCAAATGCAAATATTCTGGTGTAGAAAATGGAGATTTTGCCCGCTTAATGGTCAGTTGAGACACTGTTTGTTACAGAATTTCAAACAAGGGTGTTCTAACTTAACAGAGTTGCCAACCCAAAAGGAGGCGAAAAATGGTAGCGGTTGCAGAAACAAGAAGTATTACCGTTACTGGGGCAAGAGCCTGCTGGCGAGAAACCATTGGGGACGAAAATGATTTGGAGAAGTTTATTCGAATCATTATGGCGGAACTGTGCGCCAACAACACCGTCCACCTCATTGTCGTTATTGGTAACCCATACAGTCAAGTCGCTATTACAGAAGACCAATGAAAGGAGGACATTGAAACTTCACAAGGGGGCGGGGATTACTTATTCCCCAATAGACAGGAACAGACCATGTTACCGAGGTCGGTAAAATGGTTTCTCCTAAAGCGGAATCTAACGCTCCGCCCCCACATTTTTTAAACCTACTCATTTTACTTGCCAACCTACTCATTTTACTTGCCAACCTATGCAAAATTAACATAAACTATGCAATTATGATTAAAAATTTGTGCGTTCCATATAAAGATTTTTCCTTATGGCATATTACACAAACTTGGTCTGATGGACACAAAGCGTTTGATATAGCAAAACCTGTGGGTTCTTTTGGAATTTGGCTTGTGGCTATGGAGAATTGTATTGTGGAAAATATAATGGGGGCAGATAATTTAGATAACGGCTGGGAATATGAAAGAGGCTTTGGAATACTTTTGAGGTCTATTGCCAATCCAGATGTTAAGTATTCTTATTGGCATTGTTTGCCTTTTTTCCCTGTGAAGATAGGGGAAACAGTTTTGCAAGGAAAACCAATAGCCCAAATGGGAAATAGCGGATATGTGGTATCAGGCGGTGTTGTTGTTTTATATAAAGATAAATTAAAACCACCTTATCTGGGAACACATTGCCATTTGTCTTGTCCGTCAGATACGATGGATAGAATTGATTTTACAAAAGAAATTAAGTTTGATTTATTAACGACAATTTATCTTACTTTATTTTCAATTTCTAACTTTTTAAAAGGAAGATGATAGAGTCATTATTAAAATTTGTCTTAGTTGCTTTAATATCATTCGCCTGCGGAATGTTTTACGGGCAAGTGATAATGGGCAAGTGGGACACAAAATAAGATGATTGACATAACAATTTATGGAGTTTCTGCAACAGTATTGACATATATTATTGCAGAGGTTGCCAAAAGAGCGGGGATAGACAATAAATATATTCCGCTCACAAGTATTGTTTCTGCTATACTGATAGTTTGTCTTGGCACTTGGACATTTTCAGTGGAAGCTGTAATCACAGGAATTGTGATAGGGGCTATCACGAGTGGCGTTTACGATAATTTTTCAAAAGGAACGAAAATTGTTAAAGGTGAATAAATTTTTGACGATTGTTCTTGTGGCAATCGTGGTTATAACTTTATGGTTGCTTTCAAGAGAGGCGGCGACACAAACTTGGAATAACAGAAATGCTTGTTGGAGTTATGCCCTGAATGATAGACAGTTAAAAGAATGTTTAAAATAATTATTAACTAAAAATAAAAAAATGGAGGACGAAAATTTAGACCCAGAACTTGACCCAGACGATATTTCAAGTGATGACGAAGATTTTGACGAAATTGACGATGAAGAGGAGGTGTGAGAAAGTGGACTATTGACAAAGTTTTTGGTTAGAGTAAAATTAAAGAAAGATTAAAAATAACAAATATTATGACAATCAATTTTAGAAAATACAGCGAAGAAGGCATAAGTTTAGGGCGTCATAACCCTTGTTATTCTTATGCCTTTTTCGTTGTGTTTTCTAATAAAAATAACAAATTATGACATATGAGAGATTATTTTAACGGGTCAATTTTTTTAGCCCGAAAGACGATAGAGAGTGATATTTTCTTTAACAAGCCAGATAAGTGGTTCAAGGTTTGGATTTTTATACTTTTAATGGCTAATCACAAAGATAATAAACAATTCAAACGAGGAGAGTGTTTTACTTCTTATAAAGAAATAGCGGAATATACCAAAAGCGACAGGGTTTGTATAGATCATTGTATAAGGTGGTTAAAACGAGCGACAATGATAGCGACACGAAAAGCGACACGAGGTTTTTACATAATTGTGCTTAATTATGATAAATATCAATCAATTTTAAGTAAGAAAGGCGACACGAAAAGCGACATAGAAAGCGAAGTAAAAGCGACACAGAAGCGACACAGAAGCGACACTATAAACAAGAATGACAAGAATGAAAAGAATGAAAAGAATACTATTAAAGATATAGCAATCGTTCCGATTGCAGAAAAAAAAGAAAATCCAATAAATAGCCTAATAGATTTATTTAAGGGAGTGAATCCAAACTATATAAGGTTTTTTTCAAATAAAACGCAAAGATCGGCCTTGGAAAGAATGGTAAAAAATCCCGAAGTAGGATTTGAAAAATTAGAGGGCGCGATAAAACTTTTACCGAAAACAAATAAAATGGAATTTGCACCGAGAATTACAAGTCCATTAGATTTGGAAAATAAGTTAGGAAATTTAATTGTTTTTTATCAGCAAAAAAAATTAAAATTAGAAACCAATAAAATTATAAAATTATGACAGAAAAAATTACGAAACAAATAATGTGTATAAAAATGCGCTCAGGTGTAGAGATTTGGGTTGAAAAAGCAAAGGCACAAAAGTTGATAGATTTAATGGGAACTGCTGAAACAAGATTTGTGGATATTGATGGGGAGATAATTAACTCTGCCAACGTTGAGGGAGTTTTTGGGGCAAAAACAATGGAGGATAATTGGCATCGCAAAAATGGATATTGGAAATGCAAACAAGGAAATTATTGGCATAAAAGAAATGAGGAGTGTGGCCACAAATAAAATGAAAGATTGGCGGGCGTCAGTCCGGACTTGGGAAAACAGAGATATAAAAAAAGAAAAAAAATTGATTTGGAGAGGACAACCAGCAAGGATTAACTTCGGGACTTATCAAGTTTTTAGTAATGGTTCGTGGTTAAATCTTGACCCGAAATTTATTAAAGAAATTGTGAAAATATGAATTGCCCATTTTGCGGAGATTCAATCCGTTATCAAAAAGTAAAAGACAGCAAAAGGTATGAATGGTTTTCTTGCGGAAACTGCGGTTGCAAAAGGAGGTTTAAAAAGGAGCAATTAGAGGAACTAATAAGCGATAAAGACTTATCCACAGTTTGATACTTGACAAGGTTTTTCAGACTGATATACTCAAATTATAAGGTAATTAAATAATAAATTATGAAATTACAAATTAACAAAAATAAACCAAAAATGATAGGCGTTAGATTAAGCGAAGAGGATTATAAAACAATTCAAGAAATGGCTGAAAAAGAAAAAGTTCCACAAACAGAAATTATAAGAGCAATAGTTTCTGCTGGATTAAAAGAAATAAATAAAAATGAAAAGAATTAAGGGAGTTAGAAAAACAACACATAAACTTATATTATCTGCCACGAAAGATTATTACGGACAATATGATAAAAGCATAAAAAGAGTTGCAAGTTATCTTTGCGGAGAAAAAATTGACTTATCTTTGGAAGAATTATCAGACACCAGAAAAATTAGAAATAACCTATTAGATGAAATATATTGCAAGAACCTTATTTAAAATCAAAAAATAACGCTCTGTTTCTAAATTCTTATAGGGAGAACAAAACATACCATACTGAAGTTGATATAAACCACCACTCTATAAATTTTAAAAGGTCGTTATAGGGTAAAATAATAAAATTAAATAAAAACTAAAATGACAAAAGAACTAAAAATAAAACTTCAACAGGAATATGATGCGATGTACCCAAAATTTGATTTCGTAGAATTTTTTGGAACTATCGCAGTTGGGGTTGGATTTATAGTTTTGACTTATCTTTGGTTTACGATTTTGTAAAAACATATGACAGATATTATTGAATTTTTAATAGATGGGTGGAAAAACTGTTTAGGCAAAAAAGAACGTGGAGCTGTATGTCTGAAATGCGGAGAACCATTATTGGGAAATGAAGACTCAATGTGTGGAGAATGCGCAGAGGGTTTCGTAAACGATTTGGATTTAGAAAACCAACATAACGATTAGCGCCTTCTTGTGAGGCGAAAATAAAAATTAGATCGCAGAAGTAGAGAGTTAAAGTTTTTCAGCGATGTAATTCTTTAACTTTCTACTTTTCAAAAAAATGTCAATAAAATCAAAAATAGTCGCTGTATCAAACGACTTGCGACTTACAAAGGACGGTGAAAATCCTTTTCAAAAGTTTTCATACTTTAAACCAGACGACATATTAAAAGCTCTTAATCCTTTATTGGAAAAATATAATTTATTTATGAGTTTTAATTTGCCATACAATCACGAAAAAGCGATGTATGAAGCAGTATTGTATTTTGAGGATTTAGAGGACAAAAAACAAAATATAACATATAAGTTTGATATTCCACTTACGAAAGTGGCTGGGGCAAGTGAAGCGCAGGGGGCGGGAGCTACGATGACTTACGCAAAGCGATACAGTATTATGAACGCATTTTCAATAGCCGACAATTCAGACGATTTAGATGCCAAACCAGCTTTTAAAACATCACCAAACGCAAAAAATGGCGCGCCACAAGCGATTTCAAACGAAAAAGGGGGTATATGCCCAGAATGTCAAAGTAATATGGTTATAAAGACAGGTAGACAAAAAACAAGTGGAAAAACTTGGCGTGGTCAACAATGCACTAATAAAAACTGTATTCATTATTCAAGATATATTTTTTTACCAGATATGGTAGATAAAGATTTAGAATTAAAATCTATGGGTCAGCAGTCTCAATTAGACGATTTAGATGCCGAAGCTCAAAATCAACAAGACGAATTTTATGGACGAGGAGAAAATTAAACTTACAAGGCAACAACAAAAAGCTCTGCATTTATTTTTTAGGCAGTTGGCAGATACTCTAAACCAAAACGGACTGACAATGTCTGTGATACTTCAAAAGTTTGTATTGGATATTCCGGCCACTGAAACAAATGTTAAAGAACTTATTTTTAGACCGTTGATGGAAGCGTTATACGGAAAACACAGCACGACAGAACTTTTGCGAAAAGGAGAGATAGATGGCATTTACGACGCAATTAATAAGTTTATGGGAGAAATGGGAGTATCTTGTCCTCCCTTTCCCTCGCTGGAAACCCAGACCTATTACCAAAATTTAAGCGAAATTAAAAAATATGAAAAAGAAAAATAATAACTAAAAAATTATGTCAAGAGAAATAAAATTTAGAGTGTGGGATAAAATAAAGAAAATAATATGTGAAACAAAAACATTAAAAGAATTTGCATTAGCAGATGTTTTTGAATTAGAATTGGCTGAAAAACAATGGGATAATTTAGAACTTATGCAATTCACTGGATTAAAAGATAAAAACGGAAAGGAAATTTACGAGGGGGATATTTTGGAAAGTCCAATAAGTGATTTAGTGTCCGAAAATGAAAAGTTTGTCGTTGAATATGTTAATGGATTTTTTGCAAGATTTAGGCAATATGACGAATCTGTAATTATCGGCAACATTCACGAAAATCCTGAATTATTAAATAACTAAAAAAATGAAAATTAAAGAAACCGATTTACAAAAACAGATTTGTAATTGGTTAAATTATCAAGGACATTTTTGTTGGCGAACAAATGTGGGACTGGCATTTTATAACGCTCCCAGCGGTAAAAAACGGGCATTTAAGAGCGGTTTCAAAGGGTTAGCTGATATTATAGGCATTTTGCGAGATGGAAGGTTTCTGGCGATAGAATGTAAGGTCGGCTACAAAAAACCAACGCCAGAGCAACAACAGTTTTTAGGTGAAATAAATCAGCGGGGCGGATTGGCATTTTGGACAACGGACTTAGATAGGGCAATTTATTTATTAAAGGAAATATAATTAAAAACTAAAAATATGTTAGACAGTAATTATTATAAAAATTTAAAAGACGAAATTTCAAAAGATTTTCAGGAATTGGTGAATGAAAGTTTCAACGATATTTGGAATGTGATAGTTAAGTATTCAGCAAAAAAGCAGAAATTGGATGTGAAAATGGGGGGGATAAATTTAAAAGAACAAGAAGACCAAAAAAAAGATGAGGGATCAAAAAAATAAGAAAGATCACCAATTTCAATTAGAATCAGATACTCAACTTACAAGATTAGCCGCTAATTTCTTTCAAAACAGGACTGCTGGTGAGTATTCTGAAAATGATGTGGCGGTAGTCAAAGAGTTTTTTTACCATACCCTTCAATCAAAGCCGTTGAAGAAGTACAAGGTAGCTTTCTGTTTTATTTGCATTAATCCCCCTTATTGGGAGTTTATTGCCAAAACAATAGAAGGGGCGAGGAAGTTCTTTTTACCAGATCATCAAGTTGATTATTTTATTTGGTCTGATATTCCCGAAAAACCCGAAGCAATAAAACAGCAACTTGCGGAAGATTTATTAAAAAGGGGAGAGGCAAAGGCGTCTGTTATAAGTGCCGAGTCTGTCAATATCTTGTTAGACGATAATAAAAGAAAAGAATTTGATATTTTAGTAGAAGGATTGACGAAAGTAAGAAGTGATAAAGGGGTAAGTATTTTTGAGACAGAGGCGACACAATGGCCTATGCCAACCTTATTCCGCTACCACCTATTTTTACAGCAAGAGGAGAAGCTAAAATCGTATGACTTCATATTTTATTCTGACATTGATATGATTTTCGTAAATTTTATTTCAGATGAGGTTTTGCCAGAAAAAGGATTAGTTGCGGCACTCCATCCAATGTATGCTTTGAGACAGAACTTCCACGCTCCTTTTGAGCCTAATCCTCTTTCAGCGGCTTATGTTAATTTTTATAACACTTATTATGCTGGCGGATTTCAAGGCGGTAAGTCGGCTGATTTTATAAAAGCGATGAAAGAGATGAGAAGGACTATTGATTTGGACTTTGAGAAAAATAATTATATTGCCAGGTGGAATGATGAGTCGCATTGGAATTTTTTCTTAAAGAATAATCCTCCATCAATAACTTTATCTCCTGCATTTTGCTATCCCGATAGTTTAGTAAACGAATACTATATTAAGGTTTGGGGAAAAAATCACTCACCAAAACTTATCACTTTGACTAAGAAGTTTACTGTCAATAAAGAAGGAGCATCGGCAATTCAAGAGCAGTTAAAAACTTTATAAGATTATGAAAAAGAAAAAAAGAGATGATTCTCTATATTTAGATATTAGTATGTTAAGTAAAAAAGAGATTTTTGCATTACAAAAGTTATATCTTTGGGGTGTTTGGCCACCTCAATACTACTTAGATAAGCATAAAGTATTATGGTTATGGAAAATGGTTAAAAATCATTTGAAATTAAAATGTAATTAAAATGATGACGGTAGTATTATAGTTTGGCTATCGTTTAGAATGGGACAAATGAGGTTAGGTACTCCTCTTAGTGTTTGAATGAACATTATGAGGAGTACCGAAATAGATGATTCGCTCTCTATAATCCTGACAAAACCCAAAACTAATTATGACAGACAAAGAATTTAAAGAGAAATATTGCAACAATCAGAATTTGACAAGAAAGGAAATCAAGATAAAAAAAAGATTATCTAAATCTCTATTTTTGACCGACGAAGGAAATTTAGTAAATCAGGATGGATTTTTAATAAACGCTAATTGGAAAAACCAAAAATCAGCATAATTATCCCAAGAATGAAAAAAATAAATAAAAAAATGAAATGGCTGAAAAAAACTTGCGATGACTGTCCTTCTCAATGGGAAGGTGAATTAGAGGATGGAAAATTTATTTATATTCGTTATAGGGGCGGTACTTTGGGTTATGGGGTTGGTAAAACTATTGATAAGGCAGTTGATAATTATAAAATTGAAGAAATCATTGGCGACAAATATGATGGTACATTATCAACTGAAAAAATGTTAAATAAGTTAGGATTAGTTGAATTGTTAAAAGGATTAATGAAAATCTCAATCGTTATCCCAAGCTACAACCAATCCCAATACCTCAACAGTGCTATAAGTTCTGCATTAGACCAAACAGTTAAAGCCCACGAAATAATAATAGTTGATGATGGAAGTACCGACAATTCTTTAGAAATAGCAAAATCGTACGATGGGGTAAAAGTAATTTCACAAGTTAATAAAGGGCTTCCATCGGCAAGGAATACTGGGATAATGAATGCTACTGGCGATTATCTTCTTTTCTTAGATAGTGATGATATGTTATTAGAGAATGCTATTAAGAGAATAACTGAAGTAGCGGAAAAAACAAACGCAGACATAATTTCACCATCTCTTAAATGCTTTGGCTTGGCACAAGATGAGATTATTTTAATGGAAAACCCAACAATAGAGGATTTTAAAGTAGCGAATAGGGTTGGATACTGTTCGGCTATCAAAAGAGAGGCATTATTGGAGATAGGAGGATATTCGCCAAGAATGATATTTGGGTATGAAGATTTGGCGCTTTGGTACGATCTCTTATCTCGTGGCAAGAAATTGGTTACTATTCAAGA
>ERZ1292629.4359-Hain-H43-01um-R1-4359-length-10387-cov-6_pt1 | contig 10387 bp, 13 predicted proteins | sample MGYA00564399_ERZ1292629 | MGnify/ENA primary metagenome ERZ1292629 (study PRJEB36523, sample SAMEA6512636) | groundwater metagenome | collected 2019-01-08 | study: AquaDiva: Metagenomics assemblies of 32 groundwater samples
CCCCCGCCGCGGAGCTCGGTTTTAAACCAGCTGTCGACTTTTGCGTCATCCCAGCGGTCGGTTTTCTTCCATACGTCAGGATTTTGCAGGGCCGAAAGATGCAGTTCAACTCCGCCGATTTTGTTCATCTCATCGCGGATGATGCCCACCACGTTATTAAAGGTGCGCAGGCCGAGCGGCAGCAGGTCATATACCCCCGCCATTTCTTTGTGGATATATCCCGCGCGGATTAAGAGTTGGGCGTTTTTGGCGACTTCGTCTTTAGGCGCCTCGCGCCGCGTCTTGGTAAAAAGCTGTGATTGCCGCATGAAGGCCATTGTACGGCTAAAAAGGACCTCGGGCAAAAGCCTTTTTCTATCCAACCAGTTTTGCGATGTCGTGGTAGGAAACCACCAGCATGAGCAAAATAAGGAGTCCGAAGCCCGTAGCGGTAAAGGCAAACGAAAGACGCGGCGAAATGGGCCGGCGGATAATGCCCTCGATAACGATAAAGAGGAGCCGGCCGCCATCGAGCCCCGGGATCGGCACGACGTTAAACAGTGCGAGCGTAATGGATATCGAGGCAACAAGGAAGACGATCGCCACATAGCCATCGTCGATAAACGAACTCCCCATCGCGACGATCCCAATGGGTCCCGCGACCGTGTTAAAGTCCGCAGCGCCTCGCACGAGCCTCGTAAAAAATCCAGCGAGCCCTTGCGCGGTGTCTAACACCATTTCATACGTCATGAAACCGCCCTGCAAAAGAGCAAGATGCGGCGGCAACTGCAAGATACCAAGGTCGGCCATACGCAGACCTATCACTTTGCGGTCAGGCGCAAACCCTGCGGCCGGTTTGGCAAGAAAGGTCATTTCTGTTTCGCTTTCCCCGAACGAAGTTGAGGGGCGCAACACGGTAAGGACCACACTCTCTTCCTGATGCGCAGCTATAAAATCGGTGATCTCCTGCGCGGAGGCTCTGTCGCGGAGCTTGGTCGTGCCGGTTTCAACCTGCACGATCGAATCCTCGGGCTTGAGTCCCGCGAGATCTGCCGGCGAAGCGGGAATAGTTTCAACAATGGTCGCGTGCGCATCTTGCACGCCGCCAAACACGTCGCGATCGAGAGTGGTGGGCATCCCCGCCATGTATCCCCCCGAGAGTACAAGCCACGCAAAAAGCACATTACACACCACCCCCGCCACAATCACGGCCGCCTGCACCACGCGGGGCTTGCGCGCGAGCGAGCGCGGATCATTTGCGCCTTCGCCAAGGTTTTCGCCGAAAATCCGCACAAACCCGCCGAAGGGCAGCCAGTTTATCGAGTATTCGGTCTCGCCCAATTTCCACGCGGCAATACGCGGCGGGAAAAAGATCCCAAACTCGTCGACGCGAATCTTAAACGCCTTGGCCACGATAAAATGTCCGAACTCGTGCACCAGAATGAGCACCACGAGTATCAAAATAAAAAGAAAAATTGTCATGTCCTATATCATCCGGCTATCTCTTTTTCTTTGCGCTGCAGCGCATCGTCAAATTGTTTGTTGGCGGCATCTACGCGCTTCTGCATCTCATCTTTGTAGCGGAACTTTTCATCCTCGCTCAGTTTCCCCTCTTTTTCTTGTTTTTGGATGTCGCTCCACACTTCGTCGCGAGCCAAGCGCAGCGAGGCGCGTATCTCCTCTACCTTTTCTTTAGCGAGCTTGACCAAGCTCGCCCGCCGCTCGCTCGTGAGTTCGGGGAACGATACTCTGACCCCCCGCTCGTCGGAGCCGACGGAGAGGCCGAGGTTTGCCTGCGTAATCGCCTTTTCTATCTCTTTCGCATTGCTGCTGTCCCACGGTGCGATGTGCAGCGTGCGTGCGTCGCTGACGCTCACCGTGGCCATTTGCGCGATAGACATGCGCGTGCCGTAGCTCTCGACTTGCACGCCGTCCAGTATCGCGGGAGCTGCGCGCCCGGTGCGGATGCCGCCGATCTCGCGCTGCAGACGCTCAACAATGTCTGCTATCTTTTTTTCGAACGGTTTAAAATCGTATGCCATTGACTCATTGTATCAAATAAAAACCCCCGACCATAAAGGCGGGGGCAGGGCAGAGAGGAGGGCAGAATTTAGGGGACCCAACGCTAGTTTAGTACAAAATACAGGTGGTGCGACTTGCGCATTACGACGACGGGCAGCTGCCGCATGGACTCTTACGAGGCCATGGATCCCATTCGTGTCCTGTAGATGCACGTTAGGCCCTAGTGTGCCCCCGAGCTCCTACCCCCCTCCCGCCACACATCCTACACCCGGAACTTTTTGGCCGCAAGTGGATAAACTTTAACAAGCGGGTCTTGCGCGGTGTCATATTTTCGCGCCGGCGCCAGGTAGCGGCCGTAGTGGATCACCCGGTGTACAAAATGCCGCCACTCTTTTTTTGGCAAAAGCTGCATCAGATCTTTTTCGATGCGCACCGGATCTTTGTAGTCTGAAAGATCATACCGCTGCACGAAGCGGATCACATGCGTGTCAACCGTAATGCCCTCTACCTTGCCAAACCCTTCGGCAAGGACCACATTTGCCGTTTTGCGCGCCACGCCGGGAAGTTGGAGAAGCTCCGCCATCGAGCCTGGCACTTTTCCGCCAAATCGTTCTTTAATCATGTTGGCAGCTCCCAAAATATTTTTAGTCTTAGCGCGGTAGAAGCCCGATGATTTTATCATTTTTTTAAACTCGCGCGGATTTGCTCGTGCATAGTCCCCCACTGTTTTGTATTTCTTAAATAATGCCGCGGTGATTTTGTTTACCATTTTGTCGGTGCACTGCGCACTTAACTGAACCGCGACCAAAAGTTCCAACCGGTTTTTAAACTTGAGCTCGATCCCCGCCTTGGGAAAGAGCTTCTTAAGCGCGCGGTCGAGCTTGTGGAGCCTGGAGCGACGAGTCTTTATTTTTTGGGGAGACATAGGGCAAGGTGTTCGAGCAGCATTTTTAAGCTGGGAGAGCGATCGCGCAGATAGTCGCGCACGCGCGCAATGTCCTGGAGACTTTCGCGCACCTTCGGATCATCTATTTCCTTCGCAAGCTCAATTTCGAGCGCGTTTACAAACTCGCGCACGCGCTCTTTGACCCCCTCGTCATCGTCAAGGAGCACGGCGATTTGCGCGCTACGCGTCTTGTGAGATGCAGCAAGAAATGTTCTAGCCTCCAAATCGGACATCGGATGTCCGATTTGGGTGGGGTACGGCACCATGCGCGAGCGTAGCGTGGGCAAGAGCGCCCCGTGCGGCACCAGCAGCACAAAGGTAGTTCCCTCTTGCGGCTCTTCAAACAATTTCAAAAGCGCCTGCTGCGCCTCGGTCGTGATAGACGAGATGCCGAGGAGAAAAATCGACTCGTCAAAATTTTTTAACCCTGCAAGCGTACTTAGCTCGCGCGCCTCGTCTATCCCAAACCGCTCAAACGTGCGCGTCCAAAAAGGTTTCAGGTGCTGTTTGTAGGTCTCATACAGGGAGAGCGGACCCTCTATGTAGTACGCATGATGCTGCATGCCTTTATTCTACCGCTTGGCGATGATGGCTTTTTTGTAGGTGTCGAGATGGTCGAGCGCGATACCCGTGCCGCGCGCGACGCAAAAAAGCGGTTCATCCGCGACCTGCGCCTTAACCCCCGTGCGTCGCAAAATAAGCTCGGGGAAATTGCGCAAGAGCGACGTGCCGCCGGTCATGGTAATGCCGCGGTCGATGATATCGCTTGCGAGCTCGGGCGGCGTTTCCTGCAGCACATCGCGCATCGCCTTGATCATCTCGCGCAACTCTTTGCCTATCGCCTTTACAATGTCGTTGGTTTTGAGCTCGCACGAGCGCGGCAGACCGGTAATAAAATCGCGGCCGCGCACCTGTACCGAAAGCTCTTCTTCAACCGGCACGGCCGAGCCGATCGCAATTTTTACGTTCTCGGCCGTCTTGTCGCCGATGCCGAGATTAAATGTTTTTTTAATATAGTCGGCGATCGCGTGGTCGAGCCTATCGCCCGCGCATTTAATAGAGGTAGAGGCAACGATGCCGCCAAGGCTTATGACCGCAACATCCATAGTGCCCCCGCCGATGTCGATGACCATGTTGCCGCGCGGCTCCTGGATGGGGATCCCTGCGCCGATCGCGGCAAGCACCGATTCTTTCACCACGTAGGCGCTGCGCGCGCCGGCTTTGATCGCCGCCTCAACGACCGCGCGGCGCTCGGTCGAGGTAACGCCGGTCGGCACCGACACCATCACTTCTGGCTTGAAAAATTGAAACCGCCCCATCGCTTTGGTTATAAAATAACGCAGCATCGCCTGCGTTACGCGGTAGTCGGCGATGACGCCGTCTTTGAGCGGGCGGTAGGCGATGATCTCGCCAGGCGTACGGCCTATCATCTCTTTCGCCTCGGCGCCCACCGCCAAAATACGCTTGTCGATTTCGGAAATCGCGACCACCGAAGGCTCGTTTAAGACCACGCCGCGGCCCGGCACAAAAACCAGTGTATTTGCCGTCCCGAGGTCTATCCCGAGCTTTGGAGAAAAAAAGGCCATCGCGTCTCAATACTAAACGGTTTCTCTGCGTATGTTAAGCCCGAGGTTTCTGAGACGCTCTTCTATATGCTCGTAGCCGCGGTCGATCACGTAGGCATTGTCGATGGTCGAGACCCCTTCAGCCACGCTCGCCGCAAGGATGTATGCGAGCCCCGCGCGCAGGTCGGGACTCTCAAGATTTTTTTTCGTTAACTTTTTGGGACCGCGGATGAGGATGCGATGCGGATTCATCACCGTAATATCCGCGCCCATGCGCACAAGATCGTCGGCATACCGGAAGCGTCCGTCGAAAATTGTTTCTAAAATGGTTCCCTCCCCGCTGGTCTGCGACAAAAACACCGCCATCGGCGCCTGCAGGTCGGTCGGGAAGCCCGGATACTCGTGGGTGCGTACCGACACCGTTTTGTAGCGCTCATTTTGGATATCGCCCGCGCGCACGGTGATGGAGTCGACCCCGACCTCAAGCGGTACGCCGGATTTGGCAAGCAGCGTGAGCAGAGCGCCCATATGCTTTGGTTCGCAACCGGTAACCGTGATTTCTTTACCCGCGAGCGCCGCAAGCAGTACAAAACTTCCCGCCTCTATGCGATCCGGCGGAGTCCGGTACGGCACACCGTTTGCGCGCAAGCATTTGCCCGCAGTGCCCATGATACGAATCTCCGGAGTGCCTGCGCCTTCAATATGTCCGCCGCATCGATTGATATACTCGGCGAGCGTCGCGATCTCCGGCTCCATCGCCGCGTTCTGTAAAATAGTTTCTCCTTTGGCAAGTACCGCCGCGAGCATCAAAGTCTCGGTCGCGGTTACCGACACAAACGGGAAGATGATGCGCGCTCCCGCAAGACCGCCCCGCGCGCGTACACGAAAAAGCTCCGTTTCTTCAACCTCGGCGCCCATTGCCTTGAATCCTTCTAAAAACAAATCAATCGGCCGCTCACCGAGCACGCATCCCCCCGGGTACGGGAAGGTCACTTCTCCATAGCGCGCCAGCACAGGCCCCGTCAAAATAATAGATGCGCGCAGGCGTTCGGCAATTTCTTTCTTTAACACCGGCAGTTCCCCATCGAGCAACTCCTGCATGCGCATAACGTCTTCGATGGCGGGAACATTTTCAAACAGGACGGCATCGTCAAACAAAACCGACATCGGCATTGCCGCCACGATCGCGTTTTTTGCGCCGGCAACCTTAATTTCGCCCTGCAGCGTTTTTGCCCCGGCAAGCCCCGTTATGACAAAACGCTCATTTTTTTTCATGCTTTTTCGGATTTACTTCCCACCAGAATTTTTTTGAAAAATCGGTCGCTTGGTCGCAGACGCTTTTTAAGTAGTACAAATCTTTGGTGGGTATGGCCTGCAATATCTTCCCCATGCGCGGCATGGTTAGGGGCGGCAGGCCGTCGCGAACGCGGGAGCGGTTGAGCGTTTGCATAAAATACTCCATAAGCTCGCCCCGCTCGGTGGCACGCTCTTTTTTTTGCGCCGTTTCAGAGATATGCGAACTAATATGCTTCATACGCACAGTATAGCCCGCCCACCCCATGGGGACGAATGAGGTTGACAAAATATTTGCTTTGGGCTAGACTGGCCATTAGCAGATCCCCCCAAAGCACTGATGGCCCACCGGTCCCCCGTTCTCACCGGCTATCAGTGCTGGGTCGCCGGCCTCCCCCGACCGGCGACCCCCCATTCCACACGCATCTTCGTTTGAGACTCTTTCTGGGTCGGACAGAGGCTCCGAAGATGCAAGGTGCTGCTGTCAATGCGTACGTGGCCAAGGTATGAAACCCCTGCAGGTCATGAAGAGCAAAGACAGAGCACCAAAGCCGCTTTCCGTCCCCCGGGGATTGAAAGCGGCTTTCTTTTTTCATTAAAACTAGGCATATTTAAAATCAATGAAAGACCCGATAGTACAAGTGGGCGACAAGGTGCTGCGTCAAAAAGCAAAACCCGTGCCTAAAAAAGACATCGGTTCGCCCACGCTGACCGCTGTCATCAAGCGGATGAAAAAAGCGCTCGCCAAAGAGGAGTTTGGTGTGGCTATTGCCGCGCCGCAAATAGGCGAGTCCTTGCGGATTTTTGTCGTGGCAGGCAAGGCATTCGACTCTTCGCAGAAACTTTCTTCGCAAAGGTCCTCGGGCCGCCCAAAGGGCTCAACCAGACCATTTGCTCAAAAAGTTTCTGCTTCGGCAGAAGACAAGGTGTTCATAAATCCGGAACTCATACGCCTTTCAAAAAAGAAAAAAGAGATGACCGAGGGGTGCCTCTCGGTGCGGCACAAATATGGCAGCGTCTTGCGGCACGAAAAAGCCTCTGTTAAAGCGCTTGACGAGCAGGGTAAAGAATTTACCTACCACGGCTCCGAACTGTTGGGGCACATTTTTCAGCACGAATACGACCATCTTGACGGGATTTTATATATCGACAAATCGCTATGGCTCGAGGATGACGAAAACTGGGAAAAGTTAGGAGAAAAACGACGCAGGGGCGCACAATAATATGAAAGAACCGAAGTTTGCTTTTTTTGGCACGTCAGTCGACTCGCAATATGCACTGGAGCAACTGCGCAACCTAGGTCTCGAACCTGCGCTCATTGTTGATACCAAAGAGCTACCTGTTGAACTTTTTAATACCGATTGGGATTTTTTCCTTGTGTGTTCCTACGGCAAAATATTAAAAAAAGAAGTACTTGATCTCCCACGCCACGGCGCTTTGAACATTCATCCCTCTCTCCTCCCTAAATTTCGCGGGCCTTCCCCGTATGTCTCCGCAATTCTTGCGGACGAACGTGAGACAGGAGTTACCGTAATGCTCATGGAAGAAAAGATGGATGCGGGCCCTATACTCGCACAAGCGCGGATCGAAATTGCAGAGGAAGATTGGCCGCCAAAAGGACTAATCCTTTCAAAAATGCTCTTTACCGAAGGGGTGAATTTACTCGCCGAGGCACTTCCCTCCTTGCTTCAAGGGACGCTCACGCCCGAGCCGCAGGACGAAGCGGGAGCGACGTATACAAAAAAAATGAAAGACGAAGATGCACTCATAGACTTGAACAAACCGCGTGACGCGTTTCTTAAAATCAGAGCATTCGACAAAAGCCCGCGCGCGCATTTTATTAACGAACAAGGAAAGCGCGTGATTGTCACAGACGCGTCATGGAAAGACGGCTCACTCCTGTTAGAGCGGGTGCTCCCCGAAGGTAAAAAAGAAATGCCTTACGCGGATTATCTGCGCGGCAGACAGTAAACTAAAAACGATTTCTAAACCCGCGCACAAACTCCTTAACCTTGAGCGCGCCGCGGCGCAAAAAGTGTCGACGTTTGTCTTTAGTGCGCCTCAACTCTTGGCCTAACTCGGCGATGGTAAGATCGATGGCTTCGTGCAAGGTACTCCCCCACGCTTCGGCACGATAGATGGCACCCGAGGCCGAGACGGTAAACTCGGCGCGGTACTTGCCGCCCTTGTCCTTTGAAGCCTCGGCGAAGGAGGGGTCGTGCAACGGCGAGTATTCGAGCTCGACATCAACATGCGCCGAACTGTCTCCCGCTAAAAACTTTTCGGCGTGCGCAAGCGCCCTTTCAACATATGCGCGCAACTCGTCGCTCACCTGCACCTCGGTGCCCTTGATGTTGTAGTTTAGCATGTACAAAGTATACCCTCTGATTTGAAGACGCCCACTTTACGCATGTGCGCCCCATTCAACATTGAATAATCGGAAAAATCAAGTATATTTGACACTGTTTGTTAACATTCCGCGGCCCGTCTCGACCCGGCGTCGAGCCGAGGCGGATAGCCCAATAGTATGGCCTGTGTCTATATACTTAAAAGTACTACCAAGAACATAACGTACGTGGGTAGTACTCCTGATATAGATAGGCGACTGAATGAGCATAACAGCGGAAAAAATGTTTTTACTAGCCGGCACCGTCCTTGGCGGTTGGTATATACAGAAAATTACGATAAGTTAATAGATGCTCGTGTTCGAGAAAAATACTTGAAGTCGGCAGCAGGACGGCGCTGGCTAAAAGTAAATAACATCATTCCGCGGTAGCTCAATGGTAGAGCAGCTCCCTGTTAAGGAGTTGGTTGTAGGTTCGAGTCCTACCCGCGGAGCAGCAGTAGCTTAATATAACTGCCTCAACAAAGGCTTTATTTTCAAAGTAGTTTGCCAACAAGGTGGCAAAAAGTGTCGAAAAAGCACAAGAGAAGCGGAGACTAATATAAGAGCCGGTATTTTAGCTATCTTTTTAGATTCTTGAATTTTTGCTTGACAATTTATATATTTTATGCATAATTAAAAAAGGTTCATTTCTCTCAATCAGCACCGAGGAGACCTGGAAATGACTTGGTACCTCAAGCACGTCACACGTGGAAGCAGTGGTGTCCAGATTCACCATCTGGAGCTTCCGGCTCAACCCGCCTTCGAAGAGCGCGAGCTTGCAAAAGAGCTCGCAAAGGGCAACTTTGAATCAATTGTGTCTCGGAATAAAGACAACCGGGGTATCTATGAGACTCGGAGCCCCGCGTTGGTGTGGGACGAACCGTTATAACACCCGACCAGAGCCTCGGCTCCGGTCGGGTGTCTCTGTTTTTTAAGGTTGGGTTCGCCCGTACTGGTCTTGACATTTTTCTTAATTTTGTGTACCATGGTATTTAGGTACGTTCATAACAAACTCGCGCCCAAGGACGCCTGAAAAATGATCAATCCTGCTCTCGTTCATCCCAGCGTGAAGCATATGGTGAAAGATGCCGACAACTATTCACTCGGCGAATGGAGGAAGATCACCGCCAACTGGCCTCCTCAAGCAAAAGAATTTGCAATTCAATGCCGAACATGGGGAGAGGAAGTGCGAGAAAAGAAACTCATCGCCAAGAAGGATGAGACTGATTCGCAAGCTTTAATCGCAGCGGTATTCGGGCATGACTCACTTATGTCCTTAGCGTTTTTATGTCTCTCCGACAAACAACTGGATGCGATAATCGCGTCCTTCAAGCCCTAACTATCCTCGCTGACTCACGTACAGCGACAAAGCCGCCCCTTTTGGGGGGCGGCTTATCTTTTTTATACCCTCCACCAGCTCAGAAGTTCGAAAGAACGACCACCACGCGAGCCAACTATTGACAGAATTTAAGTATTATGATAGACTATTGAAGAACAGTTGTTTTGAATTCACCCGAATGCAGGAGACGCAAGATGCAACTCAACTTCGTCATACGACTCGAGCGCCGGAGAAAGCCGGATTGGAAGCCCATTCCGCGCTTGTACGAAACGAAAGCGGTTACGCTAGAGGAGCACAAGGCTACGGTGAATTATGCTGCGGAAGAATTTGTCCACCACTTCTCTCAGGGTTTTCGAGAAGACAGCCCGCATACCACGGCCGAACTTGAGTTCCTCCAAGCTCTCAATAAGTTTGCCGATGCGGTGAAGCTCGGCAGGCCCCTGCTCTATCGCCTCATGGAAAAGGCTTTTCACGAGGGAATGAGATACGCCCAAAAGAATAAATAGCACCTCATCGCCATAACCCCGGAGAAGCCCCGCGCTTCGGCCGGGGTTTTTCTTTTTTCGCGGAATGCATGAAATTCCGTCCATCGGTCAATATCTCTGTGCGGTAAGAGCAACTGCATGCGCACCTACGAAAGCACCGGGTCTCCATTGCGGGGACCCGGTGTATTTTTTTGTAATGATGAAGGGAGCCAGCGCGCTTTGACTCTGCCACGGCGGGGATTTTGCGCGCGCACGGGCGGGAGAGCTCGCGTGTACTTGCGCCCGAGTGCGCCGGAGCGAAGCGGAGGCGATAGAGCGCGGCCTGCCCATCCGTAGCTTTAGCGGAGGAGGGAGCGCTCGAAATAGGTACGA
>ERZ1292629.4360-Hain-H43-01um-R1-4360-length-10386-cov-7_pt1 | contig 10386 bp, 16 predicted proteins | sample MGYA00564399_ERZ1292629 | MGnify/ENA primary metagenome ERZ1292629 (study PRJEB36523, sample SAMEA6512636) | groundwater metagenome | collected 2019-01-08 | study: AquaDiva: Metagenomics assemblies of 32 groundwater samples
GATAATGGATATTGGCAATTTAGCAAACAAGGATATAACTTTTTAACAAGATATAATGCAAAAGAGACTGAAAACATTGAGTCTAATATTAATATAAATATAAATGATTATTACAACAAGCCATTATATATTGTTGCTGATTATCAGGAACCTTTATATGAAATACAATTAAATTTCCAGAATATTGCACTAAGAATGCAACAATCTTGTTTTGAAGGAGAGGTTTGTAATGGAAATCTTCCTGTTAAGAATTGTTCTGAAAATTTAATAAAGATTATTAATACAGAAGAAAATGAAACACAAAATATTTACCAAAAAGATAACTGCATTTTTATAAATGCAAATTTTGAAAACCAGACAGTGTATTTTGACAAGGCATTATTTGATATTTTAGATATTTAAGTCTGAAAGTATGTTGCAGAGCAAAGGGAGAAGCTAAAAAGAGCAGACCTCATTAAAGAAGAACCAAGTGTAAAATTGTATAAGATTCAGATAAAAAATCAAGATATTAAATGTTTATTTCTAACAACATAAACATTTAAAAACCAAATTTTTCTTGTAGTAAAATAAAGATGGCAAAGAAAAAAGAAGCAAAAAAAGATTTGGAAAACAAGAAAGAGATTGAAAAACAGGAAGAAATACAAAAAGGAATAATGCAAAAAAGAATACAGAACAAGCAGATTAGATGGGCAGTTTTTATGATGGCTGCTTTGTTGATAATTATTGTAGCAATTCCTTTAATAATAAAAATGAACAATAAATTTACTTATATAAATTTAAAATGGGAAAAGACAAAGCTTGGAGATTTAAAGTTCTTTTCAACAAAGATTCCTGTAACAACTACTACTAATGCTGCCACAGGTTCTGTAACACAAAATAATTATGTTACTGGTTATTATACAATGCCTTACTTTAGAAGCGATCCAAGAAAAATCAATGATATTAATGTAAGCTTGTATGAACCTGGAAAAATAAAGTTTAAACAAGCTGGCAAGGTTTATATTACATTAGAACCTGGCAATAATGAATGCGAAGAAGATATTGTTGCTTTAGCTAATCTTGCTGGATTCTTAAGTGGATTTGGAGGATTAACCGCAAAATCTGCTTTTAATGACAAAGAATATGCAACTGCATCAAAATTTCCTTATGTGACATGCAATAATACTCCTGATAACACTGTAATTGTTGTGCAAAGCGGAAATCAGAGTTCTATAATGCAAAAAGCTGAAAATTGCTATGAAATGACATTTAAAGATTGTGATTTAATGAAGGTTAGTGAGAAATTTATACTGATTATGCTTGAAGAATACATGAAAAAATTCAAGCTAAAATAATTTAATACACTAAAATGGATGCTAAACTCTTGTGGGCTATAATCTTAACAGTTTTGCCTATAATAGAACTAAGAGGAGGCATGCCATTTGCTGTAAAATATGCACTTGATACTGGAAGTAACTTATTTCTTGTTTTTTTTGCAATTGTTTTGTTAAATGCCTTGATTGTTATTCCTATTTTTTTATTTCTTGATTTTATACATATTCATCTAATCAGATTCAAATGGTATGAAAGATTTTCAGAAAAAATATTAGACAAGGCAAGAAGAAAGTCCAAAAGCATTGAAAACAAATCTGGAATTGCTTTATTTATTGCTCTTGCAATTTTTGTTGCAATTCCTTTGCCTGGAACAGGGGCTTATACAGGTGCTTTAATTGCATGGGTGCTGAATTTAAACAGAAAATACAGTTTTATTGCAATTGCATTAGGTGTTTTAGCAGCAGGAATTATAGTTTTCTTAGCAAGCTTTGGAATAATCAGCTTATTTTAATTAGTTTAAGTTTTTATTTCTTTGATATCTGAAAAATTAAAATTTTTCTGGATAATCAGAAATTAAAAAAATTTCTGATATCAGAATAAAAAGGAATCTGCTTTATTTTAAATAATTTTATTGTCAAAATCCAGATTCCTACGACAAATAATATACTCAAAGCATACCAGAAAATTTTATGAATTGTTTCAAATGAAGATGACTTGCTTATTAGAATTATTGTTAAAAAGAATATTCTTAAAATATTTAATACAAACAGAGCTAAGACAGAAAATAAAAGAGAATAAAATCTTTGCTTTGGCTTCATTTTCAATGAAAGATTTAAAATTAACAACAGAGTATATGCTGAAACTGCAACACATGCTGGAATTATTTTTATTGCATAATCTAAATTAATGATTAAAATATTTCCTAAAATAAATACATTATAAAAAAGCTTTAGCAAAAATGCTGTTGCATAAACTGTCAAAGGTGTTAGAATTATATAAAGAACGTTATAATTAATGATTATTACCAAAAGAATCGCGTATCTCAGAAATATAAAGAGGATATTATTTAGTTTATTTTTGTCTGATTGCTTTGTTTTATCTGTTTTGCTCTTTTTTTCTTTAATTATTTTTTCTTTTAGTTTTATTCTCTTTTTCATCTTTACACTAACAAAAACCTATTTAAATAATTAATCCTAGATAGGATTATGAAAAAGAGGCTTATAATTATTCTGGCTGTTATTTTTTTAATTGGATTGCTAAGCTTTGTTTTTGATGCGCAAATCTCTAGATTTTCTGTTTTGATAAGAAATGATGTTTTAACTAAAATATTTTTAGGCTTTACTGTAGCAAGCCATATAATTCTTATTCTGGTTTTTTTAACAAGCTTGTTTTTATGGAAAAAAAGCAAGAGAAAGTGGATTTTTCCATTGTGGATAACTCTTGCAATTTCTGCAATTATAGCATATTTATTAAAGATTATTATTAAAAGACAAAGGCCTTTTTATGATGTTTCAGGAGTTTCTATACCTAAATTATTAGCAGCTAGTTATTTAACAAAAATAGGCTTGTTTGTAAGAGATAGTTCTTTTTCTTTTCCTTCTATGCATTCGTTTATTGTTTTTGCTGTTTATCCTATAATAAGCAAAGAATTTCCAAGATTCAGATGGTATTGGCTTGGATTTGCTGTTTTAGTTGCTCTTTCAAGAGTTTATTTAGGAGTTCATTACTTAAGTGATATTATTTTTGGAGGATTAATAGGTTATTTAATAGGATTATGGATATTCAAGACTTATAAGAATATTTTTAAGAAAGATAAAAGATAGGCATTTTAGTCTGGGCAAGACGGAAGATCATGTACTGTTTTTTTATGGTTATAAATCATTGCAATTCCACTCATTTCACAAAGGCTACACTTTGCAAAATTAATAGCTACATGACCTGAACCATATCCATATGCATCAGATATCTTAATAATTCTATAGTTTGCTACTGCTTCTGTATTATCAGGAACTTGTTTTGCAAAAAATGAGACTGGTGAAGTTTTAGCATCTTGGTGGATTTCTATGCTACAGTGAACTGCTATTAAATCATAATCAATAAAAGGTTTTCCTTTATTTTTAGCATAGTCTTGAGGACTTAAATCTGGAAAAATTTTTGATGTATCGATTGACATTTTATTTTTTTTTGACATTTTATTATATTAAGATAAGAAGAGTTTAATTAATCTTACATCCCAGGACTTCTTCGTCTTGCAATTCTTGCAATAACAGAGATTATTGCAATAACCAATATTACATTAACCAAGATTATTAAATAGATAAACCAATTTTCTTTTATGCTTTCTACAACAACATTCTGGCTTGCTTTTTCTACTGTTAAAGCAATATTCTGAGTTGTATCCAATCCATTATAAGTTGCTTTTATTGTAAATTGCTTGTCTCCTGATGCATCTTTGTCTATGTTTAAGTAGATTTTAACAACTTTTGATTCTCCTGCAGCCAGAGCAAAAGATGTTGATGGGTCAATTGCACTTAATGTTGACCATTCTGTGTTTCCTGTTACTGACATTGTATAAGTTGTTGATGCTGTTCCTATATTTTTTATTGTTGCTTTTACTATGACTTCTCCGCCTGAAAATGCATCTGGTGTTTCTTCATCAAGATCTGCTGTTATCTGAGGAGCTGTTTGTGTTGTTGATGCCTGGCAATTTCCTTCTACTTTTAATGATGCTGTAAATGCATCTGATTCTTCTCTGAATGTGTCTGATGATTTGCTGTATCTGTATAATGAAGTTAGTGATAAAGAGTATATTTTTTCTTTTGCAGTTGCTGGGACTGTAAATCTAAATTCTACTTTCTTAGAATCTCCTTCATCTAATGAAAATGTGTCTGACTTCAAGTCTATTCCAAGCTCTTTGTTAACTAGTTTTATCTGAACTTTGTCTTCGTCATTTGTTCCTATATTGTTTGCATTTGCTGTTAGTGTTATCTCATCTCCGCATGGAGCAGGAGTTGTCAATACTATGTCTGATACAGCAACATCATAAGAATTTTTGTTTATTTTAATATCCTGAAAATAATCTGAGCCAACTGTGTCTGAACAAAGAGTGTCTTCTTCTCCATCTTCATAAACTTTTACATATAATTTGTACCTATCATCACTGTCTTCTAAATCTGAAACAGGTATTATTATTGAAAGAGTTTCTGTTGTGCTGCTTCCTTCATCTAATGAAAAATCTTTTTGCAATGAATCTTCATCATCAAAATCTATGAATACTTTGTCAACAGTATCATATAATCCTAATTCAATTATTCCATCTATAGAATCATCGCTGTCATCATCATTATTGAATTTTACTTTAACATCAATATCAACTTTATCCAAAGGTTTCCATTTCCATTTAGTATCTGATGATGCATCACTTATTTTTGTTATTTCTAAATATCTGTTTCCTGTATCTATTTTTTTTCCTTTTTCGCAAAATCCACTTTTGAGATTAATAGTTGCTGTAGAATTATCAGCTGAATTTGCTGTATTGTAAGCGCTTAATGTTGTTGAATATGCTCCTAATGCAAAGCTGCTTGATAATGTAGAATATGAAACTGTTATTGTTTTTGGTGTTCCTGCAACCAATCCTGTTATAGTATTAGCAGACAAAAATAAGTCAATTAAATGGCCATCATCATCTGAAATAGCAGGTATTGCGTTTATTGCTATATTCATAGGTGTTACACTTGTTGTTGTAAAAGTTAGTGTTGTAGAATTAACTGATTTTGTCAAATCTGCTGGTGCTGAGATTGTAAAACTTGCTGCACTTATCATTGCAATTGAAAGCAAAATTGCTGTCAACAAAGCAAAAGTTAATAATCCTTTTTTCATGTTGTTATAATTTTGGAGTTGTGACACCTTTATAAACTTTACTATTCTGAAAAATATATAATAAAAATTATATTTCATAAATTTTCGTTAATTTTTTCATTTTTTAAAATTTGAAATCTCGTCGACATTTATTATTTTTGGGTTGTCATAGCTTAAACCTGCGCATGCTGTGTTTATCCAAACATCTATATCAAAGTTTTCAAACTCATTTGTGTCTATTTTGTTTGAAATAAACAAAAAAACCTGCTTTTTTTTCTTGATTAACTGTTGTTTAAGCTTTATTGCTTTTGCTAAATTTTCCTGGCCTGGTTTTGTTGAAACTAAGATGCCTATTTTTTTAGCTGATAAAAATTTTAACAAAGAAGCCTGCCTTTTTGCTCTTAGCTTTTGTATTTGCTTTTTATCTATTTTAGAAAGGATTCCATTAAAAAAATAAACATCCTGAGCTTGCTTTAATATGTTCAAAAGATGAAAGTCTCCTGTTCCTATCAATAATATAGGGGATTGTGTATTAATCCTACTGCATCCTAGAACCTGCTGAAACCCTAAAATCTTTATTTTTTTGTTTTCAAGCTGCTTTTTTATGCTTGAAGCCAGCTCTTTATACTGAATAGAGTATAATAATAGGAGTTTTTTAGGAAGTTTTCTTATATCTTTTGATTCTAATTCAAAAACAAGATTTTTTGCTTGGCTATGAATAAACATAAGTTTCATAATTTCAATAGAAATAATGGGTTTAAAGAAGTTTTGATTTGGATTATTCTTTTTTATCTGGCTGATTGTCTGGTTGAGAACTTATGAATTCTAAATTTTTTGTAACACATGAAATCAAAAAATGTAATCTTTCAATAGCACTATCTTTAGTCACTTCTTCTAAACATACTTTTGTGGATGAATCGCCAAGTAAAACAAAATTATAACCCTTTTCATCTTTATAAAAGAAAAGATTTTTTCTTTCTTTTTTAGGCACATAATTGTATCTTTCTACATTACTCTTGGAAGCATTTTGTTTAAATTCTTCTTCAGAAGCTTCTAAAGCATAACGATTCTCAGAATGTGATTCTTTTATCTGAACAAACTTATTTGCCATTGGTGAATTATAAATTAAGGCTTTATAAGAATTATGGTGATTAACCACCAATATCTATATTTTTATCAGAGCCAGGATTTATTGGTTTTTTTGGCTTTTGATGCTTGAAAATCTCTGCAAATTCAGGAGTCACTATGATTACATTTTCTCCAAAACCTGCAATGCTTCCTTCTAATGCATCTGCTGTTTTTTTGATTTTAGAAATTGCTCTTTTTAATTCAATTATATCTCTTGTTTTCAATTGTTTTATATCAATTATTGCAATTGTATAACCATCTCTTAATGCATTTAGAATAGGATTAATATCATCATAAGTTTTAAGAACAAATGGCCTTACTAAAACTTTTGATTTTTTTACTTCTCTTCCTAAATCAATTTCAATGTATTCAGGAGATTCACTTTCACCTCTAAAAACATTTGAAAACCCTTTTTTTATCTTATCAAACACCATATGAAAAATTTAATTTTGTTAGTATATAAATATTTCTGTGATGGCTTATTTATGTTATATAATGAATTTTAGATTATAAAACTATTTTAACTCTTCCATTATCTCTTTTCTTAATTTTTCTGTTTCTGAACCAAGCTCTTCTTCCTGCTTTTCTATTGTCTTTAATCTTAAATCAATCAGCTCTTTTTTCTTTTTCAATTCTGCTTCTGTTTCTTTTTTAGATGCTTTAATCATTATTGAACCAATTAATTTATAGACATCTTCATTTGTTTTTGCAAGCTCTGAAATAGCAAGTTCTGTCTCATTGAGCTCTATCTGAAAAGCCTGCTTCTGCATCATCAAATTCTGAAAAATCTGCTCATAAGACTGAAGCTCTTGTATCTGCCTCTGGGTTTTTTCAGAAAGCTGGTCTATTTTTTTTTCGGGCATTTTATAATTATACAGCTTTTATCTTTGCTATATGCTTTCTTGGTTTAAAGAAAATCTTGGAACTGCAATGAGGACATAAAAATCTTTTTTCAAGAACTTTATGAGTTATTTTTTTCCCGCATTTGAAACATTTGTATAGTGCCATATTATTTATTATTATCTTAGTTTTTAAAGTTTATTAATCTTTTTTTGCTACAAAAAAGGCATTTGATGTGAATTTTCTTTTGCATTTCTTGCACTTCCAGATTCCTTTTGAAAGCCTTTTTGCTGTTCCTTTGCAGAACATACATTGCTGTTTTTTTCTCTGAACAGATTCTATTTCTGCTATTTTTCTTCTGACTCTGGTTCCATATCTGGCTCCTAATCTTCCTGATGCTTTTACTTTTTTTGTTCGTGGCATTTTAGTTCTTATAATTTAAATTTTTATATATTTCATATGTTGATGGTAGTTGACTAAAAATCTCTATTGGCAAAAGATAATTTTCAATAGTTCTTATCATAAATGCTGCTTTTCTTACTCTTAAATTTACTTCTGAAGTGTCTAGTTGTGTTGCTTTAAAATATGCATCTTGTGTTTTTTTATTTGTCATTTTTCATTTTTAAATTAAATTAAAATGGGGCTACTCGGATTTGAACCGAGATCGCAAGCTCCCAAAGCTCGAAGGCTAACCAGATTATCCCATAGCCCCATGAAATTACTAAATTTGGGCTGTTTATAAACATTATCAGAGTTATTTCTTTTCTGGCTTTTTCTCTGGTTTCTTTTCTAACTTTGCTTCTGGTTTTGCAGGAATTTCTGCTTTCTTCTCTTCTCCAGGAACTGCTTCTTTTCCTGGTTCTGCTGCAGCTGCTGGTTTTCCTGCTGCTACTTCTGCTGCTGCTTTTGCAGCTGCTGCTTCTTCTGCTGCTTTTTGCTCTTCTTTTATTCTTCTTTCCTGAGCTTCTTTTACTGATTTGAAATATTCATCTAATTCTTTTCTTTTTTCTGCAGACAATTCTGTTTTCTCGCTTTTTATTTCATTGTCAAATTTTCCGCTTTCAATTTCTTTTAAAATTTCTTTTGCTTCTTTATTTTCAATCAAAATTCCTATGCTTGCACATGTTCCTAAAATAGATTTAACAGCTGCCTTCAAATCTTTGGCAAGCATGTTTGGAAATTTTATTTTTGTTATTTTAATAATTTCTTCTATTGAAGCATTTCCAACTTTTATTTTTTTATGATCTGCACTTCCAAGCTCTACTTTAAATTCTTTTTTCAATAATTCTGCTGTTGGAGGTGAGAAAACTTTTATTGAAAATGATTTTGTTTTTGGGTTTACATCAAGCTCAACAGGAACTTTTGTTCCTTTAAATTCAGAAGTTTTTTCATTAACTTCTGAAATTACTTTTCCCATATTTATTCCAAGAGGGCCTATTTTCTGAGCTATTGCTGGGCCTGGTTTCATTTCCCCGCCATCTACTAATAATTTAATAATCATCCGGTATTAATCCTCCTGATTTGTTTTCTTGAGTTTCATCTTGATTTTCTTTTTCACTTTCTGAAGCTTCTTCTTCTTTTTCTCTTCTTATTACTCTCACATTATCAAGTTTTACTGTTACTGGAATAGGAACAACTGCTCCTAAAAGCGAAACAACTACTTCGCCTTTTGATTTGTCAACCCTAATAACCTTTGCTTTCTCCTTTTTAAATGGTTCGCTTATTATTTCAACAACATCTCCTTTTTCAATATTGATTTCTTCAAGAACAGGTTGTATAAGACTTTTTATTTCTTCGTATTCTAAAGTTTTTCCTATAATTCCTTTTACATATGGAAGATTAAAGACTGCTTCTTCTGCAGAATCTCTGTCCTGAGCTTCTAAGAAAATATATCCTCTTAATCCATGGGGGCGCGCAATTGAATATACATCTAAAGATTTCTTTTCAATTTTATCTGAAATTAATTCTCTTGCTCTGTCTTCTTTGTTTGTCGTGACTTTTATTACAAATATCATCTTATGAAATTTTTTTGTTTTTATCTCAAATCTTATACAACTTTATACTCGGCTCTTCTGTTATTTTTATACTTAATCTCTCTTGTGTAGAGTATTAGTGTATTATATTAATGATTTTATTATTTAATTTTTTTGTTTTTGTTATGGCTTCTTAGCCCAACTAACTCTTAACTCCGAAGAATTAGTATAAAAATATTTGTATAAATTGGTTTATAAATATTTCTATTGAATAAAATTAATCAAGATAGTGATTATAAATCCCATAACTCCAATTAATCCTAAACCCAAAGCAGAAATCTTTGCAACTGTCTTAAACTCACCAATGCCTGGTTTTTTTAAAAGATGCCATACTCTTATTGATTGTGTGAAAAATGATTTTAATCCCATAAAAATTAAATGGTTAAAGGGTTTTTAAATTATTCTAAAAGAAAAAGAATATAAATACACAATCATAAATGAAGATATGAGCATCATACCTATTTTAGCCACAATATTAGGAGTTATTACTGGCTTAGCAAACATTCCTCAAATAATAAAAATATTCAGAAATAAAAGTGCTAAAGACTTATCATTAATAACAAATACTATTTTTCTTTTAAGTTCAATTGTGTGGCTTTTATATGGTTTTCAGTTAACCAATTATCCATTAATAGTTGCTAATATTATTTATATTTTGACATACACTTTAATAATTATTGGCTTTCTTATTTATGGAAAATAATTCATTTTATTCTAAAAACTCTATTCCAAGCTCTTCTGAAATTTCTTCGCTTTCATCTCTTGAAGGATGAACTTCTTTTCCAATTATCTGAGGACTTTTAACTCCTGTAATAATAAGCATAACTCTTACTGATTTATCCATTTCAGGGGAAATCTGAGCACCCCAGATTAATTTTGCATCTTGGCTTAATCTGTCTCCTACTGTTGCTATTACTTCACGAGCTTCATCAAGACTTAAATCAGTCCCTCCTATGATATTAACTAAAGCTCCTGTTGAATTGCTTATATCAACATCTAACAACGGATTGTTAATTGCTTTTTCAACTGCATCTTTTGCTCTTCCTGATGCATCTGATTCACCCATTCCAATTAATGAAACTCCTCCGTTTGTCATGACTGCTTTTATATCTGCAAAATCAAGATTAACCAAGCCTGTTTTTGTTACAAGCTCTGTTGTTCCTTTTACTGCATTTGTCAAAATTTCATCTGCAACTTTAAATGCTGTCTGCAA
>ERZ1292629.4361-Hain-H43-01um-R1-4361-length-10385-cov-6_pt1 | contig 10385 bp, 8 predicted proteins | sample MGYA00564399_ERZ1292629 | MGnify/ENA primary metagenome ERZ1292629 (study PRJEB36523, sample SAMEA6512636) | groundwater metagenome | collected 2019-01-08 | study: AquaDiva: Metagenomics assemblies of 32 groundwater samples
AGAGGATGCCCAAAATGCCAGTGATGCTGGGGTTGGTAACGATAAACAATATAATGAATATTTTTATATTTGTCACTTTTTAAATGATCTTCTTAAGGACGTTGTTGCCCACCCAAAAGAAAATAATAAAATTGATTTTTGTAAGTTTTGTTTTTTGGAAGAAAATAAAGAATACGAATTGGACGATTTAACGAATTTAAGAATTTTACTACACAAGTGGTTGAATAAAAATATGCACAAAAAGGCTTATCCAAATATATCGGGCAAATACACAAGAGAGCCAACGCAGGACCTAGATAAGTGGATTAGAAAATTGAACGAAATTTCTTCCTTTGCAGAACAAACTGGTTTAGATAAATCAAGGATTTTTGATAGCGCAACTGCCGACTGGGACACAGACGAAAGAAATAGTTTTAAACATTGGGTCAAATATTATGAAGAAGGAAATACGGAGAAATACAACGTGAAAACTGCTCAATTTGTAAAAAAAGCTTTTGGTCCATTTAATTTACCAGACAGTTTGCTTAATAGAACTCAGCCCCAAACTGTACCGCTTTCTACCTTTAGAGCAGAAGATAACCTTAGCAAAAAAGAACTTGAATTGGAAAAAGCTAAATCCATAAAGGTAAAAATAAAATCTAGAGTTCGTGCCCTAAAGTCGCTTATTGACAAGTACAACGATATACTTCCAAACCAAGATTTAGAAAAATTATATAGTGAGGTTCACTCTCTAGAAAAGAGCGTAAGCAAATTAAACGTTTACGCAATGATTCAGGACAACATAATTAAAACCGCCAATAAAATGATTAAATTAGGCTTTGACGAGGGAGCTGAATTTTTATTTAAAGTAGCGGCAGAACCAGCAAATAAAGAAGTAATTCAATCCTTACCACCGCCAACTCCATCTGCACCAAATTTGCCAGAGGGAAGCAAGTCTATGGTTAACGTTCAAACTGTGCTAGCTAGATTAGACGGTATTAATAAGCGTCTGGCTTCAAGAGATTTAATACGAGAATTAGCTTCTGTAGACATCTTGTTAAATGAACTTGGAATGGCATCTTTATTTCCAGAACTTTCTTTAGCCCAATCGAAACTAATTGAGGCCTTTGGTTATGCTAGTAATAAAGTAGAAGATACCGTAAGTCGTCTGCGTGGAGTAGGAACAAGTAAGAAAAAAGAAAAAATTGAACCAGCTCCTCTTCCAACCTCTACGCTTCAAAAACAAGATGTGGTCGCTCCAAAACCAGTCGAAAACGTAAAGACCGAAGAACTTATAGGAAAACCAATGGGCAAAGTTGAGACTTCTTTACCAGAACCAACAAAGAAGTAATCGATGAAAATTGATGAACTATTATCAGAAATTAATAAAGTTGCGGCTTCCAATAATTTAAGCAAACCTTATTTAGTTGGTGGAGTTCCAAGAGATCGCGTATTGGGACAAATAGGTGAAAAATCAGAAATACAAGATGTAGATATAACTACTGGCGACAAAGATGCTGAGAAAATAGCACAACTGTTCAACCAAAAATATCCAGACAGTATTTATAAGAAATACGACGACGGCCACACCTCAATAGATTTTCTTGGGCTTCATATAGATTTTTCAAGTAATTTTGTAGCGCCAGGTGTTGACTTAGAACTAAAACGTTTAAAAATAGAGCCAACGCCTATGAAAATGGAATTATATAGCCGTGACTTTACTATGAATACTTTGCTTGAAGATTTAGACTTTACCTCAATATACGATTTAACTGGCGAAGGAATGGGTGATTTAAAAGCAGGTTTAATAAGAACTCCAATAAACCCAAATATAACGATTGGAGTCGACCCACGAAGAATTTTACGTGCTATTAAATTTGCCATAAAGTATGATTTTAAACTTGAAGACGGCTTAAGAAGTGCAATGCTGGAACATCGAAAAAAAATACAAAATCTTCCAAAACGATTTGTACAAACTAAGGCCACCGAGATTGTTTTATTGAACGCTGACAAAGGATTAGATATGCTCATAGAATTTAAATTACTTCCTTTGATTCCGCTTACCAAGACTTTATCTGACTTACTAATACAACGCCGACAATTGGTAAAAGCATTATGAAACGCACGGCACAAGAATTAGGTGGAATAGAACAAGTACGTTTTAAACAACAAGAAATACACAAACTACTAGATACAACTTTACCAAAACTATACGCCTTGGTGAACCCAAATATAAGTCCTAATCAATTAGTAGCTCAAATGAAAGCTATTTTAGAGCCTATAAGTAAAGAGATAAAAAAGAAAGTTTTGGAGTTATCTAGTATTAAGGAAAAACAACCAGCTACTACGCCCGCTGCAGCCGACGATTACCACTTAGGGCCGCGTGGTAAGAAACAAAATAAAAATTTGCCTGATTTTTGGCGTAGGAACTTTGATTATTTGCATAGCCCTTATATGCACTTGGATAAAATAAAGAAAATAACAGACCGCCCAAAGATGAGTAAAAGAAAATGAGTAAAGTAAAATCTGCAACAATTCGTGGTGAAGGAATCCGAGATTGTCCTTTTGCGCTAGCCATACCAAACGGATGTAGGTGTGCAGGAAAAGCTGTAGAAAGAATGGCTCCAATTTTAGATAAAAATACTCCAGAAGAAAATGAACAATTAGCTAAAGCAAATAAATTAGTGTTCGCTTATCATAAAGAAGATAAGAACTGTATATACGCTGATAAAATTTTGGAAGACTACGATAAGGTAGATTGTGACTTTGGAGACACAGGACAAGGGCTTCATAGTGTACCATTTGTTGGATCTCCTTTATACCCGCAATCTTTTTCTGGTGGAAATCTTGATGGTCTTCACAGCTTTCCTTTGGGATATTATTCGGACAACGATAGCAGTCGCAATTTATTTTTAGGACTTTTTAGTTTATTGGGCTATACATCGCGAGAAGAATTAATAAAATTGGCCGATAATTATGATAAAAGTGGTGAAAAAGAAAAAGCAGACACACTAGATGAACTACTAAATAAATTAACTACTATCAAAGAAGAATATAAAGAGACTTTTGATAAAATTGAAAGTTATTTAAATGAAAGCAGAACTACTTATAATAACAAAGAAGTAAATCCAGCACTATTATACGATTTATACAAGAAATGGTTTGAAATTAGGCAACAAACTAAGTAATCAGCTAATTTGGAGGAACTACAATGCCAGACGTTGCAATGAACGCAGAATTTTACGTAGACGAGGGTGAAATAAAACCGCCCGAAGACTTAATGGTTTTTGAAGAAGAAACCGAACCACAAGATACTGTTGAGGTTTTTGAAGAGCCCAAACCAGAAATTACTGAGTACGTTCCTGGTTCAAACACTCCATTTGTTGAAGTAACCGAGGATGAAGTAGAGCAAAAAGCTGAAGACGTTGAAACTGACTGGGAACACGACCAGGATCACTCCAAGTTTTTAAAATATTTTGACTCCAAGGTTAAAAATATTCCACGACACTCTGGCAATACTGTTTTGGGTTGTGAAAGGGCAATTTCATTTCTTAAAGCTGTATTGAACGAACTTAGTAAAGCCCTGCGTTCTGATTTAGACGGCAAAATAGATGAACAGGCCGCAGAAGATCGTCACAAAGACGCACAGAATATGATAGATCGTTTAGAGCAACAAGTGTCTAAATTAAAAGGTGTTGGTAAAGTGGCTGAATTAGAAGTAAGGTTAGTTTCAGAGGGACACTGCGACGTTTGTAATTCTGAAGTTCCTATGTGGCACGATGTAGTTAACGAAGAAGTGGTTTGTTTAAAGTGTAATGCAGAAAAAGGTTTAGAAAAGACCGCAACCGTTCCAAAGATTAATGTTTACGTTTCAGCTTTTGAACGTGCTGTGGTTGGAACTATTATTAATTCAACCGTAAGTGCAGGCCGCAATATAGAGGAAACCTATGTGCACCTAAAGAATAAATATAACTTTACGCCGAGAGAAGAATTAGCGATCCAACAATTAGTGGAAGATTATGGATTTCCAATATTTAAAGATCGCGGCCGTCTTAACGAAAATTCCGATCCTGCCAGTAACGAAGGAAAAGACTGGGCTGCACAATATTACGCTTAAGTTAAAAATATGTCAGTAAAATTAGGTAGTTGGAGAATAGTATAATAATTAGCTAAAAAAGAATATTATAAGTATAAATAGTTTTTAGAAAAAATGCTTATAAGAAGTGGAACCGGTTTCATAAAAAACATCCTAATTCAGAACTTTGGGATAAAACTAAACTTCAACAATTGGAGCTTATAATGCCTACCTATATTCCTCATCCTGCCATAATAGAAGAACAAAAGAAAAGACGAAAACAACAAGAAAAAGAATTAGAAAGAGTATATCAGGAAATAGCAGAACCACCTCTTCCAGAAAAAAAGAAGGAAGAAAAACCAATTAAAATAGAAATATCATTGGAGTAAATTATGTCCAACGTATTTAGAAGTGAAATGCTAGAACACAGTGAAACCGGAGGCGAGTGGTTTAAGGAATTTTTGCGTCTGTGTTCTGATAATAAAACCTTACAAGAGAATATTCTAAGCGCCATTACTAGTCGGCAAGGAGAAACAGTAGATAGCGTTGTTAGAAATTACAGAGAGATGGTTGGGTTGGACCTAATTAAAAATGCTGGCGAAAAACCAAGGGCTACCTTTGAAGAATTATATAAAAACGCTCCAAAAACTATAGAATTAAAGAATAAAATAGAAAACTTTGCCGGCCAACTTTCTACTTGGAATCTCAAACATGATACTTTTCCTAACGTGCCAGTTTGGGTTAGAGAAACTATGCATGATTTTCCGTATGGGCAAAAGGAAGTATTTAAATATTTAAAAGATGTAGCCCAAAAAAGATCAGAAGAATACTGGGGAACCTCAATAGAATTTAGAATACAGCCAGACTACAAACAAATTTTAGGAATACTGTCTGACTTAGCTGGAGATGAAGCTTCTTCCAGTCGAGTATCGTCTGCCAAATACCTATCAATTCGTCAGGCTTCTAACTTGGGGCCTATCGCGCCAATGAAATTAAAAAAAGTAGAAAATCCAGATGACTTTGTTCAACGACATGGTAAAGAAAATACCATAGTTCAAATCAAATATGATGGTTTTAAAGTTCAAGCTATTCGTGATAAAGCCGGGGTAGTTAAATTATACACTAGGCGTTCTGAAGACTTTACATCAAATTTACCTGATTTAGTGTCACAATTAACCGGCACTATACCAAAAGGAAGTTTCTTTTTGGGCGAGTTGGTGTGGGAAAAAGACGGAATACAGTCTCTTTCAGATATTCAAACAATTGTCGGAAGTTCCCCAGAGAGAGCTAAAATAAAACTAAAAGAAAAGGAAGGAAAGCCTATTTTTTATGTTTATGATTTGTTATGGGAAAATGAAAAAGATCTAACAAAGCTATCATACGAAGAACGCTACAATAAATTAAAAAAACTTGTAGGCAAAGATAAAGAAAATATTAAACTAGTTCCAAGTTATTCTTATGATGAAAAAGACGAAATTATTAAAGCGGCCTTAAAAGTAAATGCTGAGGGTATAATTTTAAAGCCCAAAAAGTCTGTTTATAAGTACGGCAAAAAAGGTGAAAGTGAGCCAATGGGAGAATGGGCAAAGTTTAAACCTGGAGAAAAGGCAAGAGAAGCCGATGTACTAGTTAAAGACTACACAATTGGTGACGGCGGAAAATTAATTATGCCAGCTTATCAATATGAAGGCACGGAATTAATAGAGGTCGGCAAGGTAAGCGGTTTGTCTAAAGAAAACGAAGCAAAGGTTAAAAAATTACTTGACGCGGGTAAAAAAGTCGTTATAGAAGTTGGATATCAGGAGCGTCTACCTTCTAAAAAATTTAGAAGTATGTCTTTTAAACGCTTAAGACCCGATAAACCCGCCAAAGAAGTAAAATATTCAAAAGTAAATAGCATGTTGTCTATTCGTTTTGGTTCTCCAAATATACTATCGAATCCCCAAATAATAAGATACATAGACGGTTTCTGTCAAAATAGTGGTGGGACAAAAAGCACTCACTCAATCATAAACAGTTTAAGAGAGAAATTTGGCGATGAACTTGTAAGTTTTTCTAATGAAGCTCTAGTGAACTACATTAACGAACGCAAACAACATTTTAAAGAATATCATGGCAATAACGACATCGAGTTAGAAGTTGGAAAGGCAGACGATCATTTTGACGATTTTCAAGCTGATTATACCTCACGCAAGTAGGTGATAAGTGCGAGTAGATTCAAAAACCCCTGCAGAAAAGTGGTTTGAAGATTTAAAAAAAGAAGTTATGAAGATAGACCCCGTATCTTTTGCGGAGAACTATCTTACGTTAGACGGAAAGCCTTTAAAGTTAACGGGAACTGGCTGGCGTTTTCTTTCGGATATTTATCGTTATATTGCCCTTGAAGCGATTAAACCTACCGGAAAACCTGTAGTGTGCACCAAAGGACGTCAGGTAGGTGCAACTACTATGGCTACCGCTTTGGAATTATATTTTGCTACTAGCGGTTTGTTTGGAAATGGCCCCGAAAACCCACCAATTAGAATTCTTCACTGTTTTCCAGCTCTCGCCCTAGTTCAAAGGTTCGCTAAAGATCGTTTAAGTACAATGATGAGAACTTCTAAAGATAATTACGTTCTAAAACAATCTCTTACTAGCGATGAAAAAACTGGAAAAAAAAGACAAGATGTTCCCGACGACACGCTAACCGAAAAGCAATTTAAAAACGAAAATAAGCTTTGGGTGGACTCTAACGCAAATGACGCCGCTCGTTTACACGGTATGACTCTTGACGTAATTTTTTACGACGAAGTGCAAAGAATGAATCAAGACGACATCGGCAACAGCAAAAGAACTCTTACGGCTGCTCGCTACGGTCCTAAAAACCAAGGCATTCAACTTTATTTCGGAACCCCACTACAAAAGGGTTCCTATTTTTATAAGATGTGGGAAGCGTCAGATCAACGTTACTACCACTTAAAATGCGTAAACTGTTCTCACTATTTTCTGTTATACACGCCTGGTTCAGATGATTGGGAAAAAACTTGGTTGTACGGAAATATAGTAGAGTGTCCGTCTTGTAAACATCACCAACAGAAAGAAGAGGCTGTTGAAGAAGGAAAGTGGATAGCGACTAAGACACGACTAGATAACGGACAAGAACCGCTATACGTTGGTTTTCATTTCAACCAACTATTAATTCCCGGCTTCACTAAAGAAATAATACTAAAAGAAAAACCTGGTATACATCCAACCAATTCAGATCGCATTTGGAAGAACGAAATATTGGGGGAATTTTATAGCGGTTCTGACTTACCGATGTCAGAAGAAGATATACACAAGTACTGTCGAAACTTAAATAAAAAAATTTCTTACGGAATTATTCAGTCCGACGAACTTAATACGTTTATGGGAGTTGACTGGGGCGGAAAAGTAGATAATCCAGAAATTTTAACTGGCAAGTCCTTTTCTACCGTAGTTGTCATTTCCGTTAACAAAGAAGGAATAATAAACATAGAGAACGCTTTTAAGTTAAAAAAGAACGATTTAGAACACAAGAAAGATGTAGTTGCGGAGATGTTTAGACGTTTTGGCATTAAACTTGCTATCGCCGACTTGGGATTTGGTAACGATATAGTTCCCGAGATACAAAAAGAATTTGGTTCAAGGTTTTTGGGCTGTATGAGTAGTGGCAGTCTGGTTAATCCGTATAAGTATGATCCCGAAGACTTACGCTTAATTTGTAACCCACACGTAGTTTTAGAAGAACTTTTTGCCAATATGCGTAAAAGTAAAGTGCTTTTTCCGTGGCAAAGTTATGAACAGCTAGAATGGCTTGTACAACATTGTACAAGCATGGAGAAAAAAATAACTACTGTAGCGGGCCAAGTTATAACAAGATACGTAAAAGGATCATCGGCAAATGATGGACTTCAATCCCTCATGTACGCTTATCTTGGATACAAATACATGACAACACGCGGCTTTACTTTAAAACCACATCAGGTAAATTCCAAAGGCAACAGTCCGATTTTATTAGCACATTTACCGGGAATGTAAAATGGATTCAAGAATAAAAGACATAACAGGAAATAAATATTGTTTTTTAACTGTACTAGAATATAGTGAGTCGATTAATGGGGATGCTTATTGGAAATGTAGATGTGATTGTGGAACTATAAAGATAGTTTGTGGGTCTAATTTAAGAAGTAAAACAATTAAATCCTGTGGTTGTGCAAGAACAAAAAATAAACCAATAAGTATAGGTGAAAAGTTTGGAAAATGGACTGTAATTGAGATAAGTAGTCTTAAGCGCCACTACAATATATGTAAATGCGAATGTGGGGCGGTAAAAGAAGTGGGTTCACGTAGTTTAAGAAAAGGTACAAGCAAATCTTGCGGTTGTTCGAAAAAGATCCCAGATCTTACAGGACAAAAATTCTATAAATTAACGGCTATTGAAAAAATTATAGATGCGGATATAAACATGTGGAAATGTAGATGTGATTGTGGCAATATAGTTGAGGTAAGTGGAACAAAATTAACTCATAAAAAAATTAAATCTTGTGGTTGTTTTAATAGAAAAGACTTAACCGGGCAAAGATTTGGAAAATTAATAGTTCTAAAATATAATAATTCTAAAGACAACAGAACATTTTGGCTTTGTAAGTGTGACTGTGGAAAGGAAAAGGTTATTATGGGAACTAGCTTGGTAAGAGGTGGTCACAAATCTTGTGGATGCGCTCGTTATGAAATCAATGATTTGTCCAATAAAAAGTTTGGAAAATTGCAAGTAATAAAGTTTATTGAAGTTAGAAATAAGGGTGCATGGTGGCTTTGTAAGTGTGACTGCGGTAAAGAAAAAGAATTACTTGGATCACGATTAAATACATGTAAAGTATTATCATGCGGTTGTAATAGAAAAGATTATTCAATAGTTGGTAAAAAATTTGGAAAACTTACTGTATTAGATTTTGCTTATATAAAGGGCAAGGATAGCTTTTGGCTGTGTAAATGTGAATGTGGCAAAGAAAAAGCAATCGCACGGGCTCATTTAAAATCAGGAGCAACAAGATCTTGTGGATGTGATAAAAGTGTATCACAAACTTTATTAACAAAACTAGTATCAGAATTATTAAAAAACACCAAATTTGAAATAAAAACTAATTATCTTCCTAAAATACTTTATAATAAAAAAACTAAAGCTTACCAACAATTAGATATAGCTGTTTTTAAAGACAATAATTTAATTTTAGGAATAGAGTACGACGGAAAACAACACTTTAAGCCTACTAACTTTGGTGGCGGAAAGTCTAAAGAGCAAATGGAACAAGATTTAATACAAAGGAAAAAGTTAGATAGAAGAAAAAATAGAATTATGAAAAAGAATAACATTCCGTTAATAAGATTTTCGTATCTGGATAAGATAAACGAAGAATATGTTAAATATAAATTGAAAGAGGTATTGAATGACTAACGTGCGACGGGGATCTTGGAAACAGGAAGGCGTAAACAAGACCGCCTCAATAAAAACTGGAAAATACGGCGCTCGTCCTGCCACCGTTCCACAATCAGGTTTATCTAACTCAGAGCAATTTTTAAAAAATAGAGTGCCCGACCAAACCAACGATAAAGCCGTTACAGGAGTTTCGGAATTTCGTCAGGGTGAATTAATAAGAGGAAGTTCAACCACACAGAACACTTCAGTTTCCCCAATAATAGTTTATAGCAATTCCTACAAACGCACTCAAGAGATTAAAAAAGCTTACGGCCTAGAAAAAACAGCTGGAACTACTACTATGAGCGGGGTTTCTAGTGTTTCTAGCTCATTTGGAAATACCGTTAGACAAGCACCAGAAGTATACTCACCGTTGTTCCAAATTGCGAATTTACAACTTCCACGCGATCGTATTACTATGAATGCTTGGAATAGAAACTTTTACGACACCCACCCGCTAGTTCACAATTGCATAAACCTACACGCGACGTATCCAATAGGCAAGCTAAATATAAAATGCAAAGATGCTAAGAAACAACAATTTTTTGAAGACATGGCCGAAGAAATGGATCTAATTGGCGCACTTCAGGCGGTGGCTTTAGAGTTCTGGAAAGAAGGCGAAGTTTTCCCTTATTTAGAGTTAGACGAAAAGCGTGGGATTTGGAAAAATATTCTAGTCTTAAATCCTGACTACATACACATTAAAAAGTCAGTTATATCCGAAGAAACCTCTATTTCTATGCGCCCGGATGCTACGTTGCAAAGACTAGTTCAAAGTAATAATCCTGCTGATATACGGCTTAGGCAAAATATAAGTGAAGAAATTTTATATCATATTAGGAAAGGTAACAATAT
>ERZ1292629.4362-Hain-H43-01um-R1-4362-length-10385-cov-5_pt1 | contig 10385 bp, 14 predicted proteins | sample MGYA00564399_ERZ1292629 | MGnify/ENA primary metagenome ERZ1292629 (study PRJEB36523, sample SAMEA6512636) | groundwater metagenome | collected 2019-01-08 | study: AquaDiva: Metagenomics assemblies of 32 groundwater samples
CGTCATAATTACGGGCTACTCCGGAAATCTGAACCTCCTGCTCGTCAACTGCCAGTTTCAAACTGGAGAAATACACTCCTTTGCTGGTACTCCCTTCCAACAGCCGCAAAAACTGCGTGGTATAAACGTGGTTCTGCAGCACTGCTCGCATATTGGCCAGCCGCGAATAAAAATCAATCACCGCCTCCTGTTTTTCCACCGGTACTCCCGTTATCAGTTCCTCCGCCTGCTGGTCTGCCTCGGCTTTCTGGCTCATCAAAATTGCCTTGTATCCGTATTCCAGCCCTATATAACTTGTCGCCATTACCAAAAAAACCAGCGCTGAAAAAATAAGCAGTCGCCAAGTCAGCCCTCCGCCGCTGGCTCCGCTCCGCCGGGACGTCAGCATTTCAAAATTTGATTGTGTGTTTGGCATTTATGTTCTTATATCCCCATACCTACCTCCTGTCATTCCATCCTTAAAATCCTTTGGATTTTTAGCTAAATCTCCCTCATCGCCAGCCCCACTGCTACCGATAGTGTCGCCGAGAGCTCTGTTATCGCCGGCTCCAACTCTTCCTTATATTTAAAACCCAGAAACGGGTTGGCGACAATTACCGGCAATCCCAATTGCTTCTCCGCGTATGTTGCCAGCCCCGGCATATTGGCGCCTCCGCCTGCCAGTATTACTCTTTCTATCTTCGCTCCGCCCGGCGATTCTTCATACCGTTCTTTCGCCCTCATCACCTCTTTAAGTATAACATCTGTGAAAGGAAACATTATTGTGGACAATTCAAATTCCGCGCCCGTCCCCAAAAGTCCCTTCTGTTTTTTCATCTCTTCCGCCCGCCTCATGTTTATATTAAGCCCCTGCGCCAACGCCCGCGTTAAGTGATTGCTCGCGTAGTCAACTTGCGCGCTTGATTTCACAAACCCGTGGTCAACTATCGTCAACGCCGTTGACTGCGATCCGATATCTAAAACAATCGTCGGTGTCTGGTCAGAGCGAATAAGCGCCCGTACGACCGCCAGCGTCTCCACTTCCAGCGCTAAAAGTTGAAGTCCCGCCTCCGTAAAAATCTGCCGATACTGTTTTATTTTCTCCGTCGGCACCGCCACCAGCAGTATCTGCCTGATTGTCTTTCCGTTTTCATCCTGCCGCGCGCCCATCGGCAGCCAGTCAATCGTCACCTCCGACAACGGCAATGGGATATACTGCTTCGCTTTGAATCCCACCGCCTGTTTCATTTCCTCCTGGTTCATATCCGGCATCTCAATTAAAGTGGTAAAAGAGGAAAATATCGGCAGCCCTGCCACTGCCCGCCTCGTCCTTGTTTTCATCTCTCTCACTAATTTTTTAAGCATTACCGTCACTTCCTTATCAAAGACCTGCATCGTGCTCGTCTGAATCACCTCGTTAGCTCTCTCAAAATGCCCGTAGTTAGAAAGGATGCCGTAATTGACCAAGCTATACTGCTCTCCTACTCGCCCCACCTCGGCTACTTTAATGGACGCCGTGCCGATATCCACTCCCAGTACTGTTCCCGCCCCCAATATATTTTTAAAAAAATCTCTAAACATTAAATTCTGCTCTCAAAAAAGAAAAAGCATATTATTATTATACTATATGTTTTCCTTATTAACGAAAATCTGGCGTCTGGTTTTAGATATTCTCTTCCCCAACATCTGTTTCTCCTGCCGCCGTTTTCTTAAAGACGACGAAAAAGTTCTCTGTGCCGCCTGCTCCCGCGAACTTATCATCGCCTCCGCTCTTTCCTGTCCCGTCTGCTCCGCCCGTTTACCCGTCTCTCCTATTCCGCCTCGCCTTAACTACTGCCACCCCGCTGCCGGTTTCCGCCTCGGCGCCGCTTTAAGCTACCGCACGCCAGCCGTGCGCTCCCTGATTCACGCGCTTAAATTCGGCCGTCTTACTCCCGCCGGAGAACTCCTGGGAAAATGCCTCGCTTCCTACGCCGAGGGCCTCGGCCTCCTCTTTCAAAATTATGTGATTGTTCCCATTCCTCTCTCCGCCTCCCGTCGCCGCGCCCGCGGTTTTAATCAAGCCGAACTTCTCGCTTCTATTCTTGCTCGCCGCCTCAACTTACCCCTAAAATACCTCCTTATCCGAACCCGTCACACCCGCCCGCAAGCAGAACTTAAACGCGCCGCCCGCGAGCATAACATCGCCGGCTGTTTTGCCATCCGCTTTCCGGAAGCGGTTAAAAAACAAAACATTATCCTTGTGGATGACGTCTACACTTCCGGCTCAACTATCCGTGAAGCCGTTCAAACCCTAAAAACCGCCGGTAGCGGAACCATCACTGTTCTCGTCGCCGCCCGCGCATAATTCCAACAAACTAAACGCGGGAAGAAAGCGGCCCTCAAACAAATTCCGAGATTTTTTTAGCACAGAGTATAAGAGTATATAAGTATCTCGCTAATATACTCAAGCGCGCATCCGAGCCCGAGCGGGCACGGTTCCCCTCTCTTTCCTGCTCTGTAAGAGAGGGGGGAGCGAGGGCGAGGCGTAGTCCATTCCCTCGCTGGGGGAATGGACGGTAGCGAGAGTATATTGGCAAGATACTCTTTAATACTCTCGAACAGCCCCGGTTAAAAAAATCATCAACTATACTTTCCTTCTTCCCCTCTCATACCAAATCACCAAAAGAGGACTGGCTACGAATATGGACGAATAAGTCCCCACCATCGTTCCGATTAAAATCGTCAAAATAAAGAATTTAAGCGTCACCGGCCCGACCAAGAGCAGCGCCGCCAGCACAAAAACCAGCGTCATTGATGTGTTGATGGAACGCGCCATTGTCTCGTTCACGCTCCGATTCACAATCTCCGGCAAAGGCATTCTCCCAGCCGCCGCTACCAGATTCTCACGGATGCGGTCAAATACCACAATTGTGTCATGTACCGAAAAACCGGCAATTACCAAAAGAGACACGATAAAATTGGTATCTGCCTCAACCGCGAATTTACTCCCCAGTACCGCCACCACCCCCGCCGGAATAATCACGTCATGCGCTAAAGTTAAAAGAGTCACCAGACCATACTTCCAGGAAGACACCGGCTGCGACACCTTCCGAAACGCGAATGCCACAAACACTGAAATGCCGAACAGCACCAGAACTACTGCCCATATCGCCTTGCTTCTCAAATCCTTTCCCACTGTCGGCCCGATCGACTGAAAAGAAAGCTCCGTAAAACTCCCCAGCTTGTCGCGCATTATGTTTGCCAGCTCTTGATGCTTATCCTCGTTTATTTCCGCCAACCGGATAATGAAACTTCCCTCTCCGCCGCGCGTCACCGCCACTCCCGGCACTTCCGCTCCTATTAGCGTATCCGTAACTGCCGCCGCCGTTATCTCATTACTCTCAAACTGCGCCTGCCACAACGTCCCGCCGGTAAAATCAATTCCCTGTCGCCAACCAAACCACGCTATTGCCACTATCGCCGCCGCAACCATAACCACCGAAATTGTCAGCCACACTCGCCTCGTGCCAACGATATTAAACCCCTTTGTTTTTTCCTGTTCCATAATTAAAAATTATATAGTCGTCGCTCTTTCCTCTCTTCCTCTGCTAAAAACAAAAAGCAGTGTTCTGGTAACCGTAATCGCCGAAAACATACTCACTAAAACTCCGATTAAAAGTGTCAGCGCGAACCCGCGCACAAAACTGGACGTCAGATAATAAAGAATCACCGCCGTTATAATCGTGGAAATGTTGGAATCTCTGATTGATGTCCAGGCCCTCTTAAACCCTTCTTGAACCGCCTCCATTCGCCCCCGCCCCCGCGCCAACTCTTCCCGTGTCCGCTCAAAAATCAAAATATTGGCGTCAATCGCCATACCGATGGAAAGTATAAAACCGGCAATGCCCGCTAAAGTCATTGTTACCGGCACCGCTTTGAATATCGCCATCGTGATAAGCGTGTATATAATCAACGCCACCGACGCCCACACACCAAACATTCCATAATAGGAAATCATGAAAATAATAATCGCGATTAGCCCCGCTATGCCGGCCACAATCGCCATCCTTAATGAATCCGCTCCTAAAGTAGCCGACACCGTCTGCTGGTTAATGAGCGTAATCGGCGCCGGCAACGCTCCGGCATTAAACCTTTCCACCAACGTCCGCGCCTCCTCCACCACGAAGTTGCCGCTTATCTGTGCTCTGCCTCCGCCTATTTCTTCTCTTACTGTCGCCACCTGAATCGGCTGATTATCCAAAAACACCGCCAACTGTTTGCCGATATTGCGCTTGGTTATCTCTTGAAAAATATTCGCTCCCTCGCTGTTAAAATCCAGTGTTACCACCGGCTCCCGTGTCGTCTGGTCAAACACCAGCTGGGCACTCTCAATATACCGTCCAGTCAGTCCCGTTTCCTTAAAGATCGGCTGCCCGCCCGTTTCCGTCGGCTCTATCACCTCCCGGAAATCCAAGGTTGGCGTCAGCCCTATCTGTCGGATTGCCTCCGATATCTCCGTCACTCCCGCCAAATTTACCACCAGCCGGTAACTGCCTCCCTCTCGCGCTGTGAAAACCTGCGGCTCCGCCACCCCGAAAAGATTAACCCGCCGCTCAATCACATCTCGCAATCCCGCCATTACCGTATCGCGGTCCGCCACCGCCACCTTGCTCATATCCGCGTCATAAATCAAAAAACTGCCCCCGATTAGGTCAAGCCCCAATTTCCACGGCCTCACCGTCCGCGCCAAATTTTCCGCCGGCGGCACCGGATAAACAAAAAAAAGCGAAATTAAAACTGCCCCCACCACCCCCGCCAGCATTAACCGGCTTCTTCCTTTACTCATAATAAAACGTATCTACTATACCCATCTTTCTTCTGAAACGCAACCACACACACCTCTGCCTGCCCCCTCTATATCCTTCTTGCTTTTCCGCCAAAAAATAGTAAAATCACAACTACGCCCCGTTAGCTCAGTTGTCCCGATTTTCTCTGCGCAAAGCGCAAATAGAAAATTGAGGATCCACGATCCCGACACTTCGTGTCGTGGATCGGGAGTAGAGCAGCCGGCTGGAGGACTCTTAAGTAGAATGTTATATAATAATTTATCGCCCCGTTAGCTCAGTTGGTAGAGCAGCTGCCTTTTAAGCAGACGGTCGCAGGTTCAAATCCTGCACGGGGCACGAAAATCGCCTCTCGGCAATTTTATTAAGCCCGGGAGTGAGTCAACTACTTGACTCACGTCAGGATTTGAATGCCGGAGCATGTGCGTGTCAGTAGACACGCACCGCAGGCAGTGCCCAGCCCGAGGAGCGCGACGGCGCGACAAAAGGCGAGGGAAAATCTTGCACGGGGCACACAAACAAAAAACCAAGATTTATTATCTCGGTTTTTTGTTAATATATAAACTTTATGGACTTTTAACTTATCTATTCTATCTCCCCCTTCAGCTTCTCCAAAAGTTCCTGCGCGTGCTTACTTAGTTTCTTCGGCATCACTACATTAAACGCCACTATCATATTTCCCCGCCCCCACGAACCGAAAACCGGCATTCCCTCTCCCGGCACCGTCACCGCTTCCCGCAAGTTAAATCCGGCCGGAATCACTATCTTCACCGGCTTGCCGGCAATACTCTTTACCGTTATCTCTGTGCCCAAAAGTAAATCAATCACTGACAGCCGCACTGTTGCCAGTAAATCATTTCCCTGCCGCCGGAACCGCTCATGCGGCTTAACCGTCACCTTCACGTAAAGATCTCCCGTTCCCGCCCCCCGCTCTCCCGCCTCTCCCGCTCCCGCCACTCTTATTATCTGCCCGTCCGCCACTCCCGGCAGAATCTCAACCGTTACTTTCCGTTCTCCTTTCATCCGCCCAGTGCCTCCGCACTTGCCGCACGGCTTATTTGGTGTTTCCCCCGCCCCCCGACACTCCCGGCACTCCTTCACTTGCGTGAAACTTCCAAAAAAAGTTTGTCGTGATTCTTTTATCTCTCCCCGCCCGCCGCACTTCGCACAGCTTGCCATTCCCGCCTTTTCGTCATAACCCAACCCCGCGCACGGCCCGCAAGCCATCTGCGCCGGAAAAACTATTGTCTTCTTGGTGCCAGCCAATACCTCCTCTAAATCTACCGTCACGGTGTACTGTAAATCCGACCCCTGCCGATACGCCCGCCGTTTCCCGCCTCTCGCCGCCCCCCCAAAAAACATATCAAATAAATCTTCCACGTCCGGCATCACGCCGCCTTCAAAATCAAAACCAAACCCGCCAAACGGCGACCCACTCGCTCCACTTCCGAAACCAAACGGTTCCGCTGTCCCAAACTGGTCATATTGCTGCCGCTTCTCCTTATTGGACAGCACCTGATAGGCCTCGTTCACTTCCTTAAACTTTTGCGTGTCTCCACCCGGCTTGTCCGGATGATACCGGTGCGCCATTTTCCGATACGCCTGCTTAATGTCGGTCTCGCTCGCTTCCCGCGCCACCCCTAAGATTTTGTAGTAGTCCTTCATGTTTCGTCTTCTTAATATATAAAATCCACGCCAAAAATCAACCACGTAAACAAATTCCTATTTGTTTACGCTCTGCTACAAATCAAAGCTGCCGCAAGGCAGCTACCTTATGTCTAACTTCTTCCCCTCAAAAAAATAGAGATATGTTGTGAGTTTATATCTTAGTTACACACTCTAAACAGCATCGTAGAAGCCGAGTTTCCTGTTTGCTGGACCGCGCGGAGCACGGCGGTGCGAGTCAGAGTGATTTTTCAGCAGAAAAATACACGTGTCCAGCGAATAGAAAGCTCGGCTTCTTATCACTGCCAACAGTGTAACACTTAATACTTATTACTTAATACATTATACTTAATATGTATGGTTGCCCAACTTCGCTTTTTACTTTTTACCGCCGCTTTCGCCACCCTCTTTCTCTTACTGCCCGCCTCTCCCGTCCACGCCGCCTTCAGCGGCAACTCCACCGGCTACGCCTGGAGCGAAAAAGGAGGCTGGATAAGTTTTAACACCACCTCCGCCTACGGCGTGCAAGTCACTGACACCGCCTTGGACGGTTACGCCTGGGGCGAAAAAACCGGCTATATCTCCCTAACCCGCGACTCCGGCACTCCCACTTATGGCGTTACTGTTTCCATTAGCGTCACCACCGGTCAGCTTTCCGGTTACGCCTGGAGCGAAAAAACCGGCTACATCCGTTTCGCCGCCACCTCCTCCACTTATGCCAATACCTCCGCCTTAAACTACGGCGTCACTATCAACGGCACTACCGGCACCTTCTCCGGCTACGCCTGGAGTGAAAAACTCGGCTGGATTAAATTCTCCGGCGTCTGTTCTTCCGGCACCACCAGCATCTGCGACGGCGGCGTCTACGGTGTCACCACTACCTGGCGTACCTCCACCAGTGCCTCCGACGGCTCGCTGGAATCCGCCACTATTGATTTTGGCACCGCCTCCTCCACTCCCAACTATCTTATCTGGCAGGGCACCCAACCCACCGGCACTGTCGTTAAGTTCCAACTCGCCTCCGCGAGTTCTAGCTCCGGCCCTTGGAGCTACATCGGCCCCGACGGCACCACCGGTTCCTACTACACCCCCTCCGGCCCCAACATCGCCGAAAAAATCCGCCAAGCCAACCACCTTAACCTCCGCTACCTGCGCTATAAAATATACCTCTACTCCGACACCGGCCAAACCGTCACCCCCACCGTCACCGACGTCACCATCAGCTTCAGCCGCTAGTTTTCCTTATGTTTAATACTAAAATCTCACCTACTGGCAGAATTTTTATGCTCACTTCATCACTTCCTTGCTTGCCGCTAAAATATTCTCCGCTATCTTCACCGCCTCTTCTGCATCCTCTAAAATATATGACTCCGCCGGAATAGCCGGCTCCGGCAAAGCATCAGGATAACGAGTAGCCAAATAGTGACGGTCAAGAATCTTTCCCGATTCAATTAAAGAAGAAAATCTTTTGTCTTTCTCGGCGCTTAACCTCGCCAACTCCCCCACTGAATGCACATTAACATATCTCTGCCCGCTATAAATCAAAAATGCTTTCAGTGACTTTTGCGCCGACTGCTCAGCGAAAAAAGCGGCGTAAGCATAGCTTTTCGCCCCTAAACTTCTTTTCGCTTCCTTTAAATCATATTCCGCCTGCCGGAGCCACCTCTCGCTTTGTTTCTTACTGTCTTTCATAAATTATCTTTGCGCCCGCCAGCGCGCTCAAAACAAACGGGTTGCCGTCTTCCGTCATCTGCTTAAACTCCTCGGGTGTATATACAAAAATATCCGCCGGCACCGGCAAAAACGGCGCCTCTCTCAACCGCTCTAAAAAACGTTTGTCGGTGTCCTTTATTATAATCAAATCCGTGTCGCTGTACTCATCCGCCTCTCCCCGCGCCCGCGAACCAAACATAATAATTTTTTCCACCGGCCCATACTCATTCAAAATAATATCAACGATTTCTTTTTCTGAAATTTTTTCCTTCGTTTCCATTGCTCTTCATTCTACCACTATTTCCTCCTCCGCACAACCCTGTTTCACTCACTATAAATCACGCTTGCAAGAGCGTGATTTTTATATTTATCTCTTCTCCACTTTGTATCCGCACCCCACGCACTTCCAAAACTCAAACACGTCCTCCTTGAACGAGAAAGGCACCATCGCCCCCTCGTGGCACTTGGGACACGTCGGCCACAACCCGTTATTTTGCCTTTTATCTTCTCCTTCCATAAATAATTAACTAATTATAACTTATTTATCTATACTATACCAAATCTAAAAACTTTCTCACTGCCGCCACAAAAAATTCTATATCCACCAACCTTAAGCGCAATATACCGTCAACAACATCATAATTCACATTATCGTAATCATGCGCCATTACATTTCTAAATCCGACCATTCTGGTCATTTTCCCCGACAAATCAGAATCAATTACTTCTTTCTCTGATAAAATAGAAAAACTCTCACTCATCGTCACCGGTTTTCGCCACTGCTTAAGTGAAATTATCGCCTCCGCTAAATCAATAGATGCTTGCGTCACTAAATATAAATAACGCTCTAAAGCTCTTAAACGTACCGCATCGCTTATAATTTCCTCCTTAGAGAACTTCTTAAACTCTTCTAGTTGGTCAAGATATTTTATAATGGAACTTATTTTATTTTCTATCACCGCGACATTAGTCATATACTGAAACTTATTGTGTTCTAAGCTCTGGTTAGATTATATTTTCTCAACCCAAACTGAAAATCAAAATAGTCATTCATTATCTTCCCCTCTATCTGTATCTTAAACGGCTCCTCTTCCAATAACACCTCCCCCTCACTAATAATAGTAAAAGCCAACTCCGGCTGTTCCAGTGAATTAAGAATTACCACATCAACATTGTCGGTCTTGAGAATATCTTGTAGCTCTTTCATAACAGAAATCTTTTTCTCAAAAAAATTACCATCTTCTTTGAAATAGACGGCAAAATCATAATCGCTCAAAGGGCCACTGTCTTTTCTCGCTCGCGAACCAAAAAGATAAGCTGCTCCTGCGCCGTTTTTCTTAAAAACTTCTTTTATTTCCCTTTCTATCTTTTTTTCCACCTTTCTATCTTACCACAATCCATCAACCTTATCAACAAAAAACAGCATCATCCCCCCCTCGTGGCACTTCGGACACGTCGGCCACAACCCGTTATTTTGCTTTCTTTCCTCGCTTTCCATAGAAAAAAATAATTTTAATTATGAACACATTACTATATCTAACTAAATCGTAAAAACTTTCAACAACATCAAACTCAATAATAATCAATAAAAGATTACTACAATTCCTGCCCTTCCTGCACCTCCATTAGCCCCAACGCCATCATCTCCACCACCAGCAATTCCACCACTGCCACCGGAACCACCGGAACCAACCGTTACCGTATAATTACTACCAGGAGTAACAGATGTGTTATTTATGTACTTCACCGCACCTTCTCCACCACCCCCCCCTCCACCTCCTCCATCCCACCCAATTACAGTTGAATTATCTCCACCACCACCTCCCCCTCCAACACCATAACCCTGTCCTCCACTACCGCCAGTTCCATGAGCGCTGCTTCCGTTGGTAGCATTAACTAAAATATCATAGCCTCCTCCACCTCCTCCACCTCCTCCACCTCCTCGTACCCCAGACCCCACCGCCCCTCCACTGCCAACACTTCCAAATGGAGGAAAAACGTAGCTACCGCTACTACTTATCACACCGTCAGCCCCACTTGTACCACCACTTCCTCGCCCCCCATTTCCACCATCACCACCAGAACCACCTGAAAAAATAGTTCCACTTCCAACAATCCCACCCGCACCCCCTGCACTAGTCCCTGCGCTCCCCTTTTTCCCCCCACCTCCCCCACTACCACCATTAGCAGTATTACTCAAAA
>ERZ1292629.4363-Hain-H43-01um-R1-4363-length-10385-cov-5_pt1 | contig 10385 bp, 11 predicted proteins | sample MGYA00564399_ERZ1292629 | MGnify/ENA primary metagenome ERZ1292629 (study PRJEB36523, sample SAMEA6512636) | groundwater metagenome | collected 2019-01-08 | study: AquaDiva: Metagenomics assemblies of 32 groundwater samples
ATTATATCACAAAATATGTTTTTGTCAATAGCTAACACATCACATAAAACCGAAAATTCAGTTTGCGCTCGAACTGATTATACTCCAAAATCAGGCCGGCGGTAATTAAAGATTTGTCTTTGATATTTCGGCTGTAACAATAAGCCCGCACTGTCCTGGCCAGTTTTCTTTTTTGCCAATAAGTAATCGCGTCGTCATGGGCAAAATCTCCACCGGTTCTGGTTTTTACTTCTATAAAATAATAATCATCGCCTTTTACGGCGACGATGTCTATTTCACCCATAGTGGTGTGGTAATTTCGCTCCACAATTTTAAACCCATGCCGGCGCAAAAAATCACACGCTTTTTCTTCTCCCCAATCGCCCAGATCTTTATTTCGACGGGTCATAATATTATTGTCATCGCGAGTCCCCAGCCATTGCGGGGGCGTGGCGATCTAATTGTTATTCGATTGGATTGCTTCGCTTCTCTCGCAATGACATTTTATTTACTCTTCGGCAGATATTTTTCTATCTGCTCTCGCTTGACTTCTTCCTCTTTTAATTTCGGATTCCTTTTAAGAAAACGCCCGACCGATTTCCAAAAAGCAAACCCAGCCGCCGCTGCCCCAAACAACAGCCAAAAACGCCACGCCAAAAACGCCACCATTTCTTGCCGGAAAAACATCCATACTAAACCCAAAAAACCCAGAACCAAACCTAAACTGCCAAGCTTCTTCAAAACTGTCTGCGTGGGTTTGTAATTTTGGTACTTAGATAAAATTTTACAAGCCAAGCCAGCCAAAATTAAAAACAAAAATCCGCCAATGAGCAGCCAAAACGACGCGCCGCGCGCGGTAAACGGCTGGGAAAACCAATAATCCATTTTAAAGAGGTTGGTGATGTTCATAGGTATTTTTAGCTGTCATCTCGAGCCTAGCCGAGAGATCCCTTTCGTCTGGTGTAAGGGATTCCTCCACTGCGGTCGGAATGACAAATGGTAACTTAATTTTTTTCAAAGAGAAGTGCGAAATGGTATTCGCCAACGTCAACTTGATCAAGAAACTTTAGATTTTCCAGCGCGGCCAAACGCAGCACTTCTTCCGGATTTAACATTGACCCGTCGGCCGGCCCCAGCGTTCCCAATTTTTTTGCCCAATCAACTACCACTAAATAACCGCCATGTTTTAACATGCGCGCCGCTTCTTTAACGGCGCCGACTTTGTTCTTTAACTGAAATAATACATTAATACAAAAACAGGCGTCAAGAGACCCTGAAGGAATCGGTGTTTTGCCAGGCAGTTCAATATCCGACCAAACCGTTTGCACGGAGTCATAACCTTCGCTGCGCGCCATGCTTTTTATGCTCTCTAAAACATTTTTAATGATGTCAACCGCATAAACCACGCCTTTATCGCCCACGATTTTTACGGCCGGAAACACAAAATGCCCGGTGCGTCCGCAACCCAAATCCGCCACTCTCTGCCCTTCGGCAAGTGAAATTTTTTCAAAAATTTTATATGGATCAATTAAAGCGGTGCCTGAATGCATATACTAATTATACTAATACAGTGATACGAATATACGAATAAACAATTGTCAATTGGTATATTAGCATCATTATATTTGTATCATTAGTATTTATCTTATGAATATCTTCCCGACCGTGCCCAACAAAAAATTCTGCAATAGATTGGTAACAGCCAAGGCGCCGAAAAAAATAAAAGCAATGCCAATAAGTTTACAGAGTAAACGGGTGCCGCCGCTGGAGCCCAATTTTTCTTCAGCCCAGGCATTTGTGCCGAAATTCTGCACAAACCATTCGGTTTTAATAATTAACAATACACCAATTACAATCATTATTGTTCCTATAATATAACGCATATGATTTCGTCAAAGAAATCATCCCGACACAAAGTCAAGACAAACTCATTTTAATTACTTTGATATTTTAGCATTTTTGGAAAAAAAAGAAAAGACCCAAGCGAAACTTTCGCAAGGGTCCTGAAAATGGGACTCATCATGCCCGCGGTCAGATGCCACAGACAACAGAACCAAATAGGCCTTCGAGGTTCGCGGTCATCATCGCCGGATTGCTCGAAAGCGGGTAAAGGAGCGCGCATTCATCCCAATCGGGGTAGAACGCGGGGATGGTGAATACGACTAAGGTCACGTTATGGGCGATCACCTCCGCGCAAACTTCGGCTTCGGTCATGCTCAGTTGTGTCTGCGCAATCTCGTCGGTGAAGACGATGTAGATTGACTCGGCCGTCGGATCGACACCGAGATCGACATTAAAGTCGCCATGAGCGGTCTTCCAAACGGCGTCATAGGTCGGTTCGATGCCGCCTCCGCCACTGATTGATAACGACGTCAGAGCCGTCTGGAACGACAGGAAATCAGAAAGCGCATGATAGACATCAATAAGCGTGCTAAGAGCGTTAACCGAAACGCGTTCAATCGACCATCGGATGTTGGACGCCGCCGCGTACAAACCGCTGAAACTATCAACCGCAGTCTTCGTAGCGGCGATGTTGTCGGACATCGAGCCAGAGATGTCAAACATGAAAGTGAAGTCCGTCTTGATGATTGGGCGAACGCCGCAGACGAGTACGTCGTCGATGACGCGGTCGTCAATACAATTGTTGCAATCATTGTCTTGGCCGTCGCAAGCCAGAAGACCATTCTCTGTAACAGGCAGCTGTTCCCCCTGACAGAGCGTCCAACTGCCGGCGACGCAGAGATTTAAACCAGAGCGACAGATGCCGATGTCGGCCGTTTCCGGTGGCCCGGAATAACAGCTGTCGATTAGATCTCCGCCTCCAGGCAGTTCATCAAGCCAGCCGTTACAATCATTATCCAGCAGATCGCAGATTTCCGGATGGCCGCAGTCGGGCGTTGTACAGTAGCTGTCTACACAGACCTTCAACTGGTTGTCACATGGTTTGTTCTCAATTTCGTCACATGGCTCCCCAAATGGGTCTGGCGTCAAACACAGGCCGGTCCCATCGTCGCAGACAGATGGCGCATCGCAAGCATCGGAGACTCTGCTCCCGTCCGAGCTAATGCAAGAACAACGGCCATTCACGCAGGTGTTGGCGAGTTTGTCGTCACAGGATTGGCCACAGGCGCCGCAATGTTCGGTGTGCGTCGCTAGCGACACACAGTCACCGTAGCATTCGGCGTTCATCTCTTCCGGACTCCCAAGCGTCTCGCAGTCCGGTTCGTCGTCCAGACGAACACTTGGTCCGCAGCCAGCGGCAAGCAAGATGTTGAACAAAAAAAACGCGAACGTAAACCGGCGATGCAACATTTCAAAACCTCCTTCACAATGGGTGTAAATGTATTCTAGGGTATTCTTCTCTTTACTGTCAAATGAAGCAGGGGCTTATTTTTTATACAAAATGAGAGAAATAAAAATTTATTTTTATTTCCGAGTGTGTATGAAAAATACCTTAGTATTTTTTTAATTTGGTGCCCGGGAGAGGATTCGAACCTCCACACCTTACGGCATATGCACCTCAAGCATACGTGTATACCATTTCACCACCCGGGCTAGAACTGCCGGTTTCTCCCCACAATCATTTCCACTTTGCTGTGAGCTAATTTTATTTTTACTTTTACTTCTTTAGATAATTTTCCGTCCGCTTCCACCGCAAAAGCCTCGCGGCCGGTAATAATCATTTCTTCAAAAGGGAAAATGCTGGGTTCTTCGTATTTATAACCCCACCAGCCCTTTTTTGTCAATGGGCGGATAAAGGCTTCCAGTTTTCCGTCTTGCGGATGCACAACGCGCTGTTCTTTGTCTTTTTTATCTCTTTGCCAAAAAAACGGCTGTAAATTACAAACCACCACTTCCATTTTGTCGGCGGTGGTTACTTTAAATCTTTCATCATAAATCACCTCCAGCTTTGCAGGCATCACGCGCAACTGGGAAACAAAATACCGGTTATTCATCCAACCAACATCCAAAAATTCTTTACGCCGGCGCGACAAAACCGCGCTGGCCTCTATTCCCGTTGGAATGCCCAAAACTTCGGCAATAGTATTGTTTGGCCCAATTGGTAAAAAACCAAAAGTACAATCGCAAGTGGCGCTGCGCGACAACACCTGGCCAAAAGTAGCATCATTGCCAACTATGACCACAGTCTTTGCGCCGCGTTTTATTTCATCTTCAATAATTGCGCGGGAATCGGTATAATTTTGTAAACGAAGTATCTTGCCGGCAATACCATAGTCGGTCAGCGCCACTTCCATTGCGCGCACGGTGGGAAGAAAGTTTTTTTTACGTAAAAAATTGTCGTAGATATAAACATACATAGTTTTAAGAATCATCTATTTTGTCATCCCGAGCGAGGCCTTAGCCGACGAGGGATCTATACCGACTCTTGAACCGGACAGAGATTCCTCCTTCGTCGTCGGAATGACAGGTGATGGATTTCTAAATTCTAATCGGCGAATTGTGGCGCGACTTCATCGGGTTTTTTAAAAATTTTTGTCTTGGCAGATTTTTCTCCCACCTCAATGCCGGGCATGGTTACTCGGCCATAAAGCAAAGCCCCTGGTTCAATTTTTAAATTTTTCACATCTATATCCCCCAAAACTCTGGAAGTTGAGACCAATTCCAAAGATTCTTTAATTTTCATATTACCTTTTACTTCGCCGGCAATAGTGGCGCTGCCTGCCCGCACATTGGCGATAATTTTTGCTCCCATTTCCACGGTAAGATGCTTACTGGTAAAAACACTGCCTGAAACCGTGCCTTTTACCACGATATTTCCTTCGGACGCAAAATCACCTTCCACATTTACGGAAGGCCCGACGACTGTTTCCACTTCATCTTGCGCGTGATGAGACATTTCCAATTCTTCCGGTTCGCTGACTATTGCTATTTTAGAAGATGATCTTTGAAAAATCATACGATTTAATTAATGATTCAATATAATTTAGTATACACTATTTTTTATGAAACCGCCACCGGTGAAAACGCGCTTGCCGGCGGTTTAAATGGCACCCAAAAACCAAACTCGCTTCCCTTGCCCAAACCATCGCTGTGCGCCCAGACTCGCCCGCCATGCGTTTCTATGAATTTTCGGCAAACATAAAGCCCCAAACCAGTGCCATTAACATTGGTACCACGGACATTTTCACCGCGATAAAATTTTTGGAAAAAATTCGCTTCGTCTACCTTGCTAAATCCCAAACCAGAGTCTTTTACTCGCACGGCTACGCCATCGGCTTCCACTTCCGCGGTAATTTTAATAACGCCTTTGACTGAATATTTTATGGCGTTGTCAATAAAATTGAAAATCACATGGCGGATTTTTTCCGCATCACAAGAAACTATTTGCTCGTCTTTAGGGCATGTCCACTTTAAGGAAAGTTTGCTTTGTCTGGCTAGAGCGGCCAGTTCGGCCACGGCGCCGTCCACGATAGCGCAAATGTCGCGCGTGGCTATTTCATATTTGGTGCGTCCTTGCTCGATGCGGGTAATGTCCAAAAATTCATCTATCAATTTAATCAAGTGTTCATTATTCGCGTCCATTTTATTTAAAATTTCTACCGCGCCTTTCTCTATCTTGCCATAGCCGCCGTCCTTGAGAAGTTCTGTGTATCCTTTAAAAACCGACAATGGAGTGCGAAGCTGGTGCGAAGCGATGGAAATAAATTCGGTTTTTTGTTTGTCCAGTTCTTGCAGGCGGATATTTGCCTGTTCCAAAGAAGCGGCTAAATTTGCCAGCTCGTTTTTTTGTTTAATTTCTTTGCGCACGCTTTTAACCAAAAATACTCCTAAAATTCCCACCAAAATAGCAAAGAAAAATTTGAATAAAATGCCGGAAATATTTCTTGATGTTGCTCCCTCCAAAATCAAAATTATAGTTAAAATGGAAACCAGCGCCTCGGTAGCAATTAGTCTGATGTTAAATAGACCGTATTTAAAAATGGCGTAAGCGATAAAAAACATCAGCATTACGGATGACAGCGGACCTAAAAAAACTGTGGCCGAAGTTTTTAGTATCACCACAAACACCACAGTAGACAATGCCATAAATGAAAAGGTGGCAATCACTCCTAAAATAAAATAAAAATTTTGTATTTTTTCTTTGCCGGAAGATTTTTTATATTTATAAATTAACAAAATAAAACTAAACAAAAACAAACCGACAAAATCCAAAAAGAAAATTGGCATGCCCGGGCCTGGTTTGGGCAATGGCTCGCCGGTGCTATAATCAATGGAAGAAAAAACAAGCGGCAATAAAGAGGCGGCGGCCGAAGCGACCATTAAAATTAATATTGGGATTAAATACTTCTTTTTCAGCCGAAAATCTTCCCGCGGAAAAGTATGCGCCAGCAAAAACACGGCTGGACCGATAAAAGAACAAACGAACATTACCACTCTAATCCAAAAAAGCTGGCTGGCCGGAGTTGATTGCGGCGGATGCAAAGAAAGGTAATTAACAACAATATAAAGATTGATCGATAAACTTAAAATAAAAAATAGCCTAGAAGTCCAGCTGTTTTTATTTTTTAGAAATACCGCCAACCCCAAATAAGTGGACGCTAAAAAAGTAATGGCGCCTAAAAATATTTCTACATTCGCTAACTTAAAAAAGTCCATAGTTTAATTAAGATTGCATATATACTATTATACATCATTTTAGACAAAAAAGGGAAATGGGCTATTGTGATAATTTGGGCTCTATAATACAATAAAGCTAAACTAATGCTATGCTTACTGCCGCTTTCAATGGCAAAAATTACGACTTTTGGAAAAATAGCGCGCTAAACCCTCGAGAATTTAACGCTCTCAAGGTAAGAGCGCGGTTGGAATACCTGTGTTTTTTGGCGCACCTAGCTCCCAGCACGCACAATACCCAGCCATGGCGTTTTTTTGCAGACGAAACCGAACAAAGTATTACTATATATATAGATCGCCATTTTGTATTGCCGGCTTCAGACGTGAACGGACGACAAACTACAATAAGTTTGGGCTGTGCTTTAGAAAATATGGTTTGTGGCGCGCGCTATTTTGGCTTTAACCCAACGATTGAGTTGTTAACCAACGATGCAAATAAAGTTAAGCCTTTCTCAAAAAATGAACCGCGATTGACGGCGGTAATAAAAATAAAATTCGCCGAAATAAAACCAGACCTGGCATTAGAAAAAATAATCAAAGCAATTTTTAAACGCAAAGTGATGCGCGCCGAATATGACCCGCAAAAAAACATTCCCGAAGAAATAATTCAAAGTCTGCAAAAATTTACCGACAACGACACCACCAAACTGCATCTGGTCACCGACAACATTCGCCGTCTGGGCATTGCCGAATTTCAATCACAAGCCGACGCTTTCGTGATAAACTCCCCTAAATTCAGCCGCGAGCTTGGTGATTGGTTGTTACCCAACGACACTACTAGTTTTGTTGGTATGCCTGGCGCGGGTTTTGGCTTGTCGGACGACCAGGCTTTACGCATGCATCACGGCTTGTCCGGCCGAGCGCCTCTCCAACCCGAAGACGGGCTAAAATTCGCCTCGGCCGGAAAAATTTGTTTGGAAAAATGCCCGCTTATTGGCGTTATTACCACAAAAAAAGATGATATAGAAAACTGGATAAGCGCCGGCCGGCTTTTTGAAAGAATATTTTTGGAATTAACCGGTTGCGGGGCGCAATTGGCTATGCACGCCGGCATTACCGAAGTTACTCTTATTAAAAAAATATTCAGCGTGACTTTGGGCACAACTCGCCATGTCACGGTTTTGTTCCGCGCCGGATATGTAAAAAAAGAAGAAGACATGTCGCGTCCTCATTCTCCTCGCCTACCAATGACGGAAATTTTGCTTACCGATAAACCTTGACGGTAAAATTCTGCTTATTAATAATTACGCGGGATGGATAATCAAACCCCAACATAATACGCGCGATACACTCCGCGGCCACTGCGCCGGCCATGGCTACGGTTGACCCCAGCTGGGGAATAATAGTAGATGTTGGTATTTCCACTTTTTCTTCAATAATTTTTTCCAATTCTCCTTGCCGATAATCAACCCCAATCAAAGCGTCCACAAATTCAAAAAATGTTTTCCTGTCTCCTGCCTGATCATAAACTTTTTCCATAGCCGCGAGCAAATCCTCATCTTTTATGCCAAAACTAAGCGGCAAATTTTTGTCTTTATCATAGCGCAGCACGTCTAATTGCACAGCCGAGCCGATGTCGGTTACCATTATTACCGGCAATCCTTTTTTACGAGCTTCCTGCCGAATAAAAATTTTTATTCTGGGATCATCCACTTCTTCCACTACTATATCGGTTTTGGGCTCACCTTCTCCTTGACCCAAAAAAGAATCAATATTTTCATGATTTATCCCTTCATCATAAACATAAACGTTCAAAAACGGATCTGTGGCATACAACTGCTGGGCGATTACCTGCGCTTTGTTTTTTAAAGATAAGTCCAAAAGCGACGTCCGTTCCGCTTGATTCTTTACCATATCCGAATACCCAAGACGAACGCGATTTATATTTTCCATTTTATAAACGCTTTTGTCGGCGATTTTTATATTCTTCGGGCGTAAATCCATGACTGCGGCGTGAATCACGCTGCTGCCAACGCTGCAGCCGGCCACGGCAATAGTAGTATTGGCAAATAAATTTCTGATTTGCGCCCAAGTTAAAGAATTCTTCGGATCCGCCAACAACTTTGAACTGCTGGCCACAGACACAACATGGTGCCAATATGGCGGACAATAACGCGCCAACTCGTTTCGTTCCGGATAATAAGCGTAGAAACCATAATCCAACCGATTGTTTTTTGTTTCCGAAAGTTTTTGGCTGTATTTTTCCCATTCCAAATTAAATTCATCGCGCAAGGTTTTTCCTGCCTCGCCAATCACAGGTGAAGTGGCGGACATTGTCAGCCGCTCGTTCAAACCAAAAATCGTGGCTTGTGTCAGATCAAATTGTTTTTCCGGAGGCACCGTTACTTTTTTATTAGCTGAAAATTTTAACTCCGCGCTGCCATCGGCATTATAAATCACCGCTCCGTCTTTGTGGGCTTGTTCCGCTTCCCAAATAATCGGCTTAAATTTTAATCTCATATTTTCAACAATTGTTTTTTCCATTTATCCACGGCTATTATTTTTAATTCCGGGCCATCATCAACATTCTTTTCTACCAAATCGCGCAGTTCATTCCCGTTTATTTTTGCTCCCGCTATCCGTCCGCGCGCCAACAAAAGCTTGTCTAAACCGGCTGTACTTTTTAAAATTTCCGCGTATTTTTTATTTTTTAATTTTTTATTAAAATCCGGCGCATACATTTTTACGTATTTTTTTACCGCATTAACAGTTAACTTTTTTTCTTGAATTAATTTTTCCAACAAACGAATCATTTGAAAAAGATTTAAAAAATACCCCGGAAAATGATAGGCAAACAAATTTCTATTTAAATATATTTCCTCCGGCCGGCAACCAAGCGTTTTGTGTGCTTCGGGCAAAAACAAAGATGCTTTTGGGTTAGGATGTAAAATCTTTTTCAGCAATTCTGGCCTAAGCACCGCTGATAAATAAGAAAAATTGTGTTTGGAAAAAAAATGGTTATTAACCAGCGCCAAAGCTTGGCCACTGTATTTTAACGAGTTTGACGGTTTTGTTTTTTTACCAACACCAAAAAAATATGGCGATATACCGCAAAGACGCGACATGCTTACCAGTTTGCGCTGCCAATTATTTTTTCCAAAAAATAATTTTTGTTTTATCAAACGGCTTATGCTTTTGCCTTTATAAAAATAACCGCTCAAATCTTCCAAAAAAATTGAGGCCGCGCTTCCTGGCACAAACCTTACGCACAGCCACTCTTCCATTGGCGCGTAAGTCACGCGACAAAGATAAACTTCGGCGTTTTTGTCATAATTATCTATCAGCGGCACTTGGCCATACCGCAAATAAGAGTGGCGCGCTTCCAAAGTTATTTTTTTTAACAACGCGCTGTTCCACTTTGAATTATACAAATTCTTGGCAAGATAAATTCTAAATAACACTTGCCCTATTTTATGTTCTTTAACTGGTTTATTTTTTTCTAATTGCTCCGGTTTGTAATTCATAAATTTTACATTTCCTCCACCGTCTCAATAGTAAGCAAACCCAACGCATTTTCCAAGACCTTTTTTGTCGACATGGACAATGCTAATCTAGCCTTAATCAACTCCGCGTTCCCCGCACCCAACACAGAATGTTTATTATAAAAATCATTAAACTGCTGGGCCAGATCAAAACAATACCTAGTTACCATTGACGGGTTGTACTGTTTAAGTGCTTCAGTTATTACTTCTTCGTATTTCGCTAAAAACAAAAGTAGTTTTTTTTCTTCTTGCGTCTTTAAATTTTCCAACCCACCCCTACCCCGCCCA
>ERZ1292629.4365-Hain-H43-01um-R1-4365-length-10383-cov-6_pt1 | contig 10383 bp, 9 predicted proteins | sample MGYA00564399_ERZ1292629 | MGnify/ENA primary metagenome ERZ1292629 (study PRJEB36523, sample SAMEA6512636) | groundwater metagenome | collected 2019-01-08 | study: AquaDiva: Metagenomics assemblies of 32 groundwater samples
CCTCATACGTATTCTCGCACAAAAGCTCTTTTTTCTGAATTCGTCTGCGCATTTTCTGATAGCGATGAGGTGGTTTTGCTTGACATATACGCTTCGCTTCGCGAGGGGAGAGATGATTTGGTTTCTTCTTCATCGCTAGCGATGGAAATGAAAAAAGTTCATAAAAATGTACGTTATATCCCTAGTGTTTCTGAGGCTACGGAATATATTGCAAGTCAAAAGTATGGTTCGGATACCATAATTTTTACCATGGGAGCGGGAGATGTATATAAAATAAGTGAAAAGTTGAGATTTGTTTCTTTTTAGCCAAAAATATGGTAAAATAAAGCCTATAGTTGATATATCATATGGAAAAATTTGTAATCACGGGAAAAACACCATTGCATGGAAGTACTCAGGTTTCAGGAGCCAAAAATGTGGCGCTTAAAGCAATTGTTGCCGCTTGTTTAACTGATGAAGAAGTAGTGATTCGCAATATTCCTCTTATATCAGATTTGTACGTAATGGCAGAAATTGTTGAGGAGCTTGGTGGGCAGGCGGTTATTGAGGGTCATACCATTACCATACGGGTACAAAAATTTGCCTCAACAACTATTTCTTTAGATCGAGCTGCGCATATTCGTACCTCAGTCATGTTCTTGGCTCCTCTTTTAGCACGGGAAGGAAAAGCGATTATTCCAAATCCCGGTGGATGTCGTATTGGAGCACGCCCCATAGATAGAACGATTGACGGATTGACTAAAATGGGAGTAGATATTCGATATGAAAGTAGCGATGGGTATTTTTATGCAAAAGTAATTTCAAAAGAAAAGCTGTCTGGCGTTGAATACACGTTTGAAAAAAACACCCATACAGGCACAGAGACTCTTATGCTGGCTGCGGTGTTGGCTACTGGTAAAACAGTTCTTCAAAATACCGCGCAGGAACCAGAGATTGATGAGCTTATTGCGCTTTTAACAAAAATGGGCGCAAAGATTAAAAGAACAAAAGATCGCACTATTGAAATTGATGGGGTGGCTCGTTTACACGGCGCAGATTTTGAAATAGGACCAGATAGAAATGAAATAGTAACACTTGCTATCGCAGCGGTGCTTACAAAGGGCGATATATTGGTAGAAAATGCGCACAAAGCTGATCTTCATAGTTTTCTAGCAGTGTTTGAAAAAGCAGGAGGAGGATATGAAACCAAGGACACAGGAATAAGGTTCTTTTATAAGAGCCCTATACAATCAGTAGATGCTACTACTGCGCCAGCTCCTGGGTTTATGACAGATTGGCAGGGACCATGGGTAATACTTATGACTCAAGCACAGGGTGTTGCGGTAGTACATGAGACTGTGTATGAAAATCGTTTTGGCTACGTCTATAATTTAAAGAAAATGGGAGCACTTATTCAATTGTTTAATCCAGAAATAGTAAATCCAGAGACATTTTATAATTTTAACTCAGAGGATGATCAAGATTACTTTCATGCGGCAAAAATAACAGGACCAGTGAATTTACACAATGCGGTAGTTGAGATTTCAGATCTTCGGGCAGGTGCTACTTTAGTACTGGCTGCGCTTGCAGCCCAGGGAACAAGCACTATTTATGGTCTAGAGCACCTTGACAGAGGTTATGAAAATTTTGAGGAACGACTTAGTCAGCTAGGTGCACAAATTCAAAGGATAAAAGAAGACTAATATGAATAAAGAAGCAGCTATTATTTTGGCAGCTGGAAAAGGAAGCCGTATGAATATGTCTGGTGAAAATAAAGTCGCTCTTCCTTTGGGTGGAAAACCCATGATTAGACACGGAGTAGAATTGTTGATGCGTTTATCGTTTGATCCAATTGTAGTCGTGGTTGGGTTTGGAAAGGAATCTGTTGTATCAGCTCTTGCAGGTGAAAAAGTAGTGTTTGCAGACCAAGTGGAACAATTGGGAACAGCTCATGCCGCGCAGTGCGGACTTGAAAAAGTGCCAGAGGATAGAAAGGACATATTAATTATTCAAGGAGACGATTCCGCTTCTTATACAGATAAAACCATTACCGATTTGTTAAAAAAACATATAGAAACAGGGGCCGCTATTACCCTTCTTACTCTTATGTTGGATAAGCCAGCAGGGCTTGGGCGAGTTGTAAGAGATGAGGACGGAAGGATAAAGGCGATTGTGGAAGATAAAGATGCGTCATCCGAACAAAGAATGATTCATGAAATTAATCCCGCTTGTTATTTCTTTTCTGCCCAATTTTTGAGAAGATATATTCAGCATGTAGAAGAAAGTCCAGTTTCAAAAGAGCGATACCTAACTTCTCTTGTTGGTTTGGCAATAAAAAATCATGAAAAAATAGCAACAGTTACCGTAGAAAATATGCCATGGCGAGGCGTAAATACGCCAGATGAGCTACGTGAAGCAGAAGAATTATTAAGGAGAAAATAATTATGGAGCAGAAAAAAAATATTTATATAGAGGAAGTAAAAGAGTTTTCTTTCGAAGTTGCAGATGCGGTGAGAAATCTTGTTCGGCAATTGAGTGGCAACTTTCAACCACTTTCAGAAGATGATTTTCATTTTTTAATTGATTCAAAAAATACTCATCTTTATCTTGCACGCCTAAAAGGCAGTAATAAAATAGTTGGGATGGTGACATTGGTTGTGTATAGAATTCCATTTAAAATGAAAGCGCAGCTTGAAGATATCGTAGTAGATGAAAGCATGAGGGGAAAAGGAATAGGGAAAATGCTCATGAATTTTTCTATTGGAAAAGCAAAGGATCTTGGTGTTAAGTCACTTAATTTCACTTCGAGGCCTGAAAGGGAAATCGCAAATAAGCTTTATAAAAATCTTGGTTTTAAGAAAAGTGATACCAATGTATATAACCTGTCGTTATAATGAATAAAATTGTCCTGTTTGATATAGATTACACATTATTCAATACGGACAGGTTTAGACAAAGCAATTTATCAGATTTTGTCCTATATGGTGAAGTAACGCAGGCGATTACTCAGCTTGAAAAAGTTGCAACGCTTGGAATTTTTTCCGAAGGAACGTTGGAGTTGCAAAATGAAAAGCTACATCAAACAAATATTCTGCCCCATTTTATAGAAGAACATATACATATTGTCGCAAAAAAAGAAGAGGGATTGAAGACAGTTTTGCATAAATATCGTAATTACAAGATTTTTTTAATTGATGATAAGCTCACTATTTTGCAAAAAGCAAAAAATATATTACCGGAGCTGATTACTATTTGGATAAAAAGAGGAAAATATGCATTGACTCAAGATTCAATTGCAGGATTTGTTCCTTGGGCAACAGTAGATAATTTGTCAGATATTATTGAACTCATTGCGAAAGATTAATATGTGTGGAATATTTGGTTACGTAGGAAACGCAAAAAATACTGCCGCAAAAATTTTATCAGGCCTCAAGCTCCTTGAGTATAGGGGCTATGATTCGTGGGGGATCGCGGTAAAAAATGGCGCAAAGCTTGCTGTTGAAAAGCACATAGGAAAAATTGGAACATCGGTAGCTACGTTACCAAATAGCACCATTGGCATTGGACACACTAGGTGGGCAACTCATGGTGGAGTCACCAGCGAGAACGCGCATCCTCATACAGATTGCACACTTCAGTTGGCAGTAGTCCACAATGGGATAGTTGAAAATTTTGCAGAGTTAAAGAAAGAGCTGGTTTCCAAAAATCACACTTTTATTTCAGAAACAGATACTGAGGTTATTTCACACATGGTTGAAGAATTATTAAAAACAAACGGATTTGCCACATCAGTCCGTAAGGCATTTTTAAGTCTCCAGGGCCTTAATGCTCTGGTGATAGTGAATGCAAAATCGAAAGAAATTATTGCTGCAAAAAATGGTTCACCGCTTGTGGTTGGAAAGGGAAAAGATGGTTACTACATAGCATCAGATGTCTCAGGTATTATCGAGCACACCAGGGAAGTTCTGTTTCTCAAAGATAATCAGATGGTAATTTTAGGAACCCAAGTCCAATTATTGTCTTTGCCAGAAGGAAAAAAATTACCCATAATTTTTGAAAAGATCGATTGGGCTATAGAAAAAGCAGATAAGGGGAGATTTCCGCATTTTATGATAAAAGAAATTTTCGAACAACCAAAGGTGATAAGAAATATAGCGCAAAACTATGAAGACCAGCTTATAAAAATTTCACATCTGATAGAAAAAGCAAACGGTACTTTTTTTATTGGGGCGGGTACTGCATTTCACGCGTGTTTAGTTGGGATGTATTTATTTTCTCATCTTGCAAAAAAACATGTAAATACTGCTGTTGCTTCAGAATTTAATTATCTTGAAGATTTTTTAACAAAAAAAAGTTTGATAATCGCGCTTTCTCAATCAGGAGAGACCATAGATGTTATCGAGCCTCTAAATAGAGCCAAAGAAAAAGGAAGCAAGATCATAGCTTTTACAAACGTATTGGGTTCTACGATATATCGAATGGCAGATCATAAAATTCTTTTGGGTGCAGGACCAGAAAAAGCAGTGGCGTCAACAAAAGCGTACATTGCTAAATTGTCGGCACTATTACTTTTGACATTCGTGATGAATAAAAACATGGTAAAAGGAAGGTCTCTTCTTTTGAAAGTGGCAGATGAAATAGATCGATTGTTGAAAAAATCAGAAGTTGATCTGATAAAATCCATCGCCCAAAGATTAAAAAATGTCCAACATTTATATGTAATTGGCAGGGGATTGTCTTATCCTTCGGCTTTGGAGGGTGCTTTAAAAATAAAAGAAGTGAGCTATATTCATACAGAGGGATTAGCTGGAGGAGAATTAAAACATGGGACAATAGCGCTTATCTCTCCTGGAACTCCTTGTATCGTTTTTGCTCCCCATGACGAAACATACTTTGCAATGATTTCAAATGCGACTGAGATAAAGTCTCGTGGAGGAATTATTATAGGGATAAGTCATGAAAATTCACCAGTATTTGATTTCTATATTGAGGTAAAAGACATAGGGGAAGCAACAGTAATAGCGCAAAATATTCCTCTTCAGCTCTTGGGATATTTTTTGGCTGTAGAGAAAAAACTTGATCCTGATAAGCCACGAAATTTAGCAAAGAGCGTGACAGTAAAGTAAAACTATCAACTATGAATTATGAATAAAGAATTAAGGACAATTTTGATTTTGCATGGGTGGGGATTGCGCGGAAATATATATAAAAACCTACAAACACTTCTTGAAAAAGAAGGATATAAAGTTTTTGTTCCAGACATGCCCGGATTTGGAGATGAGCCATTGACCAATTCTGCCATGAACCTAACAGATTATGTGAATTTTGTGAAAAAATATATAGTTAAAAAAGGGCTATCAGAAGTGATTGTAATTGGTCATTCCTTTGGAGGGAGGGTAGGACTAAAACTTTCTTATCTATATCCAAGGCTCGTAAAGACGTTAGTGTTAACTGGAGTTCCCGTTGTGAGGCATATAAATATAAAAGGAAAAATAGTAAAATTTTTTCTCAAGAATTTAATTGGATTAAGACCTGTGTTCCCAGTTTCTCTTTTGAAATTTGGGAGAAAAATTATATATCGTTTTATTGGTGAGTATGATTATTATAAAGCGGGAAATCTTAAAAAAACATTTCAAAACATTATAAATGAAGATATAAGTTTGTATGCTGCAAAACTTATTATGCCCGTTTTGTTGATTTGGGGGGAAGATGATATCTTTACTCCTGTATCAGATGTTGAGAAGATAAAATTAATTATGCCAAGAGTCAGCTCGGTGATTTTAAAATCAAATGGACATAGGCTACCGTATGAAAATCCAAAAATTTTTATAGAAGCGATGAAACAGTATATATGAATATAATTTTTGCTTTAACGAGCCTTTTTTTCTTTTTGTGGATTGTACGAAATGTTTTATTTTGGATCGCACTGTGGCAATTGAAAGAATATAGATTCGACCGTGTTAAAATTCACTTATTAGAAACAATGCAGGGTCAAACCCTCCTATTTTCTCCATGGAATATGGTGAGGTGGGTGGTTATCCTGCTTTATCCACTTGTGGTAATTTACGAGCGACATATTTGGTCTTATCAATGGCTTATTTTTTTCATATTTTTTCTTTTAGCTCTTCAAGTTCTTCGAGAAGTATTTTTTCATTTAGTAAAACGACCCGTAATAACTATAAAAGCATTAATGATAATAGCGTTTGTGTTTTTTATTATCGCTTTATTGTATGTTCTTCCAATTGCTAATCAATTTGTTTGGCTGATGATTCTTGATAAGCTGGTTGTTTTGATTGTTGCTTTTGCGATTTTTGCTTTTTCAATTCCAACCGAGTTTTACCGTGATTTGCAAATTGAAAAGGCGGTCAGGAAAATAGAGAACTATAAAAGAATTAATAAAAAGTTGTTAGTTATTGGAATAACTGGTAGTTACGGAAAAAGCTCTACCAAAGAATATGTTGCCCAAATGTTGGATAAAAAATTTAACGTGTTAAAAACACAAGGAACCAATAATACTCCAATAGGTATTGCCAATACTATTCTTCAATCATTAAGAAAAGATACACAAATTTTTGTTGTCGAGATGGGAGCATATAAAAAAGGAGAAATTGCACAGCTCTGTGAAATGGTACGTCCAACTATTGGTATTTTAACAGCGGTTAATATGCAACATGCATCTCTTTTTGGAGATCTTGAAAACACCAAACAAGCAAAATATGAACTTATGGAATCTCTTCCAAAAAATGGCCTTGCTTTATTTAACGGGAATAATCAGAACGCAGTAGAGCTTTATAAAAAGTCAAAAAAGAAAAAAATATTATATAAGGTCAAAAATACTTCGTTATCTAAAATAACTGATGAAAAAGAAGTCGCTGCTTATGGCATCGTAACGGAAAAAAACGCGGTTTCATTTTCTGTCGTATTAGGAAAAAAATCACTTCGTTTGACCGCGCCACTTGTGGGGGCGCATAATGTGGAAAATATATTACCCGGCGTATTTTTGGCACATCATTTGGGAATGAATGATGCTGAGATAAAAAAAGCAATTTCTGTTCTCGTACCAATTCCAAAAACCATGATTTTACATCAAGCGCTTGGGGTGAGTATAGTTGATGACACCTTTAATGCAAATCCTCAGGCTGTTCGTGCGGTATTGGAATACATGAAGCTTTATACAGGAAAGCGCATATTGGTAATGCAACCGATGATCGAGTTGGGAAAGAATGCCTCTGAGGAACATGAGCTTATAGGAAAAGAAATAGGAAATGTGTGTGATTTTTTGTTCTTAACAAACAAAAATTTTTATCAAGATATTCTTCGGGGAGTGAAAAAAAGTAAAAAAAAGTGCGTAGTCGTTGTGGGGAACACGTTATTTATTTCACAGAGAATTTCTGCATTATCCCAAAAAGGAGATATTATTACCTGCGAAGGGAAAGAGGCAGCATTTGTGCTAGATAGGTTGTTTTAGTCTTCTTGTATGAAAAAAGTTATAGCAATTTCTCTTTCTCCCAACACGACCAGAGCAGACGTGTTACTGGCTTTACGGTTCATTTTTTCTCCATGGTTATATTTGAGTGGATCTTGCGTTGGTCTCCTTGAGCAATGGTTTAAGGGATATTTCGATGTAGCCTGCGCTATTGCTTTTAATTCCGGCAGATCCTCATTTTTCGCAATTTTAAAAGCACTTGATATAACCAAGAATGATGAAGTAATCATACAGGCTTTTACTTGTGTTGTGGTGCCCAACACGATTCTTGCGTTGGGAGCAAAACCAGTATATGTAGATATTCAAAAAAATTTGACAATGGACCCGCATGATTTAAAAAGAAAAATTTCTCATAAAACAAAAGTAATTGTTGTCCAACATACACTTGGTATTCCTTCGTCTATGCAGGAAATTATAGAAATAGCCAAAACATATAATATTCCAGTTATTGAAGATGTCGCTCATACAGTTGGGGGAACATATCAAAAGCATAAGCTCGGAACGATCGGTATTGCTGGGTTTTTTAGTTTTGGGAGAGATAAAGCGTTTTCGTCCGTATATGGTGGCGTGGTGATAACAAATAATGAATTATTGGGTAAGAAAATTCAAGCGTTTCGAAATCAAATGAAATATCCCCGTGTTGCTTGGGTTGTTCAGCAATTATTTCATCCAATTGCTTTTGCTTTTATTCTTCCAATCTATAATATTTTTGGAATTGGAAAAATTCTTCTTGTAATTTTCCAACAACTTTCTTTTCTTTCGTTTCCAGTGACTTCAAGAGAAAAAAGTGGAATATTTGAAATCGAATTTGTGCAAAAAATGCCCAATGCGCTTGCTGGGCTTGCGCTACAGCAGCTTCAAAACATGGAAGCAGTAAATAGAAAAAGAATTTTGTTTGTGGATATGTATCAAAAAGAATTGTCAGCTTTAGGTTTTGACAATATATATGGTGATTTGCAACCACTTCTTCGGTATCCAATTTTGACCAAAAAAAGAGATGAACTAGTATTGTATTTAAAACAATACGGAGTATACGCAGGAAAATGGTACTCAGAAGTTATAGATCCCAAAGGGTCGGATTTGAAAAAAGTAGGATATGTCATGGGGAGTTGTATAGTGGCAGAGGAAACGGCGAGAACCATAATCAATCTTCCAACGCATCCACGAATGAATAAGCAAGACGTTGAATATATTATTAATCTTTTAAAAATTTATGCTAAGCATTAAAGAAATTACCAGTAAAAATGAGTGGGAACATTTTTTACAAAGTGAAAAAAATTCTTACTACCCTTTTTTTCAATCATGGAATTGGGGGCTTGTTCAAGAGGATATAGGGCATAAAGTTTGGCGTATGGGGATTTTTGAGGAAAAAAAACTTGAAGGGGTAGCTCAAATCATATATGTTCAGGCAAGGAGAGGGCATTATTTGCATCTTCGACATGGACCAGTTGTCAAGCAATTTAATAAAAAGGTTTTTAAAAAATTGCTTGATTACGTTATAGGTTTGGCGCAAGGGAAAAAATGTTCTTTTATTCGCATGAGTCCAACTATACAAACAAAACTTGTTGATAACGCTTTATTGCGTGAGATGAGACTGAGAAATGCTCCTGTTCACCGTGTGGATGCAGAGGAGTGTTGGGTCTTGGATATTACAAAACCCGAAGAAGCGATATTGGGCGATATGAGAAAGTCTCACCGATATCTTATTAAAAAGATGATAAATGAGAAAGAGATAAGTAATAAGGTAAGAATTGTCCAAACAAAAAATCTAAAAGATATTGCAAAGTTTTTACCTCTTTATAAAAATTTATCAAAAAGAAAACACTTCGTTCCGCATAGAGGTATACGAGAAGAATTTGAAATTTTTGGAAAAGATGATCAAGAAGTTTTATTCCTTGCGAACTTGCCTGCCGGCAGGCAGGGTGACAAAAAAATAATAGCAGGGGCGTTGGTTGCATTTGTAGGAGAAAGCGCAATTTATCGTCACAGCGCGTCAGACGAGAATTATCGTGATATATCTGCGATGTATCTTTTGCTCTGGGAAGCAATTTTGGAAGCAAAGAGAAGAGATAAAAAATCATTTAATTTTTGGGGGATTGCCCCTCTTGCAAAACCAAATCATCCCTGGGCTGGCTTGACTATGTTCAAAACCGGTTTTGGGGGATCACGAATGGAATTTCTTCACGCACAAGATCTACCCCTAACTCTTGTCTATTGGAAAACGTATGCGATCGAAATTGCTTCAAATTTCCTCAAAGGTTATTAGCAAATAGTAAAATAGGTTTGAACGAATATCAGAAATAGGGTATAATGACCTTCTATGGCGCAACTTTTGGGGCTTACTATTCTGTCTGCTTTTATCACACTGATTCTTTTAGTACCATTCATAGACTTTTTATATAAAGTAAAACTTCGCCGTCAAGTTCAGCAAACCAGGGATCCAATGAACCAACGAACTCCTGTTTTTGATAAATTTCATGCTTGGAAAGTAGGAACCCCATTTGGTGGAGGGATTCTGATTATTTTGGTTGTTTCTATTCTTTCTTTGTGGGCGTATGGCATGCTTGGGGTGGTAGTAAAGCCATGGGAACTATTTGTGTTGCTTTTTACTTTTTTTAGTTTTGGACTTTTAGGCCTTTATGATGACGTGAAGAAGTTGGTGCAAGCAAGTGGTACGTTTTGGGGTCTTCGTTTTCGCCACAAGCTTATCATTCAAATGATTTTGGCTTTGATCATCGCATACGTGATTTATGCTCAGCTCGGTTATAATTTTATTTTTATTCATGGTATAGGATTGGCTCCTGTTGGTTGGTTTTTTGTGCCTTTTGCCGCTTTTGTGATCGTGGCCTTTGCGAATGCATTCAACATCACTGATGGGATTGATGGTTTGGCTTCTGGCCTTTTGATTATTTGTCTTG
>ERZ1292629.4367-Hain-H43-01um-R1-4367-length-10382-cov-10_pt1 | contig 10382 bp, 12 predicted proteins | sample MGYA00564399_ERZ1292629 | MGnify/ENA primary metagenome ERZ1292629 (study PRJEB36523, sample SAMEA6512636) | groundwater metagenome | collected 2019-01-08 | study: AquaDiva: Metagenomics assemblies of 32 groundwater samples
GCGCGATGTTCTCGCAGAGCCGCACCGTGCAGAAGGCGATGGAAGTGTGGATGTCACCCTTCCGCTTGTCGGAGCAGACCAACCGGATCACGGCGTTTATCGCCGCCTACAAGGTCGCTGCCACAGGCAAGGGTGTGCGGCAGTCTGATGGGTCGTTCCTGACGATTGGCGGGCAGGAACTGTATCGGTTCGCCGGCGAGATGGTTGACTCTACCCAGAACAACTACAACGCGGCAAACCGTCCGGGAGCGGCGCGGCATCCCATCTACGCCATGCTGTTTATGTTCAAGTCGTTCCCGCTGTTTATGACGGAAGCGATTGTGCTCATGCACAAGGCGAACCCGAAGTCAGCGATCTACATGCTGCTCGGCCTCACCATGATGACCGGCGTGCAGGGCCTGCCGTTCGCTGAGACGCTGGAGAATCTAATCGACGTGCTGGCGCAGCGCGTGTTCGGCTCGCCGTTCAATACCCGGCGCGCAATGCGGAACGTGATTAAGTCCGCGAGCGAAGCGATGGTGGGCTACGATGCGTCGGAGTTAGTCATGCGCGGTATGGTCAATGAGATATTCGGTATCAGCATGTCGTCGCGGATCGGCGCGGGGGACTTTGTGCCCGGCACGCGCCTGGGCGCAGCGGAGTCCGAGCAAGGTCGGATACTCCAAGACCTGCTGGGCGCTCCCTACGCGATGGTGAAGGACGCAGCGGCGCAAGCGGGCAAGTTCACCGGCGGCGTGTTCACAGGCGACTGGAAGCAGACGATGGATGCACTGCGCGCTGGCGGCCCAGTCGCGCTGCGCAACGTCATCAAGGGTAGCGAGCAACTGGTCGACGGCTACGCGTCCGACGCGCGTGGTCGCAAGATTATCGACGTTACCGGCATGGAAGCGCTGCTGCAAATCACAGGCTTGGCGCCTGCGGCTGTGGCCAAGATGTACGAATACGAGAGCGTCAATATCCAGACCAAGGCGTTCTACACCCAAGTCAGCCGGGATATGCAGGATCAACTGGTTCAGGCGCTGAAGGACAACGACGCGACTAAAGTGCAGGAGATCAACGACCTGCGCAACGCGTGGAATCAGTCTTATCCCACGATGCAGATACTGCCCAACGCCGCAGCGGCGCGGCGCGCGCTCATCCTGGCGGGTGTGCCGCTCGATCGACGCAGTCAGATGCTGTGGGGGCGGAGAATCCGCGGAGAAAACGTCTTTACTGAGGGTAGCGAGTAGCCCCCCAAAATGGTAAGATAGAACAGGAGTTTATACCAATGAGCAGCCCCACTCAAGATATCACAATCGTTAAAGGCGCGACCTTCAGTCGGGTGCTGCGGTGGGAGTCGACGCCGTTCGTGTACAAAGCAATTACTGCTGTTACTAAAGCGGCGCCTGTTAGTATTACAGCAGCCACACACGGTTTGGTTACGGGCTGGAGAGCCGCGGTAATTTCCACTGGCGGGATGCGCGAGCTTGCAGCAAAAAACTGGCCGCTGCGGGCCACAGATTTCCATAAAGTCACTGTTGTTGATCCGAACACGATTACTATAAACGACATCAGTTCTATTGACTTTACTGCGTTCACAAGCGGGGGCAGTCTAGTTTACTACACGCCAGTCTCGCTCTCGGGCTACACAGCGCGCATGCAGATTCGCCCTACTGCGGAGGACACTGCTACGCCGCTCGTGTCGCTCGTGTCGCCTACGGATATCGTACTAGACGACACAACGAAAACGATCACAATCAGCATTTCGGCCGCCGTAACCGCTGCATATACGTTCCTGTCCGGGGTCTACGATTTGGAGTTGGTGAGCGCTAGCAGCGTAGTGACCAAGTTGCTCAGCGGCAATGTCACGGTCGAATCCGAGGTTACGAAGTAATGTCCGACGAAACGACCATCGTTACGCTGTCGCCCGACAAGGCGGTGTCATCGCCTGTCGTGCAGCGCGAGGTCGTTGTCGTGCCGTCAGAGCGCGCGGTAGCAGTTGAGACGCTACAGACGCAGGTTATCGAAGTTGATCGCGAGCAGTTTCTCTTGCAAGAGAGCGTTGAGATCCAAGTTGTGACCGCAGGCGAAGCGGGTCCAGCGGGGGCAGCGGGGGCAGCGGGCGGCGCGGCAGACACGGCGGCAGTTACGCATGCTGCAGCGAGCAAAACTACTCCGGTTGATGCCGACGAAATACCGCTGGCTGATAGCGCTGGAGCATGGGCGCTGGCCAAGCTGACATGGGCGAATCTCAAGGCGACGCTCAAGACTTATTTTGATGGGCTGTATCCAAGCGGATCGGGCACCAGCACAGGCACGAATACGGGCGACAATCCCGGCGTGACCAGTGTGGGCGCGACCACGCCTGTTGCTTCCTCTGGCGGTGCAACGCCGACGATCAGTATGCCCGCGGCAACCGCGCTGGCCGACGGGCACATGACAAGCGTATACGCAGCGAAGTTGGACGGCATCGCTGCCGGTGCGACGGCAAACGGCACCGTCACTGGGTCAGGTACGACAAGTGGATCAAATACTGGCGACCAAACGAATATCAGCGGTAACGCCGGTACGGTCACCAACGGTTTGTACACAACAGACAAGGACGCCTCCGGCGGCGTGCCTGGCCTGACGCTGTTCAAACTCAACTTGCGCAACGCCGCGAATACGATCACGAGCTGGTTCACGACGGCCGCAACTGTAGCGCGGACATGGACGTTGCCAGACAAAGACGGCACCGTGGCGATGATCAGTGACCTTGCAAGTGTGGAAAGTATCAATGGGCCACTTGTCGTAGGCGATCCCGGAACGGAAGGGTCAGGAGTTGATGTTGGCGGCACAGTATATCAGTCCACGTTCAAAGTTTCTGACATTGACGGCACAAACTACGCGCAGCACATAATACATCGGCACTCAACTACGCTCGGCCCCTTACGGTTGTTCGCGCGGAGCAACAGCAATACAAGCGCCCACGCCGATGTAACGGCGGGACAGGATTTAGGTTCAGATGTTTCTGTTGGGTGGGCGGGGAGTAGCTATAAAATCTTCGGCTACTGGCAATTCGCAGCAGATACTGGAACGATCTCTAATACATCGGCTCCGGGGAAATGGACTCTGCACTTAACGCCTAATGGGAGCACCGTTCCGGTTGCTGTGCTGTCAGTAAATAACGCGGGCGCTATTACGGGCGTGGGTTCTGGCTTGACGGGAGTTCCGATTTCAACAGGAGTATCCGGCCTCGGCACCAACGTAGCCACCTTCCTCGGCACTCCGTCGAGTGCGAATCTTGCGGCGGCGCTGACGGATGAGACAGGAAGCGGGGCGCTGGTGTTTGCGACGAGCCCGGCATTGGGCGGAACTCCGACTACACCAACTCCTGCCGCTGGAGATAGTTCTACTCAAATTGCTTCTACTGCTTTTGTCCAGCAGGCCGTAATAAGTGTTCCGTCTAAAGAGGCTTCCGAATACGCCACGATCGCATCGCTTCCTTCGTTGGTCTATAACAACGGCGCGTCTGGAGTAGGGGCGACGCTTACCGGGGTGGCGGTGGGCGCGTTAAGTATAGACGGTAGTTCCCCCGCCGTTGGTGATCGCGTCCTAGTCAAGAATCAGGCTTCAACATTCCAGAATGGGATTTACACGGTAACGGCCACTGGCTCTGGAATAGCAGTCTTTGTTCTGACTAGAGCGCCGGATTTCGATCAGAATATAGATATAAAAACGGGGGCTTCGACGTATGTTGTATTAGGGGCGTCTCTTGCCGCGACAACGTGGGATGTAAACTCAGCAGACTCTCCGGTAATAGGGACGGATGCAATCACCTTTGTTCAAATTTCTGCTGCTACTTTCCCAAGTTGGGGAATGGCCTTCGCTGCGGCACACGGATAAACCATGATTAGACTCGATACGACAACGCGGAAATTGCAGGCGGTTCTTGCTGGTGCGATCACTACAAATAATCTGCCGATTACGGTTTCCTACGCCGACAAGACTTCTGGAGACTATGCTGGCGCAACACAGCTTACCAATACGAATGGCGTGACTGCCGCGGATATTTGTGCGGCTCCTGCGGCAAGCACGGTGCGCGATGTTGATTATATCTCGGTGAGAAACAGTGACACTGTGGCGGCAGTCGTTACTATTCGCTATAACGACAATGCGACTCTTTACACAATTGTCACGGCTACGCTTGCTGTCGGAGATCAACTTATCTATGTGCATGGGCAAGGTTGGCAAGTTCTTTCTAGCATAGGCGCGATTAAATATTCTGCTGGTGGCGATGTTGCTGGGCCTGCATCGGCAACTGATGGACATTTTGCTGTATTCGATGGAACCAGCGGGAAACTAGTAAAAGATTTCAGTATGGCTCCCATTACTAATTCTCTTGGAGCAGACGTAAATTTAAGCAATATAGCCTTGTTTTATGACGGGCCATCTGTAGCGCAGGGAACGGTAGGTAAATGGTATGCTTCAGGACGAGTTGTACTTCTTGATTCAACAGCTGGAGCTAATTTTAATGTGAAACTTTGGGATGGAACTACCATTATAGATAGCGCAGTAATTACTCAAGTTGGGGTTAGTTACATTTGTATTTCTCTTTCTGGCTGGATCAATGCGCCAGCGGGGAATTTAAGAATTAGCGTCCAAGATACAGCATATACAACAGGGAAAATTATATACAATGGATCGGGGCTTGGAAAAGACAGCACCATAACAGCAATACGAATAGGATAATAATGAAAAAAACAGTGTTCTTTTTATTTGTTGCGTTATTCTTTTGCAGCAACACCGGATTCGCCGCACAAGCCGCTGACTACAATTCGACCGCTGGCGTTCACGCGCAGACCGTCACTTTCGTCAATCAAAGTCCCGGTTATGCTAATACCAATGTCAACGGTGCCTATACATCGTTCACAATTCCATTGGTAATCACCGCTTCCGGGCGGGGATTCTTCGTCGCCAACAACTGCACGCTATCGAACGATGCCGGCATTGGCGTCACTTATCGCCTTGCGATCGCGACTTTCGTTGATGGTGTGTTGCACGGCGAAACGCAATCTGGATTCATACCGCAGGTCATGTATTACCCGGAGACCATATCGGGTGCGTCAAATATCGAGGGCATTGACCCCAACACGATCAGCACGCATGTGTTTGAATTGAAGGTGGCCGGGGTAGGAATAGCCGCGACACTTGAATGCAATTTGTCTGTGATGGCATATCAATAAACACTGTTTCGGATACGAACACGCGAAGTAAATGAACATACAAGTTGTTAAAAAGGAGACCCCCATGATCGCCGAGCGCCGCGCGGAAGACCCGCGCCTAAGTTATCTGACCGCGCGAGTTGAAGACCTCGCAGTTCAACACAAAGCGATCGTGCGGGAGGTGCAGCTCAATACCGCCCTTACGCAGCAGATCGCCACCAGCACCGCGGGGCTTGTTGACGCGTGGGGGGCTCTCGCGGGGGGCATCAAGGTTATGTGTGTCGTCGGCCGCATTGCCAAGTGGCTCGCCGGCGTAGGGGGAGCAATAGTTGCCCTTTGGTATTTATTCATTCACGGAGTACCGCCAACATGAAACTAATCCTGGACATACTGCGCGTGCTGTTTCCAATACTGCTGTTGCTAGGCAGCGTCCCTGCACAAGCTGGCCCCATTGCCGTGCTAACCGGCGGGGGAGTGCGCATCACGCTCTACACCGAACCGTGCGCCATCAAGGCCCCAAGTAACCTGCCGCAACGGGCAACATGGGTGAAGGGCGCAGAGATGTTCGAGGGATGTTTCAACCTGTTCAGCGGGCCAATCGTCGCGATGTACTTTGACGACGACACCATTGCTGCCATTCCGGCGGCGCTGTTTACGGCAGTTGAAGGCATATGAACGCTCCCGCCGACCAGCGCAGCAACGTCGTTCGCCGCGCGGTGAGCGGACTAGGCATGCACGGCGGCGAAGTGCAGGAGTCAAAGATCTGGGCGCAGGTTGGCAAGGGGCTGTGCGTGTGGCTGATCTGGAAGCACGCTGAGCTTCTTATTGACCACGAGAATACGTTGTTCGTGCTGCTGCTGTTTATCATCCTGCCCGAACTGATCAAGAAGTTCATCACGATGCGGTGGGGTGCCGGTGCGCCAAACTATGTGCGCCGCACTGAAACATCGGAAAGCCTGGAAACCAATAAGGGAGCGCCGTTTATACCATGAACTTGTCTGAGCACTTTACATTAGAAGAACTCGTCGCCAGCGACACAGCGGCGCGGAAGGGGATCGACAACACGCCAAGCGGGCGGCAAGTGCAGAAGCTTACCTACATCGCCTCGCGGCTGGAAGAAGTGCGCGCCCTGGTAGGGCCGTTGCACGTCAACTCCGGCTACCGGAGTTTTAACCTCAACCGCGCGATTGGGTCAAAAGATACAAGCCAGCATGTTGCTTGCGAGGCCGCCGACCTGTCCAGCGCACAGTACTCGGCGTTGCAACTCTGCCAGGCGATTGTTGACTCGGGCATACAGTTTGACCAGTTGATCTACGAGTTCGGGTCGTGGATGCACATCAGCTTCGTGCAGGGCAGGGCACCGCGGGGCAGCGTGCTGACGATTGACAGGCAAGGTGTACGCACAGGACTTGGATAGGGGGCAGCATGGAAAACAGAACGCGGGTGATTGTCGAGGTTGTGCTGATACTGGCCGTGGGGGTGATGGGATATTTCCTGTACGCCGCCCTGTCCGCGCCGAAGCCAGTTGGGGGTGTCTCTGTGATAGCCACGCCCGCACCAGCCTTGCGCAAGGCCCCCACAGCGCAGGTTGCCATCAAGGCCCCGGTCAGGGTGTTCAAGGGTGAGACCAAGGCGAACCTGAAGCTGCCTGCGGCGGTTATTGCTGACGAGACGAAGCAGGTTATCGCAGCAACCCAGGTCAAGGCAAACCTGCGCCCGCAGACGGTATCCACGGTCATCAACACTGAGACCGGGGCCGTTGAGTCCTATGTTAAGACGGACCCCTACCCATGGTTCGCGATCGAGACCCGGGGGGAAGCCAAGGTTGCCTACGGTTACAAATACCGTCATACTATTGGGGCCATGGCTCCGGTTGTGCGGATGCAACTAAGCTACGACGTGGTGCGGGTTAAAGCACTCACGGCGGGGGTACAAGCGACAATCGACACCGACCGCGACGCGTTCGTTGGCGTGGGCATCAGTTACAAATGGTAGTTCACTAAAAGGAAATCATCATGGCAGATTCAGGACAAGTTGGCGGGCGTACCGGTACTAGTCTCAAATACACGCGCACAGGGCAGGTCATCCCGGCCGCGGGCAACACGGTGCTGCTCGACCTTACGGTAGCCGGACTCGCGCATCTTGGCGTTGAGGTCAAGCCCACCGTCAATGATCTCGACGGGTTCCTCGTGGAAGTGAAGTTTAACCCGGATGCTGACTGGGTGACCCTGACCAGTGCGATTACGTCGACGCCGGCAGGGCTGATTCTCGCCGCGAGTAGCACCCTTGCGACACTTGCAGCCGCGGCAACTGGCTGGTTTATCATGGACGTCCGTGGCCTCTACGGCGTGCGGGTGAGCGCGTCGGGTTCCGTTGCCGATACGACCGCGGTGAGCACCTACGCAGGCGGCTACGCGGGCGTGCCTGTGTAGAACGGGTTGCCCAGTAGAATAGGCGCTATGTGGAATAGCGCCTATTTATTTGCGTTTAGTGGTGCCCCCACGGGAAAAGCCCCGTATCAGTTCTGTCTTTTGCGGGAAAGACTGATACGGGGCCGGTGTGCCCACATGCGTAGGGCGCTTCCGAACCTGCTAACTACGTTTCATATTCTGCCATGTTGCCACTGTGTGTGCCAGATTCAGCGCTGCTTGTGTAAACTTGAGCGCGTCGTCGCCTTTCACGTCGGCAGTAATCTTCGCAGCCAGCAGTGTGATCGCGGTTTCAATTACAGTTTCCATTGGGTTTTATCTCCAATAAATGACTCGCTTTATTGCGAGTACGTACATCAGACTCTGCTGTTAGTTAAAAGTTCAAAATGCCTTGGTGCCCCCGGTCTGAATCGAACAGACGACCCACTGCTTACAAGGCAGTAGCTCTACCACTGAGCTACAGGGGCAAAAAGCAGTCGTTGCTTCGGAACGAAGAAAACCCACGGCGCGGGAGGGAGGCAGCGGGGGAGGCACGCCGTGGGGCGAGCACAATGCTCACCCTTTTAGTATGGCAGGTCTTGCCCGTTTGGGATAGCCTCACACCGGGGGCTTACGCTTTTTCCAGTCCGCAACCCGTGCCGTAGACATATTGGCTCGGGCCTCCGTGGTAAAGGGCGCGCGTTTCCGGCCCGCGCGCGCCGCTGCTATTTTAGCGCGATGCTCCGCGGTAAGGGATTTGCCCCGGCGCACAGCACTCATGCTGGCGCGCTGTTCGGCTGTTAGTTTTCTGCCTCGCTTGGACGCACCAATCCGGGCGCATTGCTCGGGAGAGCGCTTTTGCCCCGTGTGGGCTGCTGATAGCTTCGCACGATGTTCCGCTGAATGTGGGCCGCGTATCTGCCCCCGCAGCGCGCCAGCATAGCGAACGCGCTGCTCCGGAGTGCGTTTAGCACCCAACTGTGACCCAGCGACTTTGCAAATATTATACGCGGGCATAAACCCATGAATAGCCCGCTGTTCCTGGAACAGCAGTTGTTCTTTCGCGCACGCTAGCAGGGCTCGAAAAACAAACGCTTCTTCGCCGTATTTATTCCACGCATGTTGTAACGCTGCGCTGTGGTGCTTACTGCGCCGCAGAGAAACACGATGATTATTCCAGCGTAGGCTAAAGCAAACAGCGCTCCCAATGTATCGCTTACCGTTTGCGGCATTCAGGATTTCGTATATGCCGCCCGCTTTTCTCATTATATTGAGACACCCCCAGCGTTACAAAGTTCAGGATGATCGGCTTTGATTTTCCAGCACGACACTTGGCCGCCGGTGTAGTCCGTTCCCGCGCCAAGCACACGCTTTACATCGCCGTGCAGTAATATCCCCTTCGCTGCCAGATCATCTTTGACCTCGCCAAAGTCGAAGTGGTGCGTTCCAAACCAGTGCTTAATGTGCTTCCGGCTGATGTAGATGATCTGGCTGTCTTTCTCGTAGCGCTGCGACAACTCCCGCGTCGGGCGGGCGTTCTGCGCCATCATGCCGGCGTTCAGTTGCGTCACCACGAGCCGCTCGCCAATGTGCTCGTTCAGATACTCGCCCAGGATGGCGACCGACCCCATGGTGTTCTCAGTCAGTGACTGCCGCATGCGCCTCGTCTCTTGCAGCAACCATGGCCGGATGCGCTGGGGGTCGAAGTCGATCAGCCCCCACTCCCGAGCAAGCTGCCCGCCGTAGAGCGTGAGCGCCACGGCCTGCGACCAGAACCGTTCCTTGTCGTCCATCTCGAACTCGGTCTCGGCTTCCTGCACCACGTCGAGCAGCCGGGCTTTAATCTCTTCGCGGTTGTTTACAAGTTGCTGAATGTACTTCGCTCCGACTACGCCGTAGTTCTCGGCCAACACAGGCGGGATCATCTTAGCGATCGGCCCAAAGTCGAGCACCTTCGGGAATCGGAACTCGAACAGGCGCAGACTCTCCGCCTCCGCGTTCTGCTTCTCCAGCTGGAGTTTCGATTGCAGTGAGTCGTTGGCTGTGGTCACGAAGATCGTCGCCCACTCCGCGCCCTCGCGCAGCGTATAGTCCTGCCGCATGCTGGCCCGCGACTTGCCCGTAGGCACCGTGTAGACCAGATCCCGCAGTTCCTTGTTCGGTATCGTGGTCGCCTCGTCCATGTAGACGGGCAGGGCGAAGTGTGCGCCGAAGCGCTGCAAGCGCGCCAGGGCGGTATCTTCGCGTGTGACCCACGCGGCGTCGGGATGCCCATAGACCGAGGACATGAACTTGGCCATGGTGCTCTTGCCCACGCCGCTGTCGCCCAGCGCGTTGACAGTGAACCCTTGGCGACCGGCGAGTTTGATCAGCGGCGCAGCAAAGGCAAGCAGCAGCATGAAGGCGTGCGGTTCCAGTCCGGGGTGATTGAGCACCCATGTCAGGTTCTTCCACGGCTCCAGCGTGCCCTTGGAATGGAAGGGCTTGAGAAACCCTTGGGTGCCCTGGCTGAATCCGGCCTGGATGACCTCATCCTTGCGGTAGAGTTTGTCACCCAGCACGAACTCGGTATCGTCGTTTTTCCACCCCTGCGCTTTGAACAAGCGGCGCATCTTGGTATCCGTGCGCAGCTTGCGAATGTAGGCGTCTCCAAACATGGCGATCTTGTTCCTTATCAACGGCTGGATGTGATTGTCACGCAGCTTGGTTTCGAAATCGACCGGCCGGGCGAGCAGCGACGATTGCAACGTGCACTCCTTCCAGCCTTCCTGCGGGAGCCAGTGCCGCCACC
>ERZ1292629.4368-Hain-H43-01um-R1-4368-length-10381-cov-4_pt1 | contig 10381 bp, 8 predicted proteins | sample MGYA00564399_ERZ1292629 | MGnify/ENA primary metagenome ERZ1292629 (study PRJEB36523, sample SAMEA6512636) | groundwater metagenome | collected 2019-01-08 | study: AquaDiva: Metagenomics assemblies of 32 groundwater samples
AGAGTGACTCATACACCACCATTTTTTCGAGGGTTTCACTATGGCGGGCAATTCCCACGACGCGGTAGTTTCCTCCTTTGAAGTGCTGATACAATCCGAGCTTCACGTCTTCGTCCATATTCATCCCTTCATTTCGCCGAAAGTCCTGTACTGGCTTCCGCATTTTTACTCACGCCTACTTTCAACCCTTCCCCAAACGAAGAGCCGGCGGAAAAGAACAAATCCGCGAACGAAAATGTTTCTTTTCGGTAGGAAACCGTTCCGGGTTTGCCTTCGATTCCACCTAATTCAGCGGCTTTGAGCATGGCTTCTTCTCTCGTTCCGGTTTGATCAATCAATCCTACTTCCAGCGCTTGCTTTCCGGAGAGAATACGACCGTCCAAGACGTTACTGAATTTCAATTCATCCAATTTCTCTCCGCGAAATGCGCGCACATCGCTCACAAATCCTTCAAAGGCTTGATTGATGAGGGTTTGAAACAATTCCTTTTCTTCATCCGTAAACTCATTGAATGGAGATCCCGTTCCCTTGAGTTTTCCGGAGGTAATTTCTTCCATCGAGATGCCAAGATTATCCAAGAGTTTTTCGACATTCGGTTGACGAGAAATCACCCCAATGCTTCCCGTAATGGAATCGGAGTCCGCGACAATGTAATCCGATGCTGAGGCCGCATAATAGGCTCCACTCGCCCCCACTTCGCCAATCCAACTCACGACGGGTTTTTTCACCGAACGAATTTTCGCCACCATTTGTTTGCTGGCCACCACGCTTCCACCTGCGGAATCAATGTCTAAGAAAATGACACTCACGGACGGATCCGCGTCGGCTTGTTCTAACTCATCGATGACGTCCTGATATCCAATCGTCCCTGTTGAAGTGGAGGAGGAAATTTCCCCCTGAATGGAAACGATGGCCATGGTACTTTGTCCGAATGTAAATCCACTCATTTCACGTGAACCACTTGAACCCACGAGCAAAAAACTGATCACATATAGGACGAGCAAAAATCCAATGCCTAACACGGCCCAATCGCGAAGGGTTCTTCCTTGAGGGGCACGTGGGGGCGTGTGATGCGGCTTCACTTCGTCTTCTTCCCATGGCGTTACGCGCGGGTCGTGATCGGAAATGGAAGAAGGTTTGCTGGGATTGGGACTACGTGGGGGGTTCATGTATTCATCCTCGTGTCATGCGTAGGGTATACACATCCTGTGGAGAGCATTTCCTTTTAATGAGGGTTCCTGTCGATTACCTCATGGACACGCTCTGGGTCTATTTGCTCTTTACCGCGCTCCCGATGTACATGGCGAACGCGTCTCCGATGTTATTTGGAGGAAAGACGCCGCTGGATTTCAATCATGTCATGAAGGATGGACAGCCTCTTTTTGGAAAAGGAAAAACGTGGAAAGGCACTCTGATGGGCGTGTTGATCGGCTCGTTTACAGGGTTACTCTTGCAGTATTTTTTCCCCGCGTATACGGCCATGGTCTCGCCCGCGTATCTAGAGTATGCTATTCTCCTTTCAGTCGGGGCGATTTTAGGAGATTTGATTGGGAGTTACATTAAACGCCGAATCAATATGAAACGAGGGCAGCCGGCGCACGTGTTGGATCAGCTGGATTTTGTCGTCGGAGGGTTGGCGCTGGGATTGTTGGTGAGCATCCCCAACTGGACGGGAATTGCATTACTGATCATGATTACGCCCTTCATGCACCTCGCGTTCAACCGTCTCGCCTATGAATTGAAAATCAAAAACGTCCCGTGGTAGAGTGGAAGGGAGTCTGCGCATGTCTCGGAAACCTTTTTTTTCGCACCCGGTCATTCGCACGTTTGTGGTTCGGTTCTTTCTCGTTTTTTTTGCTGTTGAATTACTCCTGTTTTTGTTTCCCCCGCTCGGCTATCAAGAATGGATCGCGACGCAGATTGGAAACCTGTTGCATGTTCCTGTAAACGAGACATTTCTCCTCGTCAACGAATCATGGTTTGAAATCAGCGCGTTCTGCAGCGGATTCACTACCCTAGCATTGTTTGCGGGTCTCGTGTTGGGGTTTAACATCCCGGATTGGGCCACCAAAGTTCGTTTTTTGATGGAAGGAGGATTGCTTATTTTCCTCCTCAATTTTATTCGCATTTATTTCGTCGTCTGGGTGGGAGTAAACTATTCTTTCGCCGCCGCGGAAACGTTTCACATCCTCTCCTGGTTTGCACTGAGTGGAATGATTCTATGGATGTGGATGGAGCTGATGAAAAAAGAAACCCGTACAATGAATGCGGGTGAACTCGCCCGGTATTTAGTAGGAAACCAGTCCCGCTAAACGGTCTGCGCTGCTGCAGCGGCTTCTTCTTTGGCCTTCGGAACCAACAAATGCTTGATGATTTCCTGAAACGCGGGTCGGGAAATCAAGACTCCCAACAATACTCCCACAATCGTGGTCAACGCGAATCCCGCGAGCTTTCCAATGCCGGATCCGAAAATAATCATCGGTAACATGACGGCAATCGCCGTGGCAGCCGATGCGGCTACAATGAAAAACGCTCGCTTGGCACGTGCGGTCATACTTTTTTCATCGTCCGTGTGTTCTTCTTCTCCACCGTGCAAAATTTCATCCGTCATGATGATCGCGGAATCCACGCCCGTTCCAACCGCGGCTAATATTCCCGCCATGGAGGCTAAATCTAAGTTCCATTTCACAATCGCAGCAAATCCCAGAATCATAATGACTTCCGAAATACCCATCAGACTTACCGGTCCAACCAATCGGAGCTTGCGATAGCGGATGAAAATGATAATCTCCACCACGATGAAGGAGAGAATACCCATCACCCACACGTTCGAGAGGAATTGTTCGCCTAGTTCCGCGGAAATGGTCTGCTTGTTGATGGAAATAATGGGGATGGGTAACGCTCCGCTCTTCAAGAGCACGCGCAAATCATCCAATCGCTGTTTGGCTTCCGCCGCATTGGCGGCCGTTCCTTGAATGGTCAAAAACTGCATCGGTTTAGCGTCTTTGGCATCCGCAATGAAGGGACTGTTTCCCGTAACGCCGGGAGAGAGGGAAATCACGTCGCGTAATCCCGTAGCATCCACAATCCACGGGGTTAGGGGATCTACATCAATGGAAACCACTTCCAAGGTAGTGCTGGCCTTCAACTGGGCGACGAGCGACTCGTTCAGCGTAGAGGGGTACATCACTTTCTTGACTCCTTCAGGAGGAGTCGAAAGAAGGGCGAGCTGTGCAGGAGTAAACCCGTTCACGTCGGGTTCCAAAAACTCTAATTCGGAGTTCTCAATGATGTCAGTAATGGTGACCCCCGTGGGGAGTGAAATGGTGTCCGTCACATCCAGTTTTCCCGCATCGCTTGAACGAACGGATGCCGGATACACGACCATCGCATTCGAGGGGCGATCGATGAAAAAGAATGTGGCTTCACAATCCCAATTGGCTTCTCCGCCCGAGAATCCAGTTTGCGTGCACTGATGGAATGCGGCCTGCGTAAAATCGTGTGCGGCGGTATCGTTCAACAAAAAGGGGAGGGTCCATGCGTACTGGTCTCCAATTCCGGTGGGATGGGCGCCGTATCCTTGTTGGGGGTTTTCAATCACCTGAACAATTTGAGCCCCATCAAAGACTTTTTTCCCGTTCAAAAACGATTCAAACTTTCCTTGCTTCAACAACAACGCTTGCAAGTTTTCCACCGCGTCTGGATCGGTTTCCGCCACTTGGGCGAGGATGATCTGATCTCCGGTATTACTGACGGTGACATCCTTAATTCCAGCCGGATTCAACCGTTTTTCCACAATGATTTTGATTTCACTCAGCTGGGACGCCGTGGCCGGTTCCGCGAGTTGGAGTTGGAACAACGTTCCCCCTTTGAATTCGGTTCCCAATGTAAGATTGTGACCAAGACCATTTTCATCAATCTTAATCATGAAGAATAAACTGCCCAAGACGAAGATGGCTAATAGCCAGATTTTCCAATTTTTCCACAAGTGGTGTTTGGTCATAGTCTCATTCCTCACGATGAAGAAATACTCCCGTTCTTTTTCTCCCAATACCACAACAGAATGGGGGCGTTGGTAAACCACGTGGCGATGACGTCGCCGATTAATCCAAACAGAATCGTGGCGGAGATTTCATAGATGATGGTGATCTGCGAATACCACGAAACGATGAGCATGACGAGTGTGGCGCCAAACAATGTAGCGGTTACCGTCATTCCGGTGATGAGCGTGTCATTCGCGCGCTCAATGACGGTTTTGTCTTTTCGTTTCAAGAGACGCGTTGTCAATAAAATGTCGGTGTCGACGGAATATCCGACCATCATCAGCAGCGCGGCAACGGTTGAAAGGGTGATGGAAAATCCAAACAAGGTGAGCAAGGCCAGCGCGGCGAGCATGTCGAACAACACGGCTTCCACCACTGCAATAGACGGGATGAACTCGCGGAAGAAAATGAAAATAACCACCGTTAAGAGTACGATTCCGGCAACCGCCACCAAAATGGTGTTGGTCAAAAAACTCGCACCAAAGGTCGGGGTTACTTGCTCGGTGGTGAACGGAGTATTCGGATCGAGTCCGAATTGGGTAATTAATTCCTGTCGAACCGAATTGGCAATTTTAGAACTCTCCGCATTCACTGCCTCCGATGCAGCGGAAACCAACTCATCGATTCCCGTAAAGGCAGGTGCGGGTAGGCTGAGCTTTTGAAAAACCTGAAGAAGAGTAGACTGGGCTTGATCGGGGTTTTTGGACTTGAGTTCAACCCCTTGATCCAACAAGTCGCGGGCATCCGCCAAATGTTTGGGTTCGGCATATTCGATTCGAGCGCTCGTTCCGAAGGGGGATGAAACAATGGAGACTTTGACTTCAGGAAGACCTAAATCCTGGGTAAGCAAATCCTTGACGGGCTGCTCCTGCAATTTGTCGGTGTTCACAATAACGCGTGTTCCACCCTGAAAGTCTAATCCGAGCGTCATTCCCGGAAAGACAAACGTAATGAGGAGAAAGATAACCGTTAAAATGACGGGGAGGATGAACAAGCGCTTGTAGTTCTTGTCATACAATTTGAATCCAGTCATACGTGGAACGTCCCCGCTATGCTTGAAATAGTGGACAAAAACCTTATAAGATAGGCCAAACCGCCTGCGAAATCCCGCCTTTTTTACGTGATTCCAACAACTAGGGGTATCGAACGAATTCGATACCCGTTTCTCGGTGCGGCCGGACGAAAACGGCCTTATAAACACTCTTTCAGGGGTGATTTGTATGCAGTTCTATTCCATTGAAACCCCCGAAAAGCTCATCGAAGCGGCTTTTGGTCATGCGCGCAAGAACGATAACGTGAAACGCACGCGTCTGAGCGCGGTGCAGCATCGGAAAGAGAAAGTGGTGCACAAAATGGAGACGTTTACGGACTATTTAGACAAGCAAATGAACCATATGATTATTTCCGTTCCGCGTTTTGATGAACTCCACCCGTTTTACCAGGAATTGTTACCCGAAACCATGAATGTGGGCGCGATTAAGCAATCGGTTTCCCAAATGGTTTCCGTGCGCAAATTGTTGCGCAAACAATTCATGCAAGGAAAGCGCGCGATTTACCAGCCGGCCGGGGATTCGATTGAACACATGAAGAAAGAATCCGCGCGCTTCTTTGGACGCTCGGCTTCCATTGTAAAGAGTCTCAAAAAAAGCATTGACATTCTCCGCACCGCCAATCAAATGATGAAAGAAGTCCCGGATGTGCGGGTGGATATTCCCACATTGATTTTGGCGGGATTTCCCAACACGGGAAAGACCACCTTATTGAAACGACTCACGGGAAGCAAAGCCCAAATCGCTGCCTATCCGTTCACGACTAAATCCATCCAACTCGGGTATTTTTCCATGCGCTACCGCGAAGTGCAAGTAGTAGATACGCCCGGGTTATTGGATCGTGTGGATGAAAAATGGAACCCCATTGAAAAGAAGGCCCGCGCGGCGCTGAAACACCTTGCCACCGCAATTGTGTTTGTGATTGACCCCACATTGTCGTCCGGATACTCCCTCGAAAAACAAAAACTATTGTTGGATCGATTGAAATCCGATTTTTCCATTCCCTTTATTTTGGTGTTCAACAAAACCGATATTGCCACCTCTGAAATGATGGAAAATGCACACGCTATTTTCGGCGTAGACACCATCCGAGAAGGAGAAGGCGTAGAATCCAATTTGAAGGATCACGTCTGGCGCGCGCTTGGATTTGGACGCTAATTTTTCCTTCGTTTCGTAGGGACCCTCATCCTTTAAGAGTTCCAAAACTGTTCAACCCTTAACACGCTTTGATTGCGTGTTATGCCTTGACATCGGCGATAACTCCTTAAATTGAGTCTGAAAGAGGGATAGATCATATGCCCAAGAAGAAAATGGATATCCAAACGGTACGAACCGACATTAACGCCATCGCGGATCTGATGGGAAACGTCTTGGAAGACAACCAAGTTCCTCGAAACATTCGAGGGGCGGTGGACGAAGCCAAGAAAGCGATTCTCACGGCAACCGATGATGTGGCGTTATCACGCGCGATCTACTTGTTGGATGACGTGAGCAATGACATTAATTTGCCCTCCCACTCTCGCACAGACCTGTGGACCATTATTTCCGAACTCGAGTCATTGAAAGAAAAACTCGGGTAATGGAACATGGACGCGGAAACCAATCGTACAACGGCTGACGAATCACCTATTTCTCCGTCGACTGTTCCCACTACGACAACCCCTCTTATTCTAGAAAAAAATCCGTTAACCGAAAAAGTATTGCTGGCAGCGGAACAAAAAGGATTGATCATCCACCCGCACGCATTAGAATTACTTTCCACGCATGGAAATTTTTCAGCATTACTCGATGATCTGGCCAAAGACAACGTGTTCATGATCACCAAGCCCCATGTGGAACGAAAAATAGCCACGATGGGATACACCCCGCTCGAAACATATTCTACTTCTCCCGAATCCATTCCTGCAATCAAAAAACCAATCGGGGCGGAATATTCGGCCAATTACAAAATATTACATCACTTAAATTATTCCGGAAGCTCGGACTCGAAAGGAAAAGCGCTTGATTTTTTGAAATTGTTTCAAGACAAGTATACGTTTCTCTCCGGCGAACTCAAAAACCGAGGATACCAACCCAAATCATTAGGAAAAGTCGACCGCCAAGGACGCGATACCGAATTTGATTTGATTGTGATGATCTCCGAAAAGAAGCTCACCAAAAATGGACACGTATTAATGACGGTGGAAGACTTAGAAGGACATGGGAAAGCACTCATTCCGGCATCCGATGAGGAACTGGTCCGCAAGGCCAAGCGACTCACGGACGATGATGTGATCGGAATCAAAGTGAAGCTTGCCCGCACGGGGGAATTATTGATCGTCAAAGACTTTTCATGGCCGGATTTACCTCAACGCAAGCCCAAAACCAGCGAAATTGATCTGGGAATGATTATCACGAGCGACATTCACATCGGCTCCCGATTATTTCTGCGCGACTGGTGGGAAAAATTCATCGAATGGACCAATGGAAAAGTAGGAAGTGAAAAAGAAAAAGAACGCGTGGGAAAATTAAAGTATTTAGTGATCGCCGGGGACAATGTGGACGGGATCGGCGTGTATCCCAACCATTTACCCGAATTGGAAGTTAAGGACATTTATGAACAATACAATCAGTTTCAGAATTATTTGTTGCAGCTTCCGGAACACTTGGAAATATTTATCACCCCCGGCAACCATGACCCGTGCCGGTGGCACGACCCCCAACCACCGGTCATCAAGGAGTTTGTTCCCCAATTATATGGACAAAAAAATATTCATTTTCTCCCGTCTCCATCCTGGGTGGAAATTGAGGATCAGAAAACCCTCATTTATCACGGATCTGGGCTCATTGGAGGAATGTTTGCGATGAATATTCCCCCGACGAAGCCGGAGGAGGTCATTAAGGAACTCCTCATCAAGCGGGATTTGATGAGCGTGTACGGGACGAAACATCCCTATGCCCCCGAGCCACGGGCCTACATGCTCGTGCGCGAGCTCCCGGACGTGTACATTGGGGGAGACAACCATCACAATGGATATGCCCAATACCGCGGAACCACCATCATCAACAACGGGTGTTGGCAAACCACAAGTGCATACGCCGCATCCAAGGGGTTCATCAACACTCCTGGAAGGGTTCCTCAATTCTTTTTTCAAACCGCCAACATTCGGGAATCGCGCTTCGACAAAGCAGAGCCTTCTCCCCCCACGCCGGAGGTTCCCCAATGACCGTTGAAAAACTTCCCGGAATCAAAGCCGATCCACGCACAACATTATATTTCGATGGAATTGTGAAGCAGGTAAATGAGCAATTCAATCTCGCGCAGGCGGCACGCAACACGGGATATGACATTCATCCGGAAGTCGAATGTATTCCGGTGACAGACTTAGCGGACCGCACCGAAAAACTCGCGGGACCCAAAGGCGTTGCGGAACGTTTCCGTATCATTCTCGCGGAACAAAAAGGGGACCGAATGAAAGCCATCTTTGCCATCTTCAAAGAAATCGTGCTGCAGGAAGGCGGATGGTATGCGAATCCCGACATGGAAAAGCGCGTCGAGCAGGCCATCAAGACGAGTTTGGTGATCATGACGGAAGGAGTGGTGGTTGCGCCCCTGGATGGATTGCCTCATGTTAAAATCGGCACGAATGATGATGGAACCAAGTACGTCGACGTGTATTTTGCCGGCCCCATTCGTGCGGCGGGAGCAAGCGCTGCGGTGTTGCCGCTCATCTTAGGCGATTATGCGCAGAAACTCTTAGGACTTTCACGCTATTTTCCAACGAATGATGAAGTGGAACGGTACGCGGAAGAAGTTAACATTTACCAAACCGACGTGGTTTCACGCCAAATCAAAATGACGCTCGACGAGTTACGTATCATTGCCAAAGGCTGCCCCGTGTGTGTCAATGGAATTCCCACGGAAGAATTAGAAGTTACTGCGTGGCGCAACCTTCCACGCGTCCCTTCAAACCGTATTCGCGGGGGAATGGGATTGGTTATTACGGAAGGGTTAGGACTCAAAGCATTGAAGGTATTGTCGTGGGCGAAACAACTGAATTTGGACTGGACATTTTTGGAGAAAATCATCAAAGTGGAAAAAAAAGCCGACCAAGTGGTAGAATTGAAGCCCAACTGGAAATATTTAGAAGGAGTGGCCGCCGGAAGGCCCTTGATTGCATACCCTTCCGAATGGGGCGGGTTTCGTTTACGCTATGGGCGCTCACGCAACACGGGATGTGCCGGAAAGGGCGTGAATCCCGCATTCATGTATTTGATGGATGAATTCATCGCCGTGGGAACACACGTTCGTATTGAACGACCCGGAAAAGCCGCGCAATTATTTCCTATCGAAACGATTGACGGACCTACCGTCATGCTCACGGACGGAAGTGTGAAACAGATCAACACCATCGATGAAGCGCAGAAAGCCCGATTGACCTTGGACAAAATACTCTTTGTAGGTGATATGCTCGTTACGGTAGGAGACTACCGCAAAGCCGCGCATCCATTGACCCCTTCTCCATTCGTTCCCGAATGGTGGGTGCAATTGGTGGCACATGAAGTTGAAAGCGGAAAGAAAACCCGTGCGAATGTGGAATCGTTGCTCGCGAATCCGTATCAAAAAATCTCATTCGTGGATGCAGAAGGTATTTCAGAAGAATTAGGAGTCGCGCTTCATCCCGATTATACGTGGTTTTACAAAGGGTGGGACGTGCAACAGACTAAAATCATCCTCGACGCGCTGCGCGAAGCCAACGATATGGCACTGGGTTTGGGACTCATTCATTTTCCATTGGATCCCGCACTCAAAAAACTACTGGAACGCGCGGGCATTCCGCATCGTGCAGATGCGAATGGATTGTATTTCGACGAAGATGTGAGCGAGGCGCTGCGACTCTTTACGAAACATAACGTAGAACCTATTCAGGAAGGAGACACGGCCCTTTCATTGCTTTCCCGCGCCGCGGGGATTGAAATCAAAGACAAAGCCGGGACATTTGCCGGCGGACGAATGGGACGACCGGAGGCGGCGGTTGCGCGTACGATGAAAGGAAACCCTCACGTATTATTTCCCATCGGACTCACGGGGGGCGCCACTCGTTCCATCAACCGCTCGGCGGGACTGGTAACCGTGAAAGGAAAAACCCGCGCGGAAACCACGGGGAAAGTCACGACCGAAATCGCATTGTTCGAATGCCCCACATGTCACGAGGTGGGGGCGCGCCGCTTTTGTGTCAAATGTCATATCAAAACCAACCCGCGGTACATTTGCACCAACAAGACCTGTCTTTCCATCAACTCCCTCGA
>ERZ1292629.1917-Hain-H43-01um-R1-1917-length-18932-cov-6_pt1 | contig 10380 bp, 20 predicted proteins | sample MGYA00564399_ERZ1292629 | MGnify/ENA primary metagenome ERZ1292629 (study PRJEB36523, sample SAMEA6512636) | groundwater metagenome | collected 2019-01-08 | study: AquaDiva: Metagenomics assemblies of 32 groundwater samples
CCCTCGAGGCGCTGAACAGCGAGTGGGCCCACCAGGTGGGGCCGCGGGCGTACCGACTCTCCCGCCAGATCGAAACGGGTCAGCCGGTCTAATGGAGGGACGCCGATGGCAACCACGAGTCCGCCGGGGTGGCGCAAGCAACGGTGGGGGCGACGGATGGAGGACGTGCTGGACAGCATGACGACGCGGGCGCGCGAGAGGGGCGCTCGGCGGAACGGGGTGGACATCGCGATGGGCCCCTATGGGCATCCGTGTGAGGTGTGTGGCCGGACCGTCGATCGCTTTCACCCGCTGCACCGCGACGAGCGCCCGGATCGGGCAGAACCGCCGGTGATCCCAGAGAGGAGGAGTGCATGACCTCCAACGGCAACCGCATCGAGAGCTTCAACTCCCTCGTCCGCGGCCTCGTGACGCTCGCCCTTATCTTCGGCTTCGTCTGGGGCTTTGTGATCGCCAAGGTGGTCAGCGTGGACGCCTACATCGGGATCCTCGCGAGCGTCACGGCGTGGTGGTTCGCCTCTCGGACGCAAGCGACTCGAAGCACGGATACCAAGACCGGGGAACCGACCGCCGCGCCCCCGGAGCCGCCGAAGTGAGGGGGCTCGCCCTGCTGCTCGCGGTCACCGTGGCGATCACTGGGTGCGTCGCGCTCTTGCCCATCGCGCTCGGCATCCAGGGCGCGATCAGCGCGGGGTCCGATGTGGTGGACGTCATCAAGTGGCGGGAAGACCGCGCCTTCCAGGCGAAGGCCAACGAGTTGCTTCAGAAAGGGACGTATCAAATCAAGAAACTCCGCGAGGCGCTGGTCCATCTCATACCCCTGACGACCGTGAGCGACCGGCTGCGGCCGCCGGGCCCGGGGCCGTGATGGTCTGGTACGAGGACTGGACGAAAGCGCGGCGGACGCTCCGGGCGCTGGCGGGCGCGGTCAAGGCCGACGGCTGCTCGGCGAGCCCCGATCTCTTCTTCAAGGAGTGTTGAGACGAGCATGACATTTACTACCGCACCGGGCGGGATGCGGACGGAAAGACGATCACCAGGGCGGCAGCGGATCGCCGGCTGCGGCGCTGCCAAGCCCGGTTCGCCCGGCTCAGGAAGCCCGAGCGGATCCCGGTCCTCGGGCGGTGGTTCTGGCGAACGGTCGTGCCCTGGGCCTACTGGACGGGCGTGAGGGTCGGGGGATGGAAGACGTGGCGAAAGTACCGGCAGGCCGAGCGCGCCTGAGACGCCCCCCGGTGTGGCTCCTGGTCGTGGAGCTGCTCCTGTTGGTGCTGGTCGCGGCGCTGGCGGTCGCCGACGCGCCGGGGCGCCCGTACCATCACGTCGGCATCGACGACATGTGGCCACGTCCCGACCATCCCGAGACTGTGGGCACCTTCCACACGCACGTCTGCGTGTCCGGGACGGTGGGGCTCGTCCGCCGGGAACCAGACGGCGACCTGCACGTGCGGCTCGAGGATCCCGCTGGGACGGCGGGCCGCGACTTCGTGATCGTCGAAGAGATCCCGCGCCTCCGCGTGACGGGAGAGCGGCCCCGGAAGGGGGCCTCCGTGACCGCCTGCGGTGTGAGCCGGTGGGATCGCCGCCACCGTTGGCCCGAAGTCCATCCCCTTGAGGAATGGCGCAAGTAAGCGTTCCCCCTGATCTAATCGGCAGTTAGCCCGCGTTCGTTTCTCGGAGAAAAAAGACTTGACAACAAAAAAAGAAAAGACTACGCTTCCGTTCGTGATCCCCGACAACCGTTTCGATCGCGGGACGATCGTGAAGTGCAAGGTCAAGGAGTGCCTCCGGCCCACGATGATAAAAAAGCACGGCCTCTGCCGCGCGCATTACATGCGCTACTGGCAAGGGCTGGACCTCGGGGGGCCGATCCCGCCCAGGCGAAAACTGGATCCCTTCAAGAAGAAGACCAAGGCGGGCAAGCGGCGATGAGGGACTTTTTCACGCGCACGCTCCTGAACCCCCGGAACGTCCTGCGGTTCTTCGGGCACCGGAAGCCGGATCATCACAAGCACGCAGTCCGCGGGGCTTTCTATCTTCGGTGCGGAGACCGGGTGTTCACGCCGTCGCGGCAGGCGCGGGTCCCGAAACCGGGGAGGACGGGAGCATGACCCCGGACGTGCCCGCCAGGCCCGCGACGTTCGTCAACGAGGTGACGCCGATGCCGAGGCGGGCGCGGCCGAAGGAGGAAGGGATGAAGGGAGTCACGTGCCCGGAGTGCGCCAAGACCTTCGAGACCCCCCGGCAGCTCGGGCCGCACCGGAACAAGGCGCACGGCTATCGGCGAGGGAAGGGGAAGGCCGTGAGGAAGAAGACCGCGCAGCGGGATGAACCGAAGGTGCGAAAGCCCCGCCGGAAATCCTCTCTGCTCGCCGATCTGATATCCAGATTGGAGGCGAAGAAGGCGGAGATCGAGGCGACTCTGGCGACCCTCCGTGCAGCGGAGCAACTCTTGTGACCTGTCGCGCGGCGATCAACCAGGCCCGGCGGCCGCTCCCGCTCCACGTCCTGTCCTTCGCCAGCGTCACGCCGGAGCAGGAGGCCCGGGGGATTCACGCGACGTGTCTCCGGTGCGGGGCCGAGGTGACGGATGCCGAGCGGTGGTTTGGAGAAGCCTGTCCGGGGGAGAAGAAGGAGGTCACGATGGCGAAGATGGCAGACGCGGTCGCGGACATGCACCGGCGAGTGGGGAAATTCCTCGAAGACCCGGGCGAGTCTGCGGAGTCAAAGGCGGTTCTGAAATGGCAGTGGAACCTCTACGGCGACTTCTACGCCGCGCTCTTCGGCGCGATCAAGCGAGCCGACGATCAGAACCTGGAGCGGCTCCGGCTGGGCTTCCCCGTCGAGGTGGCCGGGTTCTTGGCCTGGAACCGCGGCGGGCTGGCCCAGGAGCTGCGCGCCAAGGGAGTAATGGATTGAGAACCGGGACGATCCCCCAGGACGCCCAAGCGCGCCGGGTGCGGCTCCTGTCCAAGCTGGAGCGCCGGATGACGCGGATGACCGGCGCGTTGGATCGCCTCGTGCGCCTGCGGGCGGGGCTGGTGCCCTTGATGACGCGGCTGCGGACGGCCGAGGATGCGGGGGTGATCGAGGCAGAGCTCCGGCGCATGGGGTGGAAGCGGTGATGACGCGCAAGAAGAACATCGCCTGGAACGTAGGCGAACCTGACCCTGGGGGACGGTATACATATGACCAGATCAAGGTCTCGCTCCTGATGGATCTTCGGGACGAGCTTCAGGAACTCAACGGTCACTTACGCTGCGCGAAGGTTCAGAAAATGTTCCGAGATTTGACCGCCATTCGGCAGAACACGCACCGGCGGAAGAAGCGATGACCTCAGCGGCGTCACACGAGCGACCCCCGCTCGGGGCAGAGAAGGGGTCGTGCGGCCGGCGAGGGCTGGCCCCGCCGTTGAGATTTCTCACCCAGGAGGAGGAGCGATGAAGCGCATCGAGTGCGGCAGCAAGGCGGAGTGGCTGTCCTACCGCCAGAAGGGGATCGGCGCGTCCGAGACCGCCGCGATCCTTGGCCTCGACCCCTACAGGGGGCCGCTGGCGGTGTACGCCGAGAAGGTCGGCCTCGTGGAGCCGTCGGACGAGGAGACCGAGGCGATGGAGTGGGGGATCCTCCTCCAGCCGATCGTGGCCGTCCGGTACGCCGACAAGACGAACCGCGTGCTGAAGGATCACGGGCGGTATAGCCTCTGCCAGGATGAGCAGTACCCCTGGATGCTGGCCTCGCTCGATTACGAGATCGTCGATCCCGTGGCGGTGCTGGAGGTCAAGACGACCAACATCCGGCACACGGATGACTGGAAGGAGGAGGCCCCGCTCCGGTTCCAGGTCCAGGTGCAGAAGCAGCTCCGCGTGACGGGCTTCGACATGGGCGCCCTCGCGGTGCTGGTCGGCGGGCAGAAACTCTACTCCTACGACGTGCCCCGGCACCAGGGGTTCATCGACTCGCTGGTCGAGGTCGAAAAGGAGTTCTGGCGGCGCGTGGAGCTCCGGGATCCCCCGCCGGCGGACGGGTCGGACGCGACCAAGGAGTTCCTCAAGCGCGCCTACCCGGTGGACGACGGCTCGGTGGTGCCGCTCCCGGAGGAGGCGCTTGGGTGGGACAAGGTGCTGGAGATGGCCAAGGCGGATAAGAAAGAGGTCGATGCCGCCATCCAGGAGGCGCAGAACAAGTTCAAGGCGGCGATGGGCGAGGCGACGTGGGGGCTGCTCTCGACGGGGGACCGCTACAGCCTGAAGCTGGTCGAGAAGAAAGCCTACGAGGTCAAGGCAACGAGCTATCGGGAGCTTCGCCGGGTGGCGGCGAAGTAGGGGGAACACATGGCGAAGGTCGGGCGAGGACGCACGGCAGAAGCCGAACCGGAGAGCGAAGTGCTGGGAGGGGACGCCAGTCGGCTCGTGCAGGAGGGGCACACCCTCATGCGGATCCAGAACGAGACGATGCAGACGGTCTCGGTCCAGCGGCCCCGGGACGAGCGGAAGATCATCGACGGGGCGCTGGCCGAGCTCGACCTGGTGCCCGAGGAGGCCAAGGCCGCGTTCTACTCGATCCCCTACAAGGACCGGGGCCGGGACGGCCAGGTGCGCGTGGTGAACGTCACGGGCCTCTCGATCAGCGCCGCGATGGCGCTCTTCCGCCGCTGGGGGAACGCCGACGCCGGCGCGCTCCCGCTCCAGGAGGACGCGGCCGGGTGGACGCTCTCGGGGTGGTTCATCGACCTGGAAACGAACGCCCGGATCTTCCGGCCGGTGCGGGCGTCCAAGTATTACAAGCCCCGCGGGGGCGGGCCGCCGATCATGCTCTCGGTGGACCGGCAGGTGCAAGCGTTCCAGAAGGGGGTCTCGATCGCGATCCGCAACGCGATTCTGGCGGGGCTCCCGGCCTACCTGAAGAACGCCTACGACAAGAAGGCGCGCGCGATCGCCGGGGGCCAGAGCGACGCGCCGGCGGATCCCAAGGCCGTCGAGGCGGCGATCCGGGCGTTCACCAAGTGGAAGATCACCAAGGAGCAGCTCGAGGCGTACACGGAGCTGCCCGCGGCCCAGTGGACCGGGACCGAGGTGGCGGACCTCCGGGGGGTGTGGAACGCGATCAACGACGACCAGGTGGAGCTGGCCGAGGTGTTCGGCACCGGCAAGGAGGCAGAAGGCACCCCGGAAGGAGCGTCCAAGCTCGACGGGCTCACCGAGACCATCAAGGGTGCCGCAACGGCACCGCCCGCCGAGCCCCCGAAGGCCGCTGAAGCGCCTCCGCCGCCTCCAGCCAAGAGCAAAGCCCCGGCCGATACGGTGGCTCCTCCGGCGCCCTCAACGCCAGCTCCAGCCCCCGTGGCGACCCCGCCTGCCCCCGTGAGGGTTCAGGCCCCGGCTGGTCAAGACGCTCCCCCGGATCGCAACGCCCTGATCGGCCAGATCAAGGGGCTCCGGGACAAGCTGGCACTCAAGGACATGGAGATGGACTACCTGATGACGCGCCATCTTGGCAATAAGGCCGCGTTGGAGTCGGTGGGGCTCCCGGCTCTGATGAAGCTCTACGACGCCTTGTGGAAGCTCGAGGAGAAGAAGAGGGGGAAGAAATGAAAAAGACGATCGTTCGCGGACTCCCCGAATCCCTGGCCTTCAGGGTTCGAGAGGCCATCGGAATCACCTCCACGGACGCGACCCGGGCGGCGGCCCTCGGCCACGTGCTCGGCTGGCACCTGACCGTCACCGGCGCCTTCGCGGACCGCATCCTGAGGCCAACGGGGAAGAGGAAGAAACGCACCAAGCGGTAAGGCCATGGGGTTCGTGAGCCAGTACCTACAAGAAGTGCGAGAGGTCGCCGCGCGCCTGGATCCGGCGGAGGTCGAGCGTCTCGTCGAGCTGCTGGTCTCGGTCGCCGGCCAGGGGCGCCTCTTCATCCTGGGCATCGGGGGGAGCGCCGCCAACGCCTCGCACGCGGTGAATGACTTCCGAACGCTGGCAGGCTTCGAAGCCTACACGCCGACCGACAACGTGGCGGAGCTCACCGCCCGCATCAACGATGACGAGTGGGAGAGTGTCTACGCGGCGTGGCTCCGGGCGAGCCATCTCACCGACCACGACGGCGTGCTCATCCTGTCGGTGGGCGGGGGGGACGAGGTGCGCGGGGTCAGCGTTCCCCTCATTCACGCGATCCGGTACGCCAAGGAAATCGGCGCGAGCGTCGGGGCGATCGTCGGGCGTGATGGCGGCTACGCGGCCTTCGGTGCCGACGTCTGCGTCATCGTGCCGACCGTGAACCCGGCGCACGTGACCGTGCACACCGAGGCGTTCCAGGCCGTGCTCTGGCACCTGCTGGTGTCCCACCCGCGGCTTCGGACCACGTCTCCGAAATGGGAGTCCGTCGATGAAACTCTTCGTTGACTCGGCGAACCTGGTCGAGATCGAGGAGGCGCTCGAGCGCGGCTTTGTCTCCGGCATCACGACCAACCCGTCCATCCTCTCGAAGGAGGAGAAGGGCGACTACCACGCTCACATCGGCAAGCTCATCAACCTGGTGGCCCGGCATGGTCCGTTGCTTCCGTTGAGCGTCGAGGTCTTCACGGCCGATCCGATCGAGATGCATGCGCAGGCTGACGAGTTGACGAAACAATTCCGAGCCTATCCGGGTCTGTACATCAAGATCCCGATCGGGTGGGCGGAGCTCGTCATCATCCGGCAACTCCGAGAGGAGGGCGTCCAGGTCAACTGCACCTGTTGTATGTCGGTGAACCAGGTGCTCCTGGCGGCGGCGGCCGGGGCCAGCATCGTGAGCCTGTTCTATGGCCGGATCAAGGACACGGGCCAGGATGCGTCGGCGGTTGTTCGGGCGGCGGCGGAGATTCTCAAAGTCGGCGACGTCGACGTCGAGCTGCTCGTCGGCAGTATCCGCCACCCGTCCGACGTGATGGAGGCATTCCTCGCGGGCGCCGACATCGTGACCGTCCCCCCGCCCATCCTCCGCCAGATGGTCGTGCATCCCAAGACCGACGAGGCGGTGAAGCAATTCCTCGCGGACTTCGAGAGATGGCAGCGGTGATGGCGGTCCGCGCTAACGCCGACGTGCCGCGGCTCCTGCACAACGCCGATCAGCCGGGGGCGCGGCGGACCTTCTACGCCAAGCAGGCCCACGTGGTCACGCTGCGCTTGGTGGGCTCCCCGGTGATCCTGGACGTCGGGTGCGGGCCGCGCCTCATGTACCAGCGTCCGCCGGGGACGGACTGGCTCGTCGGCCTCGACCCGTCGAACGAGGCCCTCCAGCACAACCGCGCGCTGGACGGACGCATCCAGGGATCGGCCACGAAGATCGACCCCCTCTGGTCGGCCTCCATCGACGCCATCGTGTGTTTCTACTCCCTCCACCACATCGTCGGGCGCACGCTGACGGAGACGCTGGCGTTCGTCGAAGCCTCGCTCCGAGAGTTCCGCCGCGTCCTCCGGCCAGGCGGCACGCTGCTCGTGGTCGAGGTCTCGCCCTGGTGGCCGGTGGTGGCCCTCCAGCGATGCCTGTGGGCGCTCCGCCCCTGGCCGATGTTCTTCTGGACGCGGCGACAGCTGACCCGGCTGGTCGCCGAGGAGATCCCCGGCGCGACGCTCGAGGTCACGACCTTCCGGGTGCCGGGGCGGATGATGCTGCCCCCGGCCTACGCGCTGCCCTGGCTCCGCATCCCGCGGGCCTTGTATCCCTTCCACCTCGTGCTCTATCAGTGGAGGCTCCCATGAGTGACGACCACGTCACCCGCACCCTGGGGGAGTGCAATCGCGCCGGCAAATTGAAGTGGCGGGCCTACAAGTGGACGCCGGCCGAGGGCGAGGAGGCGCTCCAGGTCATCGACATCTGGTTCCAGGCCGGTCCCCTCACGCTGGGCGGGGCCAACGGCTGCCAGATCGAGGACGTCATCGACATCCTGGTCGAGCGGTTGCAGGGGTTTCAGCGAGGGCCGTTCAAGTGTCGGGAGAACGCCCTGGCGATCACGAGGCTGGAGGAGGCGCGGCTCTGGCTGTCCGCGCGCAACTGGAAGCGGCAGGCCCAGGGCGTGGAAGGCACGAATCGACCGCACACCGACTAAAGGAGGGGCCATGAGAGTTCCCTACAACTACCTCGACCGGCAGTTCCGCGACGTGGAGATTGACCGCATCTTCACGAAGCTCCGCGCCCTCGTCAAGACGGGGGAGTTCACCCTCGGCCCCGCCGTGGAGGAGTTCGAGCGGCGGCTCGGTGCCCGGATCGGCGTCAAGCACGTCATCGGGACGAACAGCGGCACCGACGCCCTGATCTTGGCGCTCAAGGCGTTCAAGATCGGTCAGGGCGACGAGGTCATCACCCAGGTCAATACCTTCTACGCCACGGTCGGCGCCATCGTCGCCGTCGGGGCGACCCCGGTCTTCGTCGACGTGGACGAGTCCTATGCGATCGACGAGAGCAAGATCGAAGACCACATCACGCCGAGCACCCGGGCGCTGATGCCGGTCTACTGGCGAGGATTCCCGCCGAACATGCCGGCCATCATGGAGATCTCCCGCCGCCGCCAGCTCCTGGTCATCGAGGACGCCTGCCCGGCGCTCGGGGCGGCCTACGACTGGGTCTCGGCGGGGGCCTGGGGCCACGCGGCGGCGTTCAGTCTCCACCCCCTGAAACCGCTGAACGTCTGGGGCGATGGCGGGGCCGTGGTGACGCCCGAAAACCAGGTGGGGGAGTGGCTCCGGTGCTACCGGAACCACGGGCTCAAGAACCGGGACGAGATCGCGATGTGGGGCGTCAACCAGCGCCTTCAGCCGGTGCAGGCGGTCGTCGCGAACCACGTCCTCGACCGGCTCGACGAGTGGGTGGAGCGGCGCATCGAGATCGCGGGTCGGCTGGACCAGGGTCTGGCGGGAATCCCTGAGATCACCGTCCCGCGCCGCTTCCCGACCCGACGGCACTCCTACCAGCTCTACATGGTGCGGGCGCAACGGCGGGACGCGCTCCTTCACCACCTGACGGCCGCTGGCGTTGAGGCCAAGGTGCATTACCCGATCCCGCTCCATCTCCAGCCGGCGGCGGAACCCCTGGGCTACACGCGAGGCGACTTCCCGATGGCGGAGGCCCAGGCGGCGGAGATCATCACGCTGCCGGGGCACCAGTTCCTGATGGACGCCGAGGTGGACTACATGATCGAGCAGGTGCGGCGGTTCTATGCCTAACCCCACCACGGCGGCGGAGGTATGGGAATCTCTAGTCGGAGACGATGAGGAGTGTGTCCAACGCATCGCTGACTACGCCCGCCAGCAGGTGGAGGCGGCGCACGAGGCAGACGCTAAATTGCTTGAAGATCTTGCACGAGATATGAAAGAAGACGGATCACGAGAACAACGCGCTCTAATGAAAGGAGCGATAGCGGCCTACAAATCAGGAGCCGCCGCGATCCGGGCGCTGACGCCATGACCGCCGAGGAACTCCGCGCCTTCGAGCGCGACATCGCCGCAGACTTCGAGGCCAAGAAGATCCACGCCCCCGTCCATCTCTCGGGCGGCAACGAAGACCAGCTCATCGAGCTGTTCAAGGAGGTCGCCCCGGAGGACTGGGTCTTCGCGACCTATCGGAACCACTACCACGCGCTGCTCCGCGGGATCCCCGCCGAGACCGTGAAGGCCGAAATCCTTGCCGGCAAGAGCATGTTCTGGTCGAGCCCGACGCACCGCTTTGTCACCTCGGCGATCGTCGGGGGCATCCTGCCGATCGCGGCGGGGGTCGCGGCTGGGATCAAGCGGCGAGGCGAGCCTGGGCAGGTCTGGGTCTTTCTGGGTGACATGGCCGCGACGACGGGCATCTTTCACGAGGCCGTCCACTACGCCGATGGCCACGACCTCCCGATGCGCTTTATCGTCGAAGACAACGGCTTGTCCACCGACAGCCCGACGCGGGCGTGCTGGGGAAAGGACATTCTCGTTCCGAGTCCGCGCGTCTGGCGCTACACCTACAAACGGGTCTGGCCGCACGTCAACTCAGGCGTGTGGGTCAATTTCTGATGACCTACAAAGAGGCGCTGACCCTCGCGATGACGATGCTCGCCGAGGATCCACGGACGCTCTTCGTCGGGCAGACCGTGGTCTACGGCGGCCAGACCATGTTCCCCACGCTCCGGGGCGTGCCGATGGAGAAGCGGATTGAGATGCCCGTCGCGGAGGACTTTCAAATGGGCTTCTGCACGGGCCTCGCCCTCAAGGGGTTCATTCCCGTGTCGATCTATCCCCGCTGGGACTTTCTGATCCTGGCCGCCAACCAACTCGTGAACCACCTCGACAAGCTCCCGCTCATGGGGGACTTCCGCCCGAGGGTCATCATCCGCACCGGCGTCGGGCCCCGGCACCCGCTCGATGCCGGGCC
>ERZ1292629.4369-Hain-H43-01um-R1-4369-length-10380-cov-4_pt1 | contig 10380 bp, 1 predicted proteins | sample MGYA00564399_ERZ1292629 | MGnify/ENA primary metagenome ERZ1292629 (study PRJEB36523, sample SAMEA6512636) | groundwater metagenome | collected 2019-01-08 | study: AquaDiva: Metagenomics assemblies of 32 groundwater samples
TGCCCTTGGCCAGAGAAAGGTTTCTCTCGAAGCCCATTCTGCCAGGAACCCAGCTTCCCAATCCATTGTTCAAAGAGACTCCGCCTCGTCAGCAACTCGAAAACATTGGTAAAAGCGTTTTCACTGAGGCGGCGGATGTTCTGGAAGAGCAAGGGCGTCTTCGCGAGACGCCGGGTGAAAGTCTTGCCAAGGGAATAGTCCAGAGCGCCGCCAACTTGGTTCCCATTGTTGCAGCAGGTCCGGGAGCTCCCGCTGTGATTGCGGCCCAAACCGCCGGGGCGAATAATCTGACGGATGCCTTCAACCAATTGCGGGCAGAGAATCCCGGACTCACGGAAGATCAAGCGGCTGAAGTCGTGATGTCATATGCGATCCGCAGCGGCGCAGCCCACGGAATTGTCTGGGCAGTTTTGCCCAAACCACTTCACAAGGCCGGAAACGCGCTCTTGGCCAGAGCAGGAATATTTGAAGGAGAAAAGGGGCTTGCGAAGTTGGCCGGCAAACAATTGTTGGCTGGCACAGAGTTGGGGGCCATATCAGGGGCGGGTCAGGCAGCGGCAAACCTTGTTACAGGGCAACCGTTGGGGGAGGGAGTTTATGAGTCGGCAAAAGGCGGTTTGGGATTGGGCATTTTGATGCCAAGAGGGGCAGCCAGAAGGCCACCACCGAAACTGGATGTTGAGAATCTGTATCCCGCCCGGTATGATCTTCTGAACGCCCGTGAAACCGTCAGTGATCAAATCGCACCATCTGAGCAGGCCCCCCCCCTCCGGCTTCACCTGAGGCAACTGTGAGCGTTACAGGAGGTGTTCCATTGCCTTCGTTTGGTGAGACAAGACCCGGAGTGTGGGGGCGTCTTCCTCCGCAACAGTCACCACCTATTCCGCCCGCTCCTGTAGCGCCAGTTCCTCCGACAGTTCTGCTGGCCCCGCCAACACATGCACCATCGCCGCAATCCGATAAGGAAAAGACGGCAGCAGAATTGATTGCCGAGAGTCAAGCCGCGGCCAAAGCGGCGCATATTGAACACCTGGCTAGCGCGGAAGAGTTGCGCTTGGCGAATGAAGCGGCGTTGCGGGTGCCGATAGGGGAGAAAGCGCCCGCCGCTCCCCCGCCTCGCCAGGCAGCCGGGACTCTGGTGAGTCAAGAGCGAATGACCCCGGAACGTGCGGCTGAATTTCTTCAGAACATGAGAGACAGTCCAGAATTACAAACACCCGATGGATTGGAACGGGCGCGGGCGGAATGGGCTGAGGATTTGGGCGACAAGCACGGCGACCATAAACTTGAACTTTTCGACATCAGACGCCGCGAATTGGAGAAAAGCGGTGGGAGAATTCCCAAGGAAACAACGGACGCGGAAGGGTTCAAGTCCGCCGCAGACGCACAAAAAGCCGCCGACGCGCTTCCGACAGGGGCGCAAGTGGAGCGTTTTCTTGATGAAAAACTGTTCGAAAAGCAGCAGGACGGGACATGGAGAGAGGTCGGAGACGCCAATCATCCTTTTGCGTTTCACGAAACAATCAGTGGTGGCACACTGGCGGGTGGCCGTATCGTTCGCGTTGGTTCTGCGGAATCTGGCCCTCTGCCGGAAAGGCAGGTGACAACGCCACAGGCCGAGGGGCAGAAACCGCCAGAGCGGGGGCTTCCAGAAAGCGCAACCGATGCGGACCTGCTTTCGGACATGACGCAAGCGGGTCGAGAGTTTCTTGAGCAAGTTAAGGCGAAACCAGACGAATTTTCCGCAGTCAATGCAACGGACCTTTCACCTGCTGACAGGAGAAACCTTGCAAGACTTGGAGTGTCCTTTGTCACGGATAGACAGAATCGGATTCTTGGAACATGGCCAGCGATCAAACGTGCCCAAGCATTGCGTCAATCCGTTCAAGCCGGGCCTGCCGTTCCTGAGCCGACCGAAAGGCTTCAGGATGATCTTGAAGCTCTTAATTACCAGCGCGAGTCCGGGACGGTGGATTGGTTGTCAGAACCACTCGTCAGATTCGCATCAAAGTTCATTCCAGCCAACGTGCTTCCGGGTAGTGGCGCATGGCGGGCATGGCTCTATGGATGGAAGATTGCACGCGAGGGCCGCTACGCTGAGCCTTCACACGATCCGCAGGTCAACGCAATGGGCGGTGGCGTGCTACGGAATGTCTATGATGGTTTCAAGGCCGCACAAGAGGAAGCTGCGCCCGCCGTTCCTGAGCCGGCGAAGCCCGCCGAGGAGACGGCGAAAGAGCCGTGGGAGATGACGCGGGCGGAGTACGCAACGCGCGCGGGCGCAAGACCAGATTGGGTAGCATCGGGATATGGCGAAGTTGGAAAGGCGCATAAACGCGGCGTCGAAAACGCCCTTGCCGCCAACAAGCCCGTGCCCGCCGAAGTGCTGGCCGAATACGGCCTGAAGCCATCCACAACGGCAGCGCCGGTGGATAAGCCTGCCGCCAAGCCGCAATCTTTTCGTGACCGGGTTGAATCCGGCGAGATCAAACGCGGCACAATTCTGTCGGTGGATGACGAACCCACTTTTGGCAAAACCAGCGATGGGAATTGGGGTGTCAGATACGAAGTCGCCTCCGTGTTAGGAACCGGACGCCAGCAAACCAGCGAACAGTTTTTCAGAAAAGCCGACGCACAGGCCCGCATTGTGGAGATCAAAAAGCAACTTTCCGCCGCCGCGCCGGTCGCGGAAGTGAAGGTTGAAAGTCCGAGTGATTTTGCGGCAAAACTTGATGGGTATCCGATGGCAGAGCGGAACAAGATTCAGCAGACCATAGAGAACGATCCTGGAAATCCAAAACTGGATGCTTGGAAAAAGGAATGGTTGCGCGTTAATGAAATCAGAAAGGCGGTAAAAGCAAAACAACAACGCGAGCGACCACGCGACATCTTGGACGATATTCGAGATAACTTCTCTGGCCCGTTGAGCCTGACATCCGCCCGCAAATTCAATTCGGATTTCAAACCTTCCGGCGCAGCTTCCAAGATGTTCAGAAGTGCTGGGCACAACCTTGACTCCATTCTTGACGGTCTGCATCGGGAAGGACTTCATCGCAGAATCGAGACTGAATCTGATCTGTTGGACGCAATAACGGAAGCCGCGCGCCAACGCAGCGCAAAGACTCCTCCCGTTGTCATTCCGCCAGAAATCCAAGCTCAAGAAGCCGTCACTGCCGAATTCAAGAAAGCCGCCGTTACAGGAATAAAGCCGGGACCAAGAAAAGCATTTCCAGCCGTTGACCTGAAAGAAGGAGACACGTTTGAAATCAAAGGCGAGACCTTCACGGTCAAAGCCATTGATTCGGAAACCGGAGAAATCACGGTTGATGGTGGTCGCAAATTCGGACGCCAATATCTCCAGGACAACAAACCGTTTTACCCGGACAAAGGAATCGTCAGACCAGAGGAACCGCTTTTCGGGAAGGTTGAATCCGACTTGGAACTGAAAATGCGCTTGGAAGCAAAGGCCAAACGAGACAAGTTGGATGCACAAGCTGAAGAAGTTCGCCGCCGCGGCGCCGCTCCTTTGACTGGATCAAGCGCCGATGTTGGACAGGGCAAACTGTTCGCTCAGGACAAGGACTTGTTCAGCGGCAAGACGGAGCAAGAAATCGCCGAAGAGAAAGCGCTGGCCGCAGAACAACAACTGGGATTACCTCAGGGCAAATACCCCTTGAACAAATCTGGAGATGACCTTAAGTTGAAGGAAGAAATTCAACGTGAGTTTTCCGATTTACTGAATGGAATATCACCCGCCATATCACCGGCATCCTCGAAAGCACTGGCAAAGGCTCTCTCGCCAGTTGCCGGCAAAAAGTTACGCCAGCGTCCAGCCGAGCTTGCCGCTGATGTTGGACGGGCCGCAGGCCAAATTCTACCGGAAGAACAATCCGCCAAACTCGCCAACCAGATCGTTGATCGGATTGCGCAAATAGACCGCGAACGCGATCTGCTGATCAGCAAACACAGACAGCACGCTGCTGACAGCCCGATAGGAATAGAATTGCTTGCGCAGATTTCCCGCCTGGATGGAAAGATTGATGCCCTGGAGAACATCTATCGCCATTTACGCACGGGCGAATCTATTGTCCTTCGCGGGCCGACTGAACCGGGCGTTTCCCCTTCACTTAGCGTTTCCGCTGCCCCGGCGCGCCCCGGCAATCCGCGCATGGTGCGCAACGTGGCCATTCCCATCGTGTCCAAATGGAAGGGCGCTCCTGAAATCGTTTACGGCGAAGTCCCCGGCCATCCACTGGCCGAGGGCGGCATTGTGGGCGGAAAGCTCTACCTGAATCCCGCCATGCTGCCGGATGCCGAGGCGGTGCGCCGCGTGTTGTTTCACGAAGCCGTGGGGCATGTGGGAGTCGAGGCGGTGGTCGGCCCCAAGTTCTTTGATTATGTGGTCAAGAGGATGAAAGGGCGTGGCGGGCTGGTCAAGGAGTGGACTTGGATCAAAGAGAACTACCCGGAAGAACAATGGGGCAAAGAAGTAATGGCGCAGTTGTCGGAGGGCAAGATTGTGGACCCTGGTTTGTGGCAGACGGTGAAAGCCCGCGTCATGCAGTTTGCCCGGCGCATGGGTTTTAGTGGAGCGATCACGGATGCGGAAGTCAGAGTGGCCTTGCGGGACGCTTTGCGGGCGGTGGAGAAGGGCGAGGCAAGGGGCGAAGAAACACTACTCTCGAAGTCGAGAGATACGGCACAGCCGTTTTATTCCAGAATCATCCGCACGGTGGAGCAATCATCGCAAGCCAACGTCAGCGGCGCACAGTGGAAGGCGATAATCCGAAATGCGGGCGTCAAACAGGACGAATACGATCTGGTCTCAGTCAAAGACCTGGAAGATAACAAGACCTACACGAAGCAGGAAGTTCTGGACTATCTCAAGACGAATGAAGTGGTGGTGAAGGATGTGACGCTGGGAGAAGAACCCGGACAAGCAACGCTAAATGCAAGACTACAGAGAGCAGCAGAAGATTTATTTGGAATGTCTTTTGAGAATTTGAATGGGGAAGAAAGACTTCGCGCATCAAAAGCCGCAGCACTCGCGACAACCCACTTTTCCACCTACCAACTCCCCGGCGCAAAGGAGGGCAGCTATCGGGAAGTGCTGCTGACGGTGCCGAAAGTGAACAACAATAAATCCATTCGAGTTTATGATCGGAATACACATGAAGTTATTGCCCGATTTAAGACGGGGCTGGAAGCTGAAGCCTTCATTCAAGCCCGCGATCCAAAAATGGAGCAGTTTGAATACGAAGAAAATGCGGGTGGATGGCGCGATGGCCACTCACAATACGCTGATACGCCAAATCCTATCGTAAGAATTCGGTTGAACGAACGTACTACCGCCGACGGCAAGCGGATGCTTTTCCTCGAAGAAGTCCAAGCTCCGCAAAAGGGCGAGTTCGAGAAGATGCCCGCGCTGTTCCAGAAGAACTGGCGCGAAATCGCGTTTAAGTGGGCACTGAGAAAAGCGAGCGAAGAAGGATACGACAGCATCGGGTGGACTCCGGGGACTCATCAGGCGGAACGGTATGATTTGAGCAAGCATTTCGACACCATTGAAGCGTTTCGATACGCAGATGGAAAATACAGCATCAGAGCGCACGGGCCGACGCCGATGGAGCATGACGGAGTAAAAGCCAAAGACCTTGAACGATACGTCGGGAAAGACCTTGCAGAGAAAATTATCAACCAGAAAGAACGGACGATTTACTCTGGACTTGATCTAAAAGTCGGCGGCGAAGGTTTGAAGAAACTCTACGACGTGGACTTCCGCAACGTCGTGAACAACCTGCCCGCAGTCAAGAAGGCGGGGCAGAAGGTAGGAACGGCAGAGATTTCGGAAGCGGTTCACGGCAACGTCTATACCGGCCAGTTTGATTTGATCGGCACGCCGGAAGCCGAAGCGCCCAAGACGGCAGTTCATGCGTTGTCTTTGACCCCCGCCATCCGCGAATCCGTCATGGGCGGTCAGGCGTTGTTCTCCAAGAAGCGCGAATACGATCCTGACAAGGAAGTGTTCAGCGCCAAGAATGTCGAAACGAATGCGCTCAGAAATCGAATTGGCCTTGAGGACATTGAAAAACAGGGAAGGATGGCAGATGAAGTTGTCTGGGATGCCGCCAAAGAACGGTTGGCTTCCGACCCGCTCTCGGCGGACGAAGTCATGGCGCGGGTGAAGAACAAGGAAGCATTGACCGCCACAGATCAAATGATCTTGGTGCAGGAAATGATTAAGGCCAAGCAATACTGGAACCTTGCCACTGAGAAAATCAATTCCAAGACTGCCGATGATGATATTTCCGTTTACCGTTTTTCCAGTGATGCCTCCGAGAAACGCCTGGGTGAACTGACAGAAGCTCTTGACCGGGCTGGAACCATTACCGCCCAATCCTTGGCCATCCGGCGCGCTTTGGCGCAGATGGATTACAGCGAAGCTTCGTTGGTGGCGCGGATGCGGGCGGACAACGATGGCAAGCCCCTATCAGACCAGCAACACCGCGAAATCCGAAAGATGGCGGATGATTACGCGGAAGCGAGCGCGAAAGCGGATGCGGCCGTGGCAAAGGCTGAGTTTGAGAACCGCGCTGAATATGAGAAGGCGGAGGATATTTTGCTGGATGAACTGGTCAAGAAAGAGGCGAGCCAGAAAGGCAAATACGACGAACTGATTTCGAGGTTCAAAAAGCTGAATGTCGATTCTGATAAACAGGCCAGGGCTAAATTCAACACGGAAACATGGTATGAAGGGGCGCTGTCCATCCCTCGCAAAGCGTTGCTGTCGGAACCCAGGCCGGGAGCAGTTGGGAAACTCAGACCGTCTATCCTCAAATCATTGGCAGAAGTTGGAGCAACGTGGCGCGCAGAAAGCCGCAACTTTGAAGAGTGGGCGGATGCCATGCGCGCAGATATTGGCGCCAGAATCGAACCGCACCTGCAAGAGGTATGGGAGGCGTCCGGTCCTGCTCTGGATGCCAAGATCAAAAGGTTCTTCACCCTTGCCGACCGCAAGGTTCTTCAGGAGATTGGACGGAAAGGAAAGCCTGACACCAAGGAAATTGTTCTCGCCAAGATCGGGGCCAAGGTCGAGGCGGAGAAAGAGAAGAACGCCGCTTCCAAAACACCTTTGCCTGAAGATGCACTCAGGGAGAAGACGCTTAAAGAACTCTCGTACTACGCTCAGAAGCTTTACAAGATCGCGGCTCACGCCGGCGTCAAAGGCCGGGAGCCAAGGCTTGCTTCTGTTCATGCCGATTTGAAGGAAATCCTTCCGGACATTACCCCATCGGAAACGCGAGATGCCGTCAGCCGTTACGGCGATTACAAGCTGGCCACCAAAGACGAAATTGACCGTTCCATTGCCCAGGACAAGGGCGAGATGCAGGCTTTGGCCAAGATCGAGGGCATGGAAGCCACGCCTGGAATTGGACCCAAGCCGACCGGGCAGCAGCGCGTGCCCATGTCCCATGAAAACCGAAGGCTGATCAAGATCGTCAATAACCTGAAACGGAAGGGTGATTACGTTGTCCGCGATCCCGAAAGCGCCTTGCGTTCCGCCCTGCAAGCTCGCGAGACCTATTACACCAATCGCCTGTCGGATTTGAGAGCGGAAATTGCGGCGGGCGAATTGACGCTGAAAAAGAGGGCCGCGCCGCCTACCAGCCCGGAACTTGAGGCGATGAAGGCGGAGTTGGAATTGGTGAAGGCCGAGCACGAAGCCATCTTCAAGACCAAAGATTTGACGCCTGAACAGCGCCTCGAACGCGCTATCAAGGCTGCGGAACGCAGCGAGGCGCAAGCCAATACCACCTTGGAACGCGCTCGCAAAGGGGATTTCAGCGGCAAGAAGCCGGTGCTACCGCTGCCGCCCAGTGCCAAGCTGGAAGCCATCAAGGCGCGAGCGGACGCAGCCCGTGAAGAGACGAAGTTGTTAAAGGCGTTGGATCAGGCACCCCAAAAGGCGGCGGAACGATTGGAGCGGGAAAAGGCAGCTTTGGAAAAGTCCATCGCCGAGATTATTCGTAAGGTGACTGAGGGCGACTTGAAGGGTCCAGGGCAACGGATGAATCGGCCTGGACTCCCCGGCTTGGAGGAATTGTTGCAGAAACGGGATGCTGCAAACAGATTGCTGAAAGAAGCTCGAAAGAAACCCGAAGCCCAAAAGGCGGCGGAGCAGCTACGACGCCGGTTGAACGCTCTCAACAAGGCCATTGATGAGCGACTGTCTAAGGTTGCCGCCGGGGATGTGTCGCCCTTGGGCGAAAAACCCAAGGTCAATCGCCCAATGATGCCGGAGTTGGAGATTGCCCGCCAGCAGCTTGACGCGGTGAATGAGCAACTGCGCTATTTGAGGCATCCTCCCAGGACCCCTCAAGAAATCGCCCTCCAAGCCTACAAGACGCGCTTGGCCAATCGTCTGGTGCAGATGACCGGGAAACTTGCTCGGGGCGATTACACGACCACGCCGCGCCAGCCTCTCGTCCTGGATGCCGAGGCTTTGGATGCCAAGGCCCATTTGCAAAAGGTCGTTTCCCAATGGGAACAGGCTCGCTACCGGGACAAGCTCGCCAAACGCACTCAACTGCAAAAGGTCTGGGGCGGAATCCGGCAAACCAAAAATGCTTTCGTGAACATCATGTCGGCTTACGACGTGTCCGCGCCGCGTCAAATGTTCCTTGCTCTGCTGGCCAATTCGTCGCGGCTCGCACAAAGTCCGCTGGGGTTGATGACCGGGAGAATTCCCGGCCCTAAAGAGTCGGCCAGATTGATGTTCATGCCGCTGGGCAGGATGTTTCAGGCTTTGATGAGCGAGAAAACGTCTCAACGTTTGGAACAATGGCGCCAGACACGGCCCAACGCGACGAGCGGCGCTGACAAGATCGCGGGAATTCAGTACACGGACTTGCACACGATGGAGTTTACGAAGTGGGAAGAAAACGCGCATTCGGTGCTGGATGAATGGGCGCAACTTCCGCTTAAAACCGGCCACGCCGCCCAGACGATTACGACCGCTCCATTCAAAGTTGGGGCGAAGGGAGTGCGAGCCAGCAACCGTGCTTTCATCACGGCATTGAATACCCAGCGCGCCATGCTCTTCGATCATCTGTTGGAAACCAATTTCAAAGATCGGCAGCCGACAAAATCTGATTTGGAAGTGCTTGGCAACTTGGTCAACGTGTCCACCGGACGCGGCAAATTAGGCCGCGGTGTTGCCAAGGCCGCCAGTGAAGTCCTTTGGTCACCGAGTTTGTTTGCATCGCGCCTGCAAGTTCTCATCGGCCAACCGCTTTGGGGTGGCGGACCTTTGGCCGGAAGCGCCCGCGCTCGATGGATCGTGGCCAAGGAATATGCCCGGTGGATCGTATCCGGCGCGGCACTGCTTGCCATCAGCCGGCAATTTGATGACAAGAAGGAAGGCGACCTGACATCCTCCGACGCGGGTAAAATCGTTCGTGGGAACACCCGCATTGACGTTTGGGAGGGATTCCAGCAGCACGTTGTTCTAGTTGCGCGACTCAAAACCGGAAGGAGCAAAAGTTCCGACACGGGCGCAGTGAGAAATATTTCCAAGTTCGGCACCGGGGAAGTCATTTGGAATTTCTTCAAGAACAAGACACGTCCCGACATTGCCGCCATCGTCAAAGTCACGGTGGCCGCTCTGGATTCAGGCAAACCCGCCAAAGAGGTCAGGGTGACACTGGGTGACGCCGCCAAAAGCGTTGTGCCAGTTCCGCTCTCACTTCAGGACATTATCAAGGTGATGAAAGACCAGGGCCTGGGCGAGGGCGCAATCATCCAGACGCTTTCTACGTTCGGTGTTGGCGTGAATACCTACGATGATCGGGAAAAGCAGAAATGAGGGTCCGTTACTGAGCCAGTGACTCTCGCATGTCTTGCTCGAAGCTCTTTTCGCCCGTCTCAACTTCCCCGCGTTTCCCGCCGCCAGGGCCTGATCCACGCAGTTCCTCAATGGTGGCTTTGGCAGCCTCCAATTCCGCGCCCAGGTTTTTGGCCCGATGCGCCATGCGAAGAAATCCTGCCGCCCGTTGCCGGATTGTGGCCGACAGGATGATGGCTTCCTGATGTGTCTGCGGCTTGGCGTCAACCAGCTTCCGGCTTTCCTCCAGCAAGGCATTCCCTTCTGGATCGTCTGGATCAACTCCAAACCAGTCCGGATGTTTTTCCCCAATCTCCTTGTACACCCGCTCATATATCTCCCTGTACTGTGCCCGTTGCGCTTCCGCTTGTTCCCGTTGCTGAGCGGCCTTGGCCTGCTGGGTTCTCTCGGTCTCAGCCCACTGTGCCTTTTCTTGAGCCAGTGCTTCTCCCCTGGCCCTGTCCAACTGAAGCAGGTTGTTCCGATGGCGCATGACG